>ERZ1066133.127-NODE-127-length-41964-cov-10.406237_pt1 | contig 41964 bp, 33 predicted proteins | sample MGYA00382780_ERZ1066133 | MGnify/ENA primary metagenome ERZ1066133 (study PRJEB33369, sample SAMEA5778363) | biofilm metagenome | biome: Industrial cooling water; feature: Water cooling tower basin; material: Biofilm | place: United Arab Emirates | collected... | reverse complement strand
CGCCCGAGCCGCCACACCAACCCGTCAGCGGCCATTGGGCCGGCATCCGCCGGCCATACCGCCGGGGATCGGCGCGGCGCACCGGTCGATCCCCGGCGGCTCCGGCGGCCCGGCGCGCGGCCGGGCCGCCGGAGCGCCGCGCCGGGCCCGGGGCCCGGCCCGGTCAGCCCCGCGGCGAGCTGGGATGCCCGGGCTCCAGCCAGCCCGCGGGCAGCTCGAGCCGCAAGCAGGCCGGCGTCGGGCGCTCCTCGGCCTCGTCCGCCTGGGGCTCGAGCAGCTCGAGATCCGCGCCGGGGACGATCTGGGGCAGCTGCGCGCGCCAGCGTTCGATCCAAGCCCGCCCGGCGGCGTCCGGCGGGCGCTCGAGCCCGGCCTCGAAGCGCGTTCCCTGCGCCTCACAGCGCAGGGAGAGCACGCGCCTGCGCGGCGCAGCGCCCTGGGCCAGCTCGGCCACCAACAGGGTCATCAACAGCGCCAGGGGCGCCTCGAAGGACTGCCCCGCACCCCGGGCCAGACGCGGCCAATCGAAGCTCGGGGAGCGCAGGTAAGCGGGCCCGCCGAAGGCCCGCAGCAGCAGCCCTTCCAGGCTCTCGAGCAGGTCCGGCACCAGCCGGCGGTTGCCGATCTCCGCCCCCATGCCCGCGGACACCACCGCGAGCCAAGCCCCGGCCTCCCGGAAGCGGCGTTGGGTCGAGCGGTGGCTGGCTTCGATTTCCTCGAGCGGCGGGGCAGCCCCCAGGCCCTCCCCCCCCACCAGCAGCGCGGTCTGCCGGGAGAGTTCAGCCGAGACCTCGGTCGCCGCCTGGATCAGGCTGGCGAACAGCCGGCGGGAGAGCTCCTGGGAGAGCGCGGTGCCGAGCGGGGCCGGGGAAGGCTCCGGCCGGCCGTCGCAGGCATCGGGCCAGGCCTCGGATGCGGGACTCATCCCTAGGAGCTTGCCAGCCTGCCCCCGCTTATCGGAAGGGAGCATGGCCCGCTTCGAACCCGCCGCGGAGCCTGGGTCGCGGCGCAGCCCCGGCGGTTTGGAGGCCCGGGCGCGGACCGGGCCAGGGCCGCGTTCCGGAGTCGGGCAGCTCCCGGGCCGCTGCCCCCCATGTCCCCGGGGTTGGTACCAGGCAAGGGAATCGAACCCTTACATCCTCATCGGATACCGGATTTTGAATCCGGCGCGTCTACCGTTCCGCCAGCCTGGCCCGGCGAGCAGCGTGCCTTGCAGCTGTCCCCGATTCAAGCCCTGGATCGGAGCCAGGCCGCATCCAGCAGGTCGAGGCACAGGTCGCGGTAGTCGATCCCTGCCGCACGGGCCGCCAGGGGGGCCAGGGAGCGCGGCGTCAGACCCGGCAGGGTGTTGATTTCGAGCAGGATCGGGCGCGCGCGGAGGTCAAGGGCGCCGTCGGCGCCCAGGGGCCAGATGAAGTCGCTGCGCGTGAGTCCGCGGCAGCCCAGGGCGCGGTGCAGCGCCAAAGCGTCCGCCTGCAGTCGGCCCTGGGCCTCGGCGGGCAGCCAGCGCGGCGGGCAGAACTCCTCGGCCCCGTCGCTCGAGTACTTCTGTTGGTAATCGAACCAGCCCGATCCGCGCGGAACGATCTCGACCGGGGGCAGGGCGCGCGGCGCCCCGGGTGTGGACTCCAGCACGGCGCAGGTGAGCTCGAGCCCGCGGACCCTGGCTTCCACGATCACGGCGGCTTCGCGGGCCAGCCGCGCCTCCAGGCGCAGCCCGAGCTCGGCCCAGCCCGCGCCCAGTTCGACACCCACGGAGGAGCCGTCCGCCCGCGGCTTGATCACCCAGCCCGACTCGAGCGCCCGGCGCATCTCCGCGGCGCCGAGGGCCGCGCGCAGGCCCGCCCCGTCGAGCAGCCAGCCGGGCGCGACCGCCAGGCCCAGGGCCGCGGCCGCTTCCCGCGTGCGCCACTTGTCCATGGCCAGGGCGCTCGCTGCGTGCCCCGAACCCGTGTAGGCGATCCCCAACAGGTCGAGCAGCCCCTGCAACCGCCCGTCCTCTCCGGCCCCGCCGTGCAGGGCCAGGAACAGCACATCGAAGCTGCACAGGTGCGACAGACCCTCATGGAACGGCAGCACACGGTCCGCGAAGACCAGCTCCCCGGCCGGGGTTCCTGCGGGCCGCCATTCGATCGCTTCGAGATGCTCCGGCGTCGGACGGGCCCCACCGGCCCGCAGCGCCGCCAGGACCGAGCCGCCGGTCAGGAGGGAAACTTCGCGTTCGCTGGAGAGCCCTCCCAGGAGGATCCCCACGCGGCGCAGCCGCAGCGGTGCGGCCTGCACGGGAGCCGCGCCGTGCAGCGCGTCCGGTCGGGTGCTTGCGTCTTGCATCGAAGTGGCGGTCGGGAGGGATGGGTCGGTCCCAGCTCCTGGCGCGGCCCGGCCGGCGCTGCAGGGCGGCCGCTCGGGCTGCGGGCGGAGGGGGCGGTCCGGGCCTGGCCCGGGTCGAGCGGGGCTGGGGGGCGGTCAGCGGGTGTAAAGGTGCCCGTCGCCGACCTGGCGCGGTGCCAGATCGCTGGCGCGGGCGAACTCCTCAGCGGATTCGGCCACCAAGGGGTCGATCTCGACCCGCGGGAAACCGCCGACCCGGCCCGTGGGCAGGGCCCTGCCCGTGCGCTGGGCCCAGCCCGCGTGCAACCGACACAGGTCGCGCTGGCAGCTGGCGGGCGAATCCTCCCCGTCCTTGTTCTTGACCGGCGAGAATTCGAGCTCGCGCTCGACCTCGAGGGTCAGGCTGCGCTGGGCCTTGCCCAGCGCATCGAAGACGAAGGTCTCGAACTTGGCGCCCTCGACCTCCGCAGGCTGCCCGTTCGGCCCGACGACCTTCATGCGCTTCTTGGCCACGTGCCAGGGCAGATCCAAGCCGCTGTGGGTCAAGCGTTCGATGAAGCCGACCTCCAAGGCGTGGATCGCCAGGTTCCCGGCCCGGAACAGGAGCCGGCCGGAGTCGTCGCGCGCATCGCGCAGGGCCGCGGGCAGGTCCGAATACTCGATGCAACCGACCTGGCCATCGATGCGCCCGATCACGCCGACCTTCTCGCCCGCGTCCCGCTTGGAGACGACCTTGGTCGACATCTCGGAGCGCTCGGCGTGGTGCAGCCCCAAGAACAGCGGATCCGCGGGGGGCGCCAGCGGGTTGTCGACCTGGAAGTAGGAAAGCGTCTCGATGCCCCTCTCGCGCAGGTGCGCCAGGGCCCCGCTGCGCCGCAGACCATCGAGCACGCCCCCGTGCCCATTGGGCGCCAAGAACAGCCTTCCGGGAGCGGACAGCAGGATGCGTCCCTGCAGGTCGAGCGCCGGCAGCATCGCCTGGCTGAAGAAGAACACCTGATCCTTGGCCAGGCCGAACCAGGCGTTGCGCTCGAAGCAGGCCTGGGTCTCCGCGTGGTTGCCGGGCGAGGTCATCACGTACCAAGACGCGCGGAAGCCGTGGCGCGCCTGCGCCGCGAGCAGCCGGCGCGCGAAAAAGTCGAACAGCAGGCGCCCGGAAACCGGGCCGATCGGAAAGGCCCCCTTGGGCCCCTCGTAACCGAGGCGGGAGGCCTGCCCGCCGGCCACCAGCAGGAAGCCGATGCGGCCCTCGGACAGCCGGCGGCGGCCGATCTCGATCGCTTCGGCGGCGCGCTGGCGCTGCTGTGCGCTGCGTTCGAGCGGGAACAGCTCGGGCGGCTCGAGGGCCGGCAGCGAGCCGCCGCCGGAGGGGCGGGAGAGCAGAGCGGCGAGCTCTTGGACCAGCGCGAAGTCCACGGCCGCCAGCTCGGCGGCCAAGTGGCGTTGGTCGGCCGGGGAGAGGGTGTCCCAGGTCGACAGCAGATGCCCCTGCCCGGCCGCGCGGGTGCGCTCCAGGACAGCGGATTGCGACAGGGGGGGGCTGGATTGGCTCATGGCTCGGGGGACGGGCGAGGGAGTCGGGCTAGGCAGTTATAGCGATGAGCTGCTTGAGCACACCGCCGCGCGCGGCGCGCTCGAAAGCGGCGGGAGCCTGCTCCAGGCTCCAGCGTCGATCGATCAGCGCTCGCGGGTCGAAGCGTCCCGAGGCCATCCAGTCGAGGGCCTTGGACAGGCGCCCGCAGCGCGAGCCGGCCAGGCGCAGTTCATCGATCACGATCGGGGCCAGGTCGAGCTGGGCGGGTCGCTCGGCGGTGGTCTTGAGCACCAGGGTGCCGCGCGGCTCGACCCAGGGCAGGGCCCAGGCCAGGGCTTCGGGCAGTCCGCTGGCCTCCACCACCAGCGGGTAGCGGCCCGCCGCAGGACCCGGCCCGAGCGCGCGCCCCAGGTGCCGGGCTCCCGGACCGAGCCAGGCCGCCCGCTCTGGATGGCGGCCGAGCAGGTCCACCCGGCCCTGTGGATGGAAGGCCGCCAGAACGTGGGCGCAAAGCAGGCCGAGCTTGCCGTCGCCGATCACCAGGGCAACGCGGGAACCGCCCAGGGGGGCCCCCAGGCAGAGCACCTGTTCCTCGAGGGCCAGGGCAGCGGCCAGCGGTTCGGCGAACACCGCCTGTTCGTCGGGGATGCGGTCGTCGACCGGCAGCAGGTTGGCGAGCGGCAGCCGCAGCCGCTCTGCGAAGGCCCCGGGACGGTCCAGGATCCCGAGCACGCTGCGTCGCTCGCAGTGGCGCGGGTCCCCGGATCGGCAGCGCGCGCAGGCGCCGCAACCGGCGTTGATCTCCCCCACCACGCGGCGCCCGGCCCAGGGGCCATCCAGGGCCAGCCCGACGAATTCGTGTCCGGGAGTGCCCCGGAAACCCATGTAGCCCCGCACCAGGGCCAGGTCGGTGGCGCACACCCCGACCAGGCGCACGGCGACCCGGGCCTCGCCCTCCGCGGCTTGCGGTTCGGGCAGGTCGCCGCGGCAGCGCAGGCTGCCCGCTTCACACCAGAGGCCTTGCATCGGGAGGGAGGGCGCGCGTGTCTGGGGCGCCCCGGGGGACGGGCCGGGGGCTGCCGGCGCCAGCGCACAGGATCGAAGGCCCCTCGGCCGCAGACCGACCGGGCGCCCGCCGGCGAGCCGGGGCCCTGGTCCGGGTCCCGGTTCAGGCCCCGGGCGCGGCCCGAACCGCGGGCCCCGGGTTCAGGCCTTCAGCGTCCGGCCGGGGACTTGGAGTTCTGCTCCGAGAGCAGCTCGAGCATGCGCTCGATCATCTTGACCATGGCCCCCATGTGGTGTTCCAGGGTCACCTGGCGCTGGACCAGCTTCTCCACGATCGGGGGCAAGATCGCCTCGCGCGTGTAGTTCGAGATCATGTTGATGATCTCGGCGCGGTCGGCGTCCGGCAGCTTGTGAAAGTGGTACTGATACTTCTGACGAAGCACATCCTCGGCGAAGGACACCGTCTCGCGGGTGATCTGCTCGATGCTCTTCTTGTCGTGCTCGACCTTGAAGGCTTGGCGCTTGTAGTCGTGGAGCAGCTGCTTGAATTGCTCTTGCATCGCTGGTGTGCAGGGTAGTGGACGGCCGCTGGAGGAGGCCGAGGCGCCTGGGCAGGCCGGGGGGCGGCGCTGCGGGGGCGAAGATCCGGCCCGGGTTCGGTGGGAAGGGAGGTGGATCGAGCAGCGGGATCGCGGGCAACCCCGACGCCAGGGGGATGATAGCGGGCCGAGAGGGCCGGCCCAGTCCGGTTCTTGCCGGCGCGCGGCCCGGGCGCAGGCCGAGGCGCGGGGGCGAAAGCCCATTCCGGGGCCCCGCGCAGGCCCCCAGGGCGCGCGTTCACCAGGGGTTGGGCTTGGCCCGAAGCGGCCGCTCGGCGGGTCGCAGCGACGCTGCGGGGGTCGCCTCGGAGCCCCGGCTGTCAGGGCTGGCCCAGGCAGATCGAGACGTTGTGGCCGCCGAAACCGAGGGAGTTGGACAGGGCGTTGCGCACCCGCAGGCGGCGTCCGCTGCGCGGCACGTAGTCCAGGTCGCAGGCCGGATCCGGGGTGGTGTAGTTGCGGGTCGGGTGCACGACGCCCTGGTGCACGGAAAGCGCCGTGGCGACCAGTTCGACCGCCGACGAAGCGCCCAGCAGGTGCCCGATCATGGACTTGGTCGAGCTGACGGCCAGCTTGCGGGCGTGGTCGCCGAACACGCGCTTGATCGCCGTGGTCTCGATGGCGTCGTTGTACTCCGTCGAGGTGCCGTGGGCGTTGATGTAGTCCACCTGGTCGAGGTTCACGCCGCCGCTGCGCAGCGCCAGGGACATCGCCCGGGCGGGCCCGCCGCCATCCTCCTTGGGGGCCGTGATGTGGAAGGCGTCGTCCGTGGAACCATAACCCTTGACCTCGGCGTAGATGCGGGCGCCCCGACGGCGGGCGTGCTCGTACTCCTCGAAGAGCAGGATTCCGGCTCCATCCCCCATCACGAACCCATCGCGGTCCTTGTCGAAGGGGCGCGAGGCGGAGGCGGGGTCGTCGATGCGCGTCGAGAGCGCCTTGGCGGATGCGAAGCCGGCCAGGGACAGGGGCGTGGTGGCGGACTCGGCTCCGCCGGTCAGGACCAGGTCCGCCTCGCCCGAGCGGATCGCCATCAAGGCCATGCCGATCGCGTGCCCCGAGCTGGCGCAGGCGCTCGACGTGGTGAAGACCGTGCCCATCAGCCCGTGGCGGATCGCCAGCTGACCGGACACGGCATTGGCCATGATCTTGGGGATGAAGTGGGGGCTGACGCGCCGGGCTCCGCGCTCGATCATCACCAGGTGCTGCTCCTCGATTCCGGTGATGCCGCCGATGCCCGTGCCGACGATGCAGCCGAAGCGCTCGCGCTGGGCGTCGCTCAAGGAGCGCGGATCGAGACCCGCGTCCTGGAAGGCCTCGTCCGAAGCCTTGATCGCGTACATCGTGAACGGATCGAGCTTGCGGAATTCGGGGGCCTGGAAGTCCTTGGTCGGGTCGTAGTCCACATGCCCGGAGATGTTCACGGGCAGGTTCGAGGCGTCGAAGAACTCGATCTTGCGGATCCCGTTTTCTCCCTCGAGCATGCGCGGCCAAGAGGTCTTGACGTCGGCTCCCAGGGCGTTCACTGTGCCAAGACCGGTGATGACGACTCTGCGCATAGGCGTATCCGACTCGGTGGGATGCGGTGGGTTGCGTGGGGCGGGACCCCTGGGGTGCGCCGCGGACCGTGAAGTCTAACAAGCCCGGAGGGTCCCCGGATTCAGAGGGCCGGGGGGCTGCCGGGGGCTGCCGCCGCTGCCCCCGCGGCCGCCATGTCGAACGCACCTGCTTGGCGCGGCCGGGTCCGCCCGGATCGTGCTCCAAAGCGGGCGCCCACCGGGCGTCCGCGCGGCTGCGGCCCCGCGCCAGGCCGCCGTGTGCCGAGGCCCCCGGCGCACGGCCGTCGGCTGCCGTCGAGAGGCGCTGCGAGGAGCGGCGCTGCAAGGACAGGCCCCGCGAGTGGACGCGCGCGCGGGATCCGCTCGCTCGGCGGGCCACAGCGGCTCGGCGGTCGCAGCCGTCTTGCCTCCGGGCCTGCAGCGGCCCCTTGGCTTTCGCCGGCCTGTGGTCGCGCACCGGGCTGTGGTCGCGTACCGGCCCCGGGGCTCGAATGGACCTCGGGTCGGCGGGCCGCCGCCTCCTCCGCGCCGTCCTCGGCCCGGGAAGGATCGCCGGTGCACGGGGCCCCCGGCGCAACAGGACGCGGGCGCGCAGACGAAGTCGCCGCTGCGCGCCCGGGCGAACTGGACCCCTGGGATCGACGGCGCGGCGCCGTGCCCCGGCGTTGGGGCCCAGCGCGTGCCGCTGTGCCGCAGACCCGCTGCGGGTCTCAGACCTTCTTCGAGATGTAGTCGATCGCGTTGCCGACGGTCTGGATCTTCTCGGCGTCCTCGTCGGGGATCGAGATCTCGAACTCGTCTTCGAACTCCATCACCAACTCGACGGTGTCGAGGGAGTCGGCGCCCAGGTCGTTCACGAAGGAGGTCTCCTTGGAGACCTTGTCCGGGGTCGTCCCCATCTGGTTGCAGACGATCTTGATGATCCGGTCCTCGATCGATTCGGCGTTGCTCACCGTAGGTCTCGTAAGGGGGGAGAGGGCCGCCGGGCGGCTCGGGGCAGGGCCCCGGGCGGAGTTGCCGGGCGTGGTTGGGATGGGGGGGCGGGGGAGGGAGCCCCCGGAAGGCGCGGAATGTAACCGCCGCCGCTGGCGGATCAAGCCGGGGAGCCGAACCCGCGGTGGCCCTTCCGGGCCGGGCGACCGCGGGCGGGACGGGCCGGCGGCATCACAGGGACAGGCCGCCGTCGACCACCAGGGTCTGGCCGGTCACGTAGTCGCCCCCGGGACCGGCCAGGAAAGCCACGGCGCGGGCGATCTCGTCCGCCTCCCCCACCCGGCCGAGAGGGATCGTGGCCAGCAGCTCCTCGGCCGCCTTGCCCTCGAGGCCCGCGGTCATGTCCGTGCGGATGAAGCCCGGCGCGACCGCGTTGACGCACACGCCGCGGCCGGCGAGTTCCTTGGCCACCGAACGGGTCAGGCCGATCAGGCCCGCCTTGGCGGCGGCGTAATTGGCCTGCCCCGCGTTGCCGGTCAGGCCGACCACCGAGGCGATGTTGATGATCCGTCCGCGGACCTTCATCAGCGGGCGAGTGGCGGCCTTGATGAAGTTCCAGGCCCCCTTCAGGTTGACGGCGATCACCGCATCGAAATCGGCCTCGCTCATGCGCAGCAAGAGCTGGTCCCGGGTGATGCCGGCGTTGTTGATCAGCAGATCCAAGCCGCCCAGCCGCTCCTGGACCTGGGCCACCAGGGCGCTCACCCCGGCGTGGTCGGCGACGTCCACGCCGAAGGCTTCAGCCCGGACTCCGGCCGCGCGGCATTCGGCCACGGTATCGGCGCAGCGCTCGGCTTGCGTCGCCACGGCCGCGATCGCCGCGCCGTCCTGGGCCAGCCGCAGGGCGATGGCGCGGCCGATGCCGCGGGAGGCTCCGGTGACCAGTGCGACTTTGCCTTGCAGGGGTCTTGCGTCGTTGCGGTGCTCAGACATCGGTTGACGATGGCGGGGGGGGAAACGGGAAGGAGGCGCGATCTGCAGCCGCACGCCGCGGGGCGCTGCGCGCGGTGCGGTCGAAGGTCGGCCAAGCGGCGGCTGGCCGGCGGTGCAGCGCAGCACCGGGGCTAGGCCGCGCCAGGGCTGGATCGGTGCTCGAAGCGGGCCGGCGAATGGCCGGCCGCGCTGAGCGCGCCGCGGGTCTGCGTTGGGCCGGATCTCAGCCGAGATGGGCCGGCTCGGCCACGCTGCGCACGGCGACGTCCTTGGCGATCTTGCGCAGCAGTCCCGAGAGGACCTCTCCGGGCCCCGGCTCAAGGAACCGCGTGCGGCCGCTGGCGACCAAGCGCAGCATCGAGGCTTCCCAGAGCACCGGTGCGCAGACCTGGTCGGCCAGGTAGGCCCGGATCTGCGCCGGGTCGGAGACGAAGTCACCGGTCACGTTGGTCACGAAGGGCACGCGCGGAGCCCGGATCGTGACCTTGCCGAGGGCCTCGGCCAAGGCCTTCGAAGCCGGGCGCATGCACTCGGAATGGAAGCCGCCCGCGACCACCAAGCGCCGCGCCCGCCGGACCCCCTGCTCGGGCGCCCGCGCCTCGACTTCATCCAGGGCCGCCAGCTCGCCAGAGACCACGATCTGACCCGGAGCATTCAGGTTCGCGACGGAGCAGATGCCCTTGGCCGAGCCCAGCCGAGCCAAGGCCTGCGCCTGCTCCAGGCTGGCGCCCATCAGCGAGATCATGCCGGACGGAATCGCCTCGCTGGCGGCCTGCATCGCCTGACCGCGCAAGCGCACCAGGCGCAGCGCGTCCTCGAAGGCCAGGCTGCCCGCGGCCCACAGCGCCGTGTACTCGCCCAGGGACAGGCCCGCCACCGCGCTGGCCGCAGCCAGGTCGAGCCCGCGATCCACGAGCACCGTGGCGATCGCCACCGAGGTGGTCAGGATGCCGGGCTGGGCGATGTCGGTGCGGTGCACGGCATCGCCCTGGTTCCAGCAGGCGTCGCTGAGCGGAAAACCGAGCACGCGATCGGCCTGCTCGAAGATCTTCGCAGCGCTGGGGAAAGCCTCGCACCAGGCGCGCCCCATGCCGGGGAACTGAGCGCCTTGGCCGGGAAATAGGATCGCTTCGTTCATCTAGGGCGTGACCGATTCCTCGGGATCGGGCGCCGGCCACGGGGCGGGCGCCGCGCGCCCAGTAGGCGCTCTGCGGGCGCGGGATTCCAGACCGCGGCCGGGATCCGAGCGGCCGGACCGGAGGGTCCCACGGGGCTTCGGGGGCCGGACCAAGCCCGGGACGCGAGCCCAGCGCGCGGGCCGGTTCCGATCCGCGCGGGTGTTGGGGCGAGCCCTCCGCGGCAAGGCCCTGCCCTGGGGTCCTTTTTTTGGGGCCGGCCCGCGGGGCCGGGCGAAGAGCGCCGGCGGCCTGCGCGACCGCCCGCCGGCGGCCCAGGGGCAGCGCAGGGGCGCGGGGGACCGCGGCGGCTCCCGCGGCGGAGGCGCCCCGCCCGCGCTACCAGCGCAGCAGGCTGGCGCCCCAGGTCACGCCGGCGCCGAAGGCCACCAGCACCACCAGCTTGCCCTTCTCGATCTGACCGGCGCGCACCGCCTCGTCCAGGGCGATCGGCACGGTGGCCGCCGAGGTGTTCGCATATTTCTGGATATTGACGACCACCTTTTCGATCGGCATCTGCAGACGCTCGAGCGCCGAGTCGATGATCCGCATGTTGACCTGGTGCGGCACGATCAGGCACAGGTCCTCGCGGGGATGGCCCGCGAGCATCTCTTCGACCAGCTCGGCCATCTTCTGCACGGCGAAGCGGAAGACCCCCTTGCCCTGCAGCTTGATGTAGTGTTCCCGGGCCTCGAACATGCCCGGATGGGGGCGGTGCTTGTTGCCGCCGCCCGGGATCTGGATCAACTCGAAATCGGCGCCGTCCGCGCCCATGGTGCTCTTGAGGATCTGGCCCTGCTTGCAATCCTCGTGGGGCATGAGCACGGCCGCGCCCGCCCCGTCCCCGAACAGGATGCAGCTGCCGCGGTCCTGCATGTCCAGGCAGCGCGAGAGGATCTCGGCCCCCACCGCCAACACGCGCCGGCAGCGCCCGGAGGCGATCAGGGCCTCACCCACCTGCATCGCGTTGAGGAAGCCGGTGCACGCCGAGGCCACGTCGAAGGCGAAGGCCTGCTTGGCCTTGAGATTTTCCTGCACGAGCACCGCGCAGGAGGGCAGCTGGAAGTCCGGCGTCAGGGTCCCCACGATGATCGCATCGAGGTCCCGGGGGTCGACCCCGGCCATCTCCAGGGCGCGCTGGGCGGCCCGGGTGGAGAGCAGCGAGGTCTGGTCGTGGTCCTGGGCGAAGCGGCGCTCCTCGATCCCCGTGCGCTGCCGGATCCACTCGTCCGAGGTGTCGATGAAGCTCTCGAACCAGGAGTTGGGCACCACCCGCTCGGGCAGGTATGAGCCGGTGCCAGCGATGCCAACCGGGCGGATCTGGGCCATGTTGAGGAAACCGTGGGAGCGCAGCGGGGCGCGGAGGGAGAGCGACCGGAGGAATCCGGCGGCCCCGGGCGTAGTCTGCGCTTGGACCGCCCGGGATGCTAGCCGGACGTGCCCCCAGCGTCCCCCGGGGCCCGGCCGGTCCAGGCGTTCCGGGCGGGGCGGGCGACGCCGGCGGGCTGGCGCCCCGGGGCGTTGAACCCGTCGGGTCCCCGCAGGCCTGCTCCGGCCGGGGCTCCAGGCCGCAGGCCCCCGGCTGCACCTGGCAGCGACGGCGGAGCGGATCGGCAGGGCCAGGGGAGCCGCGCCGCGGAGCCCGGGGGCTGGCCGCTGCGCCGCCCAGCGGCTGGGGAGCAAGAGGACCGGCGCGCAGCGCCGCCCCCGCGCCGCGTGGCCGGCGAACACCGGCCCGGAGGCCTGCGCACAGGTCGGTGTCGCGGCTCGGGCGCAGCCCGGGTCCAGAGCGAAAGCAGTCTGTCAGCCGACGCGGAGACCGCTGACGATCTGCCGGTTGACCCCGGAGGCCAGCGCCCGCGCCGCCACCACGCAGGCGTTGGCCACCGCATTGGCGTCCGATCGTCCGTGTCCGATGACCACGATCCCGCCCACCCCGAGGAGCAAGGCGCCGCCGTACTCGGAGTAATCGAGGCGCTTGGCCAAACTGCCGAGGGCCTGCTTCGCGAACGGGGCGCGGTGAGCTTCGAGTTCGCGGGCGAAGAGCCCCATGAGCACCGAAGCCAGGCTCTCCATCAGCTTGAGCACCACATTCCCGGTGAATCCATCGGTGACGATCAGATCGGCCTTGCCGGCGAGCATCTCCTTGGGCTCGACGTTGCCCACGAAGCTCAGGCCCGAAGCCGCCAACAGGTCGAAGGCCGCCTTGGTCAGGTCGGTGCCTTTGCCTTCCTCCTCGCCGATGTTCAAGAGGCCCACCCGCACCTGCTCCTGCCCGAGCACGTTGCGCGCGTAGATCGACCCCATCTGCCCGTACTGGAGCAGGTGTTCCGGCTTGGGCACCGCGTTGGCCCCCATGTCGATGATGGTCAGGGGCCGGCCGACCAGATCCATGGTCACGGCGATCCCGGGCCGCCGCACCCCTTCCAAGACCCCCAGTCCGAGGGTGGCCGCCCCCACGCAGGCGCCGGTGTTGCCCATGCCCACGACGGCCCCCGCCAGGCCCTGCTTGACCGCTCCGACGCAGCGCACGATCGAGGCGTCCGGCTTTTGCCGCAGCGCCACGCCGGGCTTCTCGTCCATCCCGATCACGTCCTTGGCATGCAGGATCTTGAATCCCGGATCGCCGCCCTGGGCCGCTAGTTCAGCCCGGATGGCGGCTTCGTCCCCCACCAGCAACAGCTGCTCCAACCGCAGCGGATGGCGCCGGTCGGGGCCGATCGCGCGCAGGGCTCCCGCCACGATCTGCTGCGGCGCATGGTCGCCGCCCATCACGTCCAGGGCGATCACGGAGGCGGGGTCGATCTTGGCGGCGGAGCTCATTTTCGGGGGTTATCGTGGGAGTCGCCGGCCGGCTCGGCCGGTCCGGGGGGCAGGATCCTAGCGCCGGCCGGATGCGCGACGATGCGCCGCCCGAACGGCCCTGTCCCGGCCCAGGGCGGCGCCGCAAGGCAGAGGCCAACGCATCCCGACCGCGACGGTTCGTGGATCGCGAGCGGCGCGGACGACCGAGCGCTGCGGTCGCGGGCTTGGGCCCGAGGGCAACGGCGCGGCCGGATCCCGGCGCAGGGGGCCGTCCGGCCCGCGGAGCCCGGACGGCATCCACCGGGGTCCAAGCGCAGCACGGGGTCCAAGCGCAGCACGAGCCGGCCGGCCTGGCGGACGAAGCCTTCCGGGGGGATAGCGCCTTCAGGGCGGATACGGCGGCGCTCCGAGGGGCGGGCGCCGGGCGGATGGGCCGGTGGCGCCGACGGAAACCGCCGGCCGAAAGCGACGCTGGAGGCCGCCACCAAAGCTTCCCGCCGAACGCGCCGGCAAGCCAGGTCTTCGCGCTGTGTAGATCACTCTGCGGGTCGGCTCGGCAGGCCGGCTCAGCAGGCCGGCGTGCGAATCGGGGGCCTGCGCCGACGAAGCCGCCGGCTCTCCCCGCATCCTTCCTGCCCCACTTCCCGGCTCACTTCCTGCCCCACTTCCTGCCCCACTTCCTGTCGTCCGGCCGGCCCCCGCTCCCGGCGGGCCCCCAAAATGCAACCGGCCGCCCGGGGCGGCCATCGTTCGCCTGCCAGCTGGCGCTGAAAAGCCGGGGGAGCGGCGTTTTCCTGGGGTCCGAGGCACGGGCAGGGCCCAAGCCGCGAGAACCCCAGGTCATGCCCCGGTTCCAGCTAGAAGATCCGTCTGGCCAGGAGATCCGTCGAGCTCGGAGATCCGTCGAGCTCGGAGATCCGTCGAGCTCGGAGATCCGTCGAGCTCGGAGATCAGAAGTCGCGGCGCTCGCGGACCTCGAAGCCGCCCTCGCCGCCCTTCTCGAAGCCGTAGTGGGTGTCGGTTTCGAGCAGCTTGTGGGACAGGCGCGCCAGTCCGGTGCGCGGATCGCGCTGCACGGTCGGGGCCTTGAGGTGGTAGTTGGCCCGGCGCAAGCCCTTGCGGGACTTCGAGTGGCGTCGTTTGGGATTCGGCATGGGAGGGGCCGGTCCAGCTTGGACCGGGCACGGAAGGGCGCAGAGATTAGCGAGCGGCCCGATGCGGTTCAACGGACTTTCGATCGGACGCCCCTGCCCGGTGGATCGCGGCCTGATCCTGGGCCCGGGGCTCCCGGCGGCACGGGCGGTCGAACGCTCCGGGGCCCTGGGCAGGCCCAGCCCGGTGCGGATGGCGAAGCCGCCGCCTCGCCGGGGACCGCCGCGCTTCGAGCACAGCGCTGCAGTGCCGCCCGGGTCAGCCCGCTCTCCCGCGCGAGGAGCCAGGCTCCCCCCGTCCCCGGTCGGGGCGCGGAGGCCCCCGAAACGGGGGCTGCCCGCCGGCAGGCCCCGGGCCTGGACGGCTCGGGCCGCGGGGGGGCGGGGCCCCGCCCGGGCGCGGACAGGGCGCCGCACCCCGCGCGGACGCCCGCCGCGCCAGGCGCCGCCAGGAAGCCGGAGCCCCGATCCGGATCCCGCCGGGATGGCGGGGCGCTTCGGGGATCCGGGCCGCAGCCCCCAGAGGCTCGCAGAGAATCGGTGCCCGGCACCGATCCCAACCCGTGTGGCCTGCGGCCCGCCAGCGCGCCCTAGAGGCCGAGCTCCCGGCGCAAGCGCTGCAGGGCCTGGGGCACCTTGCCCGCGTCGAGGCCCTGGCCCTGGGCCTGCTCCGGCTTGCCGCCCCCGCCGCCCCCCAGCTCCTGAGCGGCGGCCTGCACCAAATGCCCGGCGGCCAGTCCGCGCGATCGGGCCTGACCGAGCACCAGGGCCAGGACCGGGACACGGTCGCCCTCCCGTCCCAGCAGGACCACGGCGGCATCCGTCAGGCTGCCCTTGAGTCTCGAACCCAGGTCCCGCAGACCGGCCAGGTCCAGCGCGGGAAGGTCGAAGGCCCCCAGCAGCACTCCCGCCCGGTCCTCGAGCGCTGCGCGCACCTGCTCGAGCACCTGACCGAGGTCGGCTTGGGCGCTGACCCGCATCGCCCGCTTGGCTTCCTTGAGCTGCTCCTGGAGCTGTTCGATGCGCCCAGGCAGCTCCTCAGCCGGAGCGCGCAACAGCCGGGCCGCATCCGCAAGCAGCCGGCGCTGGGCTTGCATGTGCACGACGGCTTCCGGTCCGGTCAGGGCCTCGATGCGGCGCACGCCCGCTTGGATGGCGCGCTCCTGGACGATCACGAACGGACCGATCTCGCCGATGGAATCGACGTGGGTGCCGCCGCACAGCTCCAGGGACAGGCCCGGCACCTCCACCACGCGGACCCGTTCCCCGTACTTCTCACCGAACAAGGCCATGGCCCCCCGGGTCTTGGCGGTCTCGAGCGACTCGATCGCTGCATTGACCGCGGCCCCGCCCCCGATGCGCCGGTTGACCTCCAGCTCGATGGCTTCGAGTTCGGCCTGGGGGATCGCCTGGGGATGGGAGAGATCGAAGCGCAGCCGGTCGGGGCCCACGTAGGAACCCTGCTGGGCTACGTGCTCCCCCAGCCGTTCGCGCAGCACGCGGTGCAGCAGGTGCGTGGCGGTGTGGTTCTTCGCCGTTCGGGAGCGCCGCTCCGCATCCACCTCGGCGCGCACCGGGGCGCCCTCCTGAGCCAGACCTTCGAGCTGGCCCACGTGGGCCACGACCGACCCCAGGCGCTGGGTGTCCTCCACCTGGATGCGGAAGCTGCCGTCCTCGGCGACGATCCACCCCCGGTCGCCGACCTGGCCGCCGCCCTCCGGATAGAAGGGACTTTGGTCCAGGACGGCGACCACGCGGCCGCCGGCCCCGGCCTGCTCGATCCAGCGCAGCAGACGCCCGCGGGCCGTGAGCCGTTGCTGGCGCTCCCCGGCGTGGTAGCTGACCCGGGTTTCCGGCAGCCCCGCCAGCTGTTCGGCGGACAAAAGCTGGGTGAACTTGCCCTGGGAGCGGCTGGCTTCGCTGTGGCGTTCTTCCGCGGCGGACCAACCGGCCCCATCGACCGCCAGACCGCGCTCGCGGGCCATCAGCTCGACCAGGTCCCGGGGGAATCCGTAGGTGGCGTAGAGCTCGAAGGCGCCGTCCCCGGGCAAGACCTTGCCGCCCTGGGCAGCGACCCGACCCGCCAGCTCGGAAAAGCGCTGCAGGCCGCGCCCGAGCGTGGCTGCAAAGGCCTCCTCTTCGGCGCGGATCAGGCGCGCCACGTGATCGCGGCGCTGACCGATCTCCGGGAAGGCCTGCCCCAGGCTGTCGACCACGGCCGGGACCAAACGATGCAGGAAGGGCTGTTCCTGCCCCAGGGCTTGGCGCCCGAAGCGCGCCGCCCGCCGCAGCAGCCGGCGCAGCACATACCCACGGCCGGTGTTGCCGGGCAGGGCGCCGTCGGCGAAGGCCGAGCTGATCGCCCGCAGGTGGTCGGCGATCACCCGGAAGGCCACGTCTTGGGGCGCGGCACTGCCGCCGTATTTGCGCCCGACCTCGCGCTCGATCGCCCGGAACAGGGGCGCGAACAGGTCGGTGTCATAGTTCGAGTTCTTGCCCTGCAGCACGCTCAGGACGCGCTCGAACCCCATGCCGGTATCGACCGACTTGGCCGGCAGCTCGGCCAGGCGCCCATCGTCCAAGCGGTTGAACTGCATGAACACCAGGTTCCACAGTTCCAGGAAGCGCTCGTTGCCCGAATTGACGCCGATCTTGGGGTCGTAACCGTCGTCCGGGTTGGTGCCGGGGCCGCCGCGGTCGATGTGGATCTCCGTGCAGGGCCCGCAGGGACCGGTGTCCCCCATCTCCCAGAAGTTGGCCTTCTTGCCGAAGCGCAGGATGCGCCGCGGGTCGATGTCGGTCTCCTCCCTCCACAGGCGCTCCGCTTCTTCGTCCGCCGGCAGCCCATCGGCCTCGTCGCCGCCGAACACGGTGACCCACAGGCGATCCTTGGCGATGCCCCACTGACCGGTCAGCAGCTCCCAGGCCCAGCGGATCGACTCACGCTTGAAGTAGTCCCCGAAGGACCAGTTGCCGAGCATCTCGAAGAAGGTGTGGTGGTAGGTGTCCACCCCGACCTCCTCCAGGTCGTTGTGCTTGCCCGAGACGCGGATGCATTTTTGCGTGTCGACCGCCCGCCGGTAATCGCGGCTGCCCGTCCCCAGGAATACGTCCTTGAACTGATTCATGCCCGCGTTGGTGAACAGCAGCGTGGGGTCGTCCATGGGGAACACCGGGCTGGACGGCACGATGCGGTGTCCCCGCGCCTCGAAAAAGGCGAGGAATTCGCTGCGAACTTGGGCGGCGGTCTTGAAGCTCACGGAGCGTTGGGGCGCAGGAGGATGGATTCTGGGGCCTGTCCGGCGGTCGCAGGACGGCGGGCCCTCGGGGTGCTGGGGCGGCGCTGCTCGGGCCGGCGGAAAGCCTGACCGAGGCGCTGGCTGCCCCCGCGGGGCCAACACCATAGCGGCCCCGGCGCCCGCCCCGATCGCTGCCGGCGCAGTGCGGCCCGGGCTCCCGGGCGCTCGCCTGCGATCGGGCCTCCCCAAGCGCAGTCGGGCTTGGGCGGGCTCGATCTCCGGGCCAGGGCCGGAGTCCCTACTCCAAGGCCCCGTGGCCCGATGCGGGCCGGGTGGCGCCGCGACCAGCGTCCCTTGGCCGTTGCGGCGGCGCAGCGTTCGTGTGGCACCTGGCCGCTGGGCGGCGAACGGCCCGTGAACCACACGGCCCGGCGAACCCCAGCGGGGCTGGCGCCGCAGGAGAGCGGCCCGCAGCGTGGACCCTCTTGCTTGGCCGCCCCTGGCGCCGCTCCTTGGGCGCCGGACAGATCTTGACCACGCTCGGGGGCAAGACTGCTCCAGGCCGTGCTGCCTGGCCAACGCTCGGCCCCACAGGCAGAGCTCCGACGGGGGGCCGAGCGGGCCCCCACCGGATGCAGAGCGCCGAGCAACCGCCCAGGGTCGGCGCCGCCCGCAGCGCAGCGGGCTCCGTCGGGTCGGCGTGCCCAAGCGGATTCATCCGGCCTCCCGAAGCCCGGCCCACAGGCCCTCGGTCCCCGCCCCGTTCGGGCCCCCGGCGAGCGGTAGCCCGCCGATTCAGACCTGCCGATTCAGACCTGCCGATTCAGACCCGCCGGTTCAGACCCGCCGGTTCAGGCGCACCGGTTCAGGCGCACCGGAGCCGCCCACCCTGTGCCCAGGCTGCAGCAAGGCCGCGCCGCGGGCCGCCCCGGGGTGTTCAGCCTTCGGGCGGATCCCGGCAGGGATCCCCAAAACTGCTCGGGCCGCCGCTCCCGGCGCCGCGCCCGGGGCAGCGTGCGCCCTGGAGCGGCCTTGGCCCAGGCCCCGGCTCGGATCGTCCCCGGCCCCGGCTCGGATCCCCGGGAGCGAGGATCCGAGCCGGCCCAGGGGCACGGGTCAGCCGCTCACTCGGAGTCGCCCCCGCCGCCGCTGGAGGCCAGCTTGAGCGGGTTGACGTTGGCGCGGATGCGCACGTCCAGCTCTGCGGCGAGGTCCGGATTGTCGATCAGGAACTGACGCGCCCGTTCGCGTCCCTGTCCGAGCCGGATCTCCCCCTGGGTGGGGTGCTTGAAGGAGAACCAAGTCCCCGACTTGATCAGGTCACCGCTCTGCAGGCCGAGCTCGATCAGGTCGCCTTCGTAGCTGATCCCGCGGGCATACAGGATGTCGAACTCGACCTTGCGGAACGGGGGAGCCACCTTGTTCTTGACCACCGTGACCTTGGTGCGATTGCCGATGATCTCCTCCCCTTCCTTGATCTGACCGATGCGTCGGATGTCGCAACGGATCGAGGAGTAGAACTTGAGGGCCCGGCCCCCGGTGGTGGTCTCGGGGCTGCCGAACATGACCCCGATCTTCTCGCGGATCTGGTTGATGAAGATCACCAGGCAGTCCGACTTAGAGATCGCGGCGGTCAGCTTGCGCAGGGCCTGGCTCATCAAGCGGGCCTGGAGTCCGACGAAGGAATCCCCCATTTCCCCCTCGATCTCGGCCCGGGGCACCAGCGCCGCGACCGAGTCGACCACGACCACGTCGACCGCGTTGCTGCGCACCAGGGCCTCGACGATCTCGAGCGCCTGCTCGCCGGTGTCCGGCTGGCTGATCAAGAGGTCCTCCAGCTTGACCCCGAGCTTGCGCGCGTAGGCCGGGTCGAGGGCGTGCTCCGCATCGACGAAGGCGCACACGCCGCCCTCCTTCTGGGCGTTGGCGATCACGTGCAGGGTCAGGGTGGTCTTGCCGGAGCTCTCCGGACCGAACACCTCCACGATGCGCCCCTTGGGGAAGCCCTTGCCGCCCAGCGCCAGGTCGAGCGCCAGGGATCCGGACCGGATGCCTGTGATCTCCCGGAGGGTCTCGCCCTCCCCCAGGCGCATGATCGCCCCGGCGCCGAAGCTCTTGGTGATCTCGGCCAGCGCGGCGTCCAAGGACTTGACCTTGTTGGGGTCCCGCTCCGGGGCCCGGGGGGCGGCCTGCTTGGCGGCGCTGGGGGCCGCGGGGCGGGGCAGGGCGGCGCCGCTCCCCGCCGGGCTCGGGGAGCTGGCGGGAGCGTTGGCCCCCGGTCCTGCGGCGGCGGCGGCGGGGCCGGGCGGGGCGCTCGGGGCCGGTTTCTGCCCGTTGTTGACGGACGGTGCGGACGGCTGGGATGCGGGCTTGGACTGGGTCATGGTGCGGGTCGGTTCGGGCCCCCCGGGGGGAGCCCTTGGTTTCTGGCCGGCTGCCGGGTCCGGCGCCCCGGTCAACGGTCTGCGTCGCGGGCATCGGTGGTCTGCCTCGCGGGCATCGCTCGCGGTCCGGGGCGACGCGACTGGGCTGCGGAATTCGACCGGGGGGTCGTAGGCGGCCCGCCCATGGCCGCCTGGGCGGGGAGGGAGGGCTCGGACGGACAGGGGACCGGGGTCGCCGGCGGGAAGCCCGGCGCGGGACCCGGTCCGACCTGGGGCCGGTGGTTGCGGCGCTGGATCAGAGGCTAGACCCGGAAGGGCCGCCCCCCAAGCGAAAAACCCTAACAAAGGACGAACGTCCCCCATTCGGGTCCATCCCTAGGACCGGGCCCGTTCCGGGGGGTTGCCCCGGTCCCAGGATTTTTCGCCGCGGACGTCCCGCTTTCGGCTCAGACCGAAACCAGCCCGCAGAGCTCGTTGAAGCGCTCCTCGACCTGGCGCCGGCTGGTGTCGCGCAGGCGGTCCACGGAGAAGCCCTCCACGCAGTAGGAGGCCGTCACCGTGCCGTAGAGCATCGCCCGCTTGAGGGTCGCCGAGCCGGTGTGCTGCACCGAGGCCAGGTAGCCCATGAAGCCTCCGGCAAAGCTGTCGCCGGCGCCGGTCGGATCCATCACCTGATTGACCGGGTAGGCGGGCAGCGCGTAGTGCACGTCCCGGCCGATCAGGAACGCGCCGTGCTCGCCCTTCTTGAGCACGCAGAAGCGCGGACCGAAGGAGAGCACCTTCTTGGCGGCGGCGATCAGGTTGCGTTCGCCCGAGAGCAGCCGCGCCTCTTCGTCGTTCAGCACCAGACCGTCGACCCGTTGCAGCAGCTCCAGCAGCTCTTCGCGCGCCACGTTGATCCACAGGTTCATGGTGTCCGCCATGACGAACTCGGCCTGCGGGCATTGGGCCAACGCCGCGCGCTGCACCGCGGGCGCCGCGTTGGCCAGGAACACGAAGCGGCTGTCGGTGAAGCGCCGGGGCACCTTGGGATCGAAGTGCTCGAGCACGTTGAGCTCGGTCTTCAGGGTGTGGCGCGTGTTCCAGTCGGCCTCGTACCGGCCTTCCCAGAAGAACGTCTTGCCGGCGGCGACTTCGACCCCCTCCGTGTCGATGCCGCGCGAGGCCAAGTCGGCCAGGCGATCGCGGCCGAAATCCTGGCCCACCACCCCCACCAAACGGACGGGAGCAAAATGCCTGGCGGCCAGGGCGCAGTAGGTCGCCGAACCGCCCAGGACGCGCTCGCGCCGTTCGTAGGGCGTCTCGATGGAGTCGAAGGCCAGGGTTCCGACGATCAGGAGGGACATCGAATGCAGGGGGGGGCTGGAAGCTGTGGTCGAAGGAGTGCTGAACGTCGGGCTGCGGATGGCCGCAGGCGCCATCAGGCCTGGACCTGGGAAAGGTCCTGCTCGGCCTGCTGCAATTCGGCGCGGCGCTCGGGCTTGAGCAGGAATAGGCCGCCGACCAGGCTGAGGCTCAGCTGGCAGATGCGGAAACCGAGGCTGACCGCGACGCCGAGGGCCGCCGAAACGCCCAACAGGCGGAACAGGGAGGCATAGGCCGCCTCCCCGATGCCGAGCCCCGCGGGGCCGGTGGGGATCGAGCTGGCCATGTTGGTCAGGGGCACGATCGCCGCGAATTCGACCGCCGGGATGGAGTCGGCGCCGACGCCGAAGGCGCGCGCCAGGGCCACCACCCCGGTGATCGTCCAAAAATGGTTGCCCAGGGACAGCAACAGGGCCACGGCGATCTCCCCCGGATGGCTCAGGTACAGCAGCGCGGCGCGATCGAGTTTTTCGATCTGCTGGCCGAGCGGCAAACGCGCCAGGAGCGCGTCAATGCGCAGCTTGGCCCGCAAGCGGGGATGGGCGTACAGCCAGGCACCCAGCGTCAGTCCGACGGCGACGCCGAGGAAGGGCAATCCGAATCCGGGGAAGCGCTCCCGCTGGATCAGCAGCACGATCGCGGCCAGGACCATCAGCGCATACATGCCGAAGACCCGGTCGACCACGACGCTGACCAGGGCGTCGTGCTTCTGCTTGGGGTGCTCGCGCACCGCCAGGATCGCCTTGACCACATCGCCGCCGGTCAAGCCGGGCACGACCAGGTTGAAGAACAGCCCCAGAAAGGTCAGGCGGAAGGTGTCTGTCCAGCGCACGACCGCGCCCGCACGCCGCAGCAGGCGCCACCAGCGGGTGATGCCGCAGGACAGGGCCAGCAGGAAGCAGACGGTCGCCAGCAGGAACCCCTGCGGCTCGACCGAGGAGATCACCCGGGGCATGCCCGGCGAGAGTTCGAGGGCCCCCTCGATGCTCCATCCCGGGGCGCTCCAGCTGCCGTCCTCGAGCCGCTCCAGTTCGATGCGCACGGGCCAGTCCAGCTCGGGCCCGGCCTCGGGACCGGCATCGGGCAGGAACACGGCGCGTTCCCCGCGCCAGTCGCCTTCGATCACGCCGCTGCGCTCGACCTTGGCCCCGGACGGGGTCGGCGGCCGCAGCACCAAACGGTCGCGCCAGTCGAGCATCGAGGCCACCAAGGCCAACAACGCCAGCCCGAGCAGGGGCTGGAGCCGGCGCAGCCACAGGCGCACTCCGCCTTGCTCCCGCTTCGGTTGCGGATCAGTTCCCATCGCGTTCGGCCGCAGGCGCGGGTTTGGACTCCGGCAGCTCCGCGGCGGGAGCCGCGGCCGGAGCCGGTTCTGAAGCGGCGGGTCCGAGGGACCCGGGTTCGGGGGTCGGCAATCCCGACCCGGACGGGTCGGGAGCGTTCTGGCGTTGTTCCCACCACAGCAGCCACTCTTCGGGCCGCAGGCTGACCAGGGCGCCGTCGGTCAGGCGCGTGAGCGCGCGCGCGGCGGCCACCGAGGCGCGGTCATCCGGATCGTCCACCGCCGCGATCAACAGCTCGAAGCGCGGCTCGCTCGCGCCGGCCTGCGACGGCCAACCGTTCGAGGCCAGGTGTTCACAAACCGCCTGGACCGTTTCGGGCTGCTCGCGCTTGAGACCGGATTCGAGCAGCTCCGACAGCCGGCTTTGGTCGAACTCCAGGACCGCGCGGACAGCGCGCGCGCGCACGATGTCCTGGGGGTCCTCCAGGGCCGCTGCCAGGGCCAATCCCGCGGCGCGCCGGGAGAGCGACGCTTCGGCCTCGAGCAGGACCCGTTCCTTGGGACGCTGGCGCAGGCGCGGCAAACACTCATCGATGAGCGCGCAGGCCGCGGCCAAGTCCAGGGCGGAAAGGTCGCTCGCGGGCGTCCCGGGGGCCAGTCCGAGCAGCGCCCGCGCCGCCTCGATCTCGAGCTGCGAGGGGGCCTGCCCGGGCGCCTCGGGCAAGGCTTGCAGGCCCAGGCGCCGCGCCGCGGCGGCGACCGCCTCGAGGGCCAACTCCCGGGTCACCGGCGAGCGATCCCGGGTGGCCAGGAAGCAGGCCAGGGAGAGCTGCTCGGCCCGCTCCGCGGGGCCGCTCGGCTGCGCGGAACACAGCCGCACGGTCTCGCGCCGGATCTTGGTGCGCGGCCGGGAGAGCACGCGCGGCTCCCCTGCCGGATCCTCGGCGCTGGGGCGGTCCCCGGTCAGGGTCAACCAGCGGTAGTACCAGTGGGCTACCGTGGCCGATCGGGGCGCCAAGCTGCCGTCGGGCTCGTGCAGCACGCGCAGGTTGTAGGCGCTGGCCCGAAAACTCTGACAACCGCTGGCCAGGATCACCCCGCTCCAGACGGCCCAGGTGCAAAGGCCTTTCCGCAGGGCCCAGGCCGCCGCCGGAGCGGTGCGGGGTCGTTGGCCGTGCGCGGACATGCGGCCGAGCAGTTTATCCGCCTGCCGCCCGCTCCGACCTCTCCGCGGGCAAAGCAATCTGGCCGTTCCCGGCGGGCCGCTTGGCTCCTGTTCCGCGCCGGCGAGGGCAGCGCGGCCCCCCGCCGCCGCGGTCCCACGGATCGGCCCGGCAGCGCCCCGGCAGACAGCACCCTGGAAGCGCCAAGCCGGCTGCTGCGCCGGGCTGTTGGCCGGGCGGATCCACGCGGCCCGGGGTCCCCGGCGGCGCCCGGGGCACCCGGGGCCGGAGCGGGTTCGCGGCCGCTCGGCCCGACGCACGCTGCGGGCCCGCCGAGCGCATCGCTGCCCGGGCCCCGGCCCGGCCCCGGGGCGTCCCGGGCTGACCCCCGCGGCCCACCCGGGCTCGATCCTCAATCGAACGACCGATCTGGCCTATGATGGCGCCGTGAAGATCCTGATCCTGACCTTCGCCGTGTTCCTGACCGCAATCTTGGCCATGTCGGTCGGGGTCCTGATGGGCCGCCCGCGCCTCAAGGGCTCCTGCGGCGGAGTCGACCGGGAAGGACGGCCCCTGGGCGACTGCGCCTGCGCTGCGCAACAGAAGCAGGTTTGCGCCACGGAGGATGCCCCCGGAAAGGCGCAGCCCGAGCTGCGGCTGCGCGGGTTGGGAGCTCCGCTCAGCGGCGGCCGCCGCTGAGCGCCCAGGCCGCTTAGCCCGCGCAAGGAACCCGCGCGCCCCTGGGCCAAGGGGCGGGGTCTCGAAGTCCCGGAAGAGGTTCCGATCCCGGCCCGCGCCGAGCGCGCAGCGCCCGGCCTCGCTCCCAGCGGGGCGCCCGCAGGCATGCTCCGCGGGCCAGGCCGCCCCTGCGGGTCCATGGGAGCCGGTGCGCCAAAGCGTGCCGCCCAAAGCGCTGCGGATCGACCCCGCCCCAGCCCCCGGCGCGCAAGCGGGGCGCGGGCCAGGGGACTTTCGGAGATTGTCCTGCCGGGGTCGCTGCCCCGCGGGCCTAAGGTCTGGGGGCGCATCGGGGCCGGTCGAGCCCGAGCGCGAGCCAAGGCGACCGGCGGCGAGCGCCGGATGCAGCCCGAGCCCGGGCTGCCGGAGCGCCGGCTCGAGGCCCCGACCAGGGGCGGCTCGCGATCCCAGAGGCTGGCGGCCTGCGGCCAGAAATCGGCCCATGCGCGTCGCAACGCAGCGCGGGCGCAGCCCCTGCCGAACGTTGCTCAGCCCTCAGCGCAGGGGGGTCGACCGCACCTGTGCGGGCAGGCGGCCGTGCAGCTGGGACTTGAACTCCGGAGCTAGTTCGATCGGCGGAAAACCCGGTGTGCAGGTCAGGCGGAAGCCGCCCGCGGGCTCGTACTCGATGAACAGGGCCTCCACCTCCCGCGAGGCATCCGCCGCGCGCATCCCCTCCTGAACCCCCAGCACCATCAGGCCCGTGGCGTAAGCGTCCGCGGTGGCGCAGTCCAGGCTCAGCACCGTCACCGAGGCCACGCGGCTCTCGAGCGCGGCTCCGGCGCGCGGATCGACCACGTGGCTGATGCGCCGCCCATCCAGCACCGTCCACTGCCGGTAGTCGCCTGAGGTCGCGACCGCGGTGTCGGAGGCCAGGAATCGCAAGGCTGGGGAGCGGGGCGCGTCGGGGGTGGTGGTGGGCCGATCGACACCCTGCAGCCAAGCATCGCCGCGCGGGCTCCTGCCGGACAGGACCACCTCCCCCCCCACCTCCAACAAAAAGTCCTCTATGCCGAGAGCGCGCAGGGCCCGTGCCGCCCCATCCACGGCCGCACCCTTGGCGATGCCGGACAAATCGAGGGCCGATGCGGCACCCGGCTCGGGCGCCAGCCGACAGCCGGCACCGTCGAACCCAAGGCGCTGCCAGCCGATGCGCGCGCGGATCGCCTCCAGGGCCGGGCCGGGCTCCAGGGGCGTGGGCCGAGCACGGGCTCCGAAGCCGAGGGCTCCCACCAATTCAGCCACGCTGGGATCGAAGGCTCCCCGGGTGACCCCGTGGACCCGGTCCGAGAGGCTCAGCAGCTGACACAGCTCGGGGCTCAGGTCGAAGCGCGCACCGACCGGATGGGAGGCCAACCAGTCGTTGAGGGTCGAGAGCTCGGAATCCGCTCTCCAGTCGCTGGCCAAACGATCCATCTCGGCCAGGGCCTGATCGATCGCGGAGCGAACCCGAGCCTGGTCCACCCCAGCGGGCGGGTCCGAAATCAGGGCGAACCACGAGGTGCCGAGGGCTTGGCCCCTCAGCTCGAGAGCGCCGGCCGTGAAGGCGCCGCAGGAGACGAGGCAGGCGAGCGTCCCCAGCAGCACCAGGCAGCGCAGCGGCCAGCGACGAAGCCGCGGTTTGCAAGCAACGCAACCGCGGCGAGAGAGGGGCCGACCGTTTGGGCTGTGGCTGCGCATGGGAACTCGAAGCGACGCCGAGAAGAACCTCTGACCGGAGCAGGTGCAACGGGGCCGGCAAAGCTGGCCGTGGAGCTCTCCGGAATCATGGGACCAGCGGCCATCCCGGCAAGGAGGCCGAGTGCGCGGCACGGGGCCCCCTGCTGCTCCCCTGGGCTGGGGGCTTCGCGGTCGACCGTTCCCCGCGAGGCAGGACCGCCCGGGCCGCTCGCAGCAGGCTTTCGCGACGGGTCTGCCCCACGCGCGCCCATCGGTCCGGCGCGGAGCCTTTCGGCCCCAAAGGCATGGCGGCGGATCCCCTTGCCGGGATCCGCCGCCGAGGCCGGGCTCAGCCGCCGAAGTCGTCCAGGTCGATCATCTCCGGGTCGACGCCGAGGTCGTCGAGCATCTTGAGCACCGCGGAGTTCATCATCGGCGGCCCGCACAGGTAGTACTCGATGTCCTCCGGAGCGGGATGCTTCGAGAGGTACTCCTTGAGCACCACGTTGTGGATGAAGCCCGTGTAGCCCTTCCACTCATCCTCAGGCTTGGGCTCCGAAAGAGCCACGTGCCACTTGAAGTTGGGGAACTCGCGCTGCAACGCGTCGAAGTCCTCCACGTAGAACATCTCGCGCTTGCTGCGCGCCCCGTACCAGAAGCTGACCTTGCGATCGGTCTTCTGGGTCCGGAACATGTGCATGATGTGGCTGCGCAGCGGGGCCATGCCGGCGCCCCCGCCGATGAACACGCACTCGCGCTTGGTCGGCTTGAGGTGGAAGTCACCGAAGGGCCCGGAGATCGTGACCTTGTCGCCGGGCTTGGCCGCGAAGATGTAGGAAGAGGCCTTGCCCCCGGGCGTGCCCTCGGGAGCCTTGGGCGGCGGGGTCGCGATGCGCACATTGAGCATGATCAGGTCATCGCCCTCGGCCGGGTAATTGGCCATCGAATAGGCGCGCTCGATCGGCTCCTCGTTCCAGGCTTGATAACGCCAGATATTGTACTTGTCCCAGTCCTCGTGGAACTCCTTCTGGATGTCGAAGCTCTTGTAGTCGGTGCGGAACTTGGGGATTTCGATCTGGATGTACTCCCCGTTGCGGAAGTCGATTTTCTCGCCCTTCGGCAGGCGGACCACGAACTCCTTGATGAAGGTGGCCACGTTCTTGTTGGAGACCACAGTGCATTCCCACTTCTTCGCGGAGAACACCGAATCCGGCACCTGGATGCGCAGGTCGCCCTTGACCTTGACCTGGCAGGCCAGCCGGCAGCCCTCCTTGGCCTGGGCCTTGGAAATGTGGCCCTCCTCGGTCGGCAGCAGCGAGCCGCCGCCCTCCTTGATCACGACCTTGCACTGAGCGCAGGTCCCGCCGCCGCCGCAGGCCGAGGGGACGAACAGCTTTTCGTTGGCCAGGGTCGCCAGCAGGGAAGCCCCCTGCCGAACCTCCAGGGGATGGGCCTCGTCGTTGTTGACGATGATCTTGACCTTGCCGGTGCTGACCAGCTTGCTCTTGGCGACCAGCAGCACGATCACCAGGGCCAGAACGACCACGGTGAACATGCCGACGCCGAGCAGGATCGTATTGGTGTCCATGGGAGTGTCAGGAGGGGTCAGGGCGGAGGCGGCACCTCGGGCGTGAGGCTGATGGAGTCCGCGCGGTACGCCCGGATGCGCCCCGACCGATCAAAGCTGGATGCCGCCGAAGATCTGGAAGGCGATGGCCATCAGGCCGGTGATCATGAAGGTCAGACCCAGGCCGCGCAGGGCCGGGGGGACGTTCGAGTACTTGAGCTTCTCGCGGATCGCGGCCAAGGCCACGATCGCCAGCCACCAGCCCACACCTGCCCCGAAGCCGTAGACGGTGGCTTCGGTCACGTTGTACTCGCGCTGGACCATGAACAGGGACGCCCCCAGGATCGCGCAGTTGACCGCGATCAGCGGCAGGAACACCCCCAGGGCGCTGTAGAGCGCAGGCGAGAACTTGTCGATCGACATCTCCACCACCTGGACCGTAGCAGCGATAGTCGCGATGTAGCCAATGAATCCCAGGAACGACAAGTCGATGTCCTTGGCCACCTCCGCGCTCACCGCCCAGGAGAGGGCACCGGGCTTGAGCAGGTAGTTGTAGATCGCCGCATTGAGGGGCGTGGTCAGGGTCAGCACGAAGACGACCGCGACACCCAACCCCATGGCGGTTTCGACCTTCTTCGAAACCGCCAAGAAGGAACACATGCCCAGGAAGAACGCCAGGGCCATGTTCTCGATGAAGATGGCCTTGATTGCCAGATTGACGAGTTCCATGGCTCAGGCCTTCTCTTGGAGTTTGGGGGCCAGGCCGCGCTGGACCCAGATGAACACCCCGATCAGGATGAACGCTGCCGGAGAGAGCAACATCAGGCCGTTGGGCGTGTACCAGCCCTCGCCGGTCGCGGCGTCGAACTTGGGCAGGATCACGAAGCCGAGCAGCTTGCCCGATCCAAACAGCTCGCGGATCACCGCGGCGTAGATCAGGATCACGCTGTAGCCCAGGCCGTTGGCGATGCCGTCGAGGAAGGATCGCCCGGGCGGATTGGCCATGGCGTAGGCCTCCGCGCGTCCCATCACGATGCAGTTGGTGATGATCAGGCCGGTGAACACCGACAGCTGCTTGGCCACGTCGAACATGTAGGCCTGCAGGATCTGGTCCGCCACGATCACCAGGGAGGCGATCACCGCCAGCTGGGTGATGATGCGGATCGACCCCGGGATCTTGTTGCGCAGCAGCGAGATCGAGAGGTTCGAGAAAGCCACCACCACCGTCAGGGCCACCGACATCACCAGCGCGGTCTTGAGCTGGGTCGTCACGGCCAGGGCGGAGCAAATCCCGAGCACCTGGATGCTGATGGGATTCTTGTCCAGCAGCGGGTCGATCAACAGGCTCTTGGTCGCTTTATCCATGGCTGGGGTCAGGTTCCGTTGGTGCGGCGGGCCTGGAGATACTTGCCGTAGCCGTGCTCCGAGAGCCAGAGCTGCAGCATGGCGTGGACACCGTTGCCGGTGATGGTGGCGCCGGAGAGGCCATCCACCTGGAAGTGCTTCTTGTCATCGACCGATGTGCCGGCCTTGACCACGCTGATCAGCGGGCGCCCGGCCTCGTCGTAGAGCTGCTTCCCGTCGGAGAACTGTTTCTTGAAGCCCACGCTGTCGACCTCGCCGCCCAGGCCGGGGGTCTCCGCGTGCTGGTAGTAGGTGATGCCCAGGGTGCGGCTGGCGTCCTTGGCCACGGCCAGGTAGCCGAACAGGGTCGACCAGAGTCCGTTGCCCCAGATCGGCAAAATCAGGCACTCGTGCCCGGGCGCGTTGACCTCGTAGATCAGCAGGCGCTTGGGCATCCCGGCCACCTGGGTCAGCCGGTAGGCGGACGGCACCGGGTCGCTCTTGGAGGGGTCCTTGGAATCCGGGAAGGGATTGACCGATCGCGGATCGACCCCCTCCAGGACCTCGCCGGTGGTCCGGTCGATGACCTTCTCGACGATGTCCTTGAACAGCTCGTCGGAGCGCTCCTTAGTCAGCTTCTCGCCGGGCGGCAGCAAGCCGGCCACGCGCAGCACGTTGGCCTTGCGGTCCAGCTCGCGGTTGACCGCCTGGGGCTCCTTGAGGGCCACCGCCATCGAGGACACCCCGAAGGCGCAGACCAGGCTCACCACGATCGTGAACAGCACGATGTAGCGGTTACTGAATTCCAAGGCGGACCTCCCGGCGCTTGATGTTGGCCTTCGTGACGTAGTAGTCGATCAGGGGCGCGAACACGTTCATGAAGATGATCGCCAGCATGACCCCCTCCGGGTAGGCGGGGTTCAGCACGCGCACCAGCACGGTCAGGGCCCCCACCAGGAACCCGTAGATCCAACGGCCCAGGTCGGTTTGAGCCGCCGAGACCGGGTCCGTGGCCATGAACACGGCGCCGAAGGCGAAGGAGCCCACCACCAGGTGCCAGTGGGCCGGCACGGCCAGGTAGTGCGTGGGGCTCGGGGCCAGGGCGTTGAACACCAGGCAGGTCCAGACCAGGCCCAGGAGGCAGCCGGCCATGATGCGCCAGGAGCCGATCTTCGAGAAGATCAGGATCCCGGCGCCCAGCAGGATCGCCGGCACGCTGGTCTCACCGAAGGAACCCGGCAGGAAGCCCCAGAACGAATCCCACCAGCTGTACAGGTACTGGCTCTGGTCGTAGCCGTACAGGGCCATGGTGCCGAGGGGCGTGGCGCCGCTGTAGCCGTCGACCCATTGCGACTTGGCGGCCGCGACCCAGACCAGGTCCCCGGAGATCTGGGCCGGATAGGCGAAGTAGAGGAACACCCGGGCGGTCAGGGCCGGGTTCAGGATGTTCATCCCCGTGCCGCCGAAGATCTCCTTGCCGATCACGACCCCGAAGGCGATGCCCAGGGCCACCTGCCAGAGGGGGATATCCGGGGGCAGGGTCAGCGGGAACAGCAGCGAAGTGACCAGGAAGCCTTCGTTGATCTCGTGCTTGCGCACGATCGAGAACAGGGCTTCGATGGTGCCGCCGACGGCGATCGTGACGAAGTAGATCGGGAAGAACTGGTACAGGCCCAACCAGAGAGCCTTGAGATGCGGCACGTCGGCCGGGCGCAGGCCCAGATCCTGGGTCGCCCGCAGCATCTGGTAGCCGGCGTTCCACAGCCCCCACAGGGTGGCCGGGAGCAACGCCAGCACCACGATGCTCATGGTGCGCTTGAGGTCCACGGCGTCGCGCACGTGGGGACCGCTCTTGGTGCGCGACCCGGGCGTGAACAGGAAGGTGTCCGCCGCCTCGTAGACCGGGTAGAACCGCTCCAGGCGGCCGCCCTTGTGGAACAGGGGCTCGAGCTTGTCGAGCGACTCCCGCAGGAACTTCAAGTCAATCCTCCTTCTCGATGGCCGTCAGCGTGTTGCGCAGCCACTCCGTCAGGGGCTGTTTGGAACTGTCCACGAATTGACACAGGGCCAGGTCGGCCTCGCTGAGCTCGAGCACCCCCAGCTTGATGGCGGTGTCCGTGTCCCCCGAGGCCAAGGCCTTGATCAGTTGGGTCGGCAGGATGTCCAGGGGCATCACCGACTCGTATTGCCCGACCGGAACCAACGCCCGCAGGCTGCCGTTCTCGTCGGTGTCGAACTTGAAGCGCTTGCGGAAGAACTTGTCGAACAGCAGGTTCGTGGCCGAGAAGCGCCCGGCGATCGGCAAGGCCCAGGTGAGCAGTTCCCGTTCGGTCTGGTCTTCCAGCAGGGTCAGCTGGTTGGTGAAGCGTCCCAGGTACCCCCCGGCGCTGCCCGGGGCGGCCAGGACCCCATCCAGGGCGGAGCCGGCAACGACCCGCGCCTGCTGGGCCTGGATTTCGCCCTGCAGCAGCTCCAGGGTCGAGGCGCCGCGGCGGGTGCGGACCAACTTGGGGCTCTTGGCGGCGGGACCGGTGATCGCCACCACCCTGTCCGTGGGGGTTTTGCCGGTCAGCCACAGGTCGCCGATGTCGGCCACGCTCTGGGCATCGATGTGCCAGGCGCGGCGGCTGGGACCCACCGGATACAGGAAGTGGATGTGGGTCCCCACGTTGCCGGAGGGGTGCGGGCCCGAGAAGGTGCGCAGTTCGGCGCCTCCGGCCACGAAGGGCGACCAGTTCTCCCCCGGGGGCACGCACAGGTACAGCGGCCCGCGATCCCCGCCTCCCGCCGGCTCGAGCAGGCGGCTCAGCACCTCGAGCCCGGCGCGGAAGCCCGCCTCGCGCCCGGCGACCAGATCGAACGGCCTGGGAGCCAGGGGCGCGCTATCCGTGCCGGTCACGAACAGGGCCCCCGGGGTATCGGTGGACAGGGCCACCTTGTCGAAGGGCCGCTGGCGCAGGCAGGGCCAAAACCCGGAGCGCATCAGCCCGGCGCGGACCTCGGCGGCGGAGGCGCGGAAGCGGTCCGGGGCCTGGAAGGGCTCAGACTCCTGGCCTTCCACCTGGAACAGCAGGTTCTGGACGATGCGGCGCTCGCCCCGTTGGATGGTCTTCAGCACCCCGGAGACCGGGGCGGTGTAGAGCACCGACTCGTCCCGCCGGTCGACCAACACGGGCTGGCCGGCGCGGACGCGGGCCCCCTCCTCGACCAGCACGCGGGCCTTGATCCCGCGGGACTCCTGGGCCGGAAGCAGGGCCACCTGCCGGACGTCGCGACGGTCCTGGGGGGTGCGGTTGACCGCTGCGCCGTGGATCGGCACGTCGAGACCGCGCCGGATCTTGATCGCGGACATGATGCTGGGATCGGTGGGTGCGCCGGATTCGGGTCGCGCGGCCGGGTTGGCCAGCGCGTGCGGCGCGCTCGGATCGGGTGCTGCCGGGACCCGGCGGAGCCGCAATTGGGCGACGATGCTAGGAAACGGCCAGGGGGCAATGGGAGATCAAACGGCGCTTTTCCCCGGTCGCCTCCCGCTCCGAGGGCAGCCCCCGGGTCGCTCGGGCCCGCGGGAGCATCGCAACGCGCCCCGAAACTGAACGGACCGTAACGTTCGCGGCCGCCGAGCTGTTTCCGATGGGTGTTCGCAGCCCCCCCGCCAGGTCCGATCCTGCGGGCAGCAGAACGCCCCAGCCGGCAGGGCCCGGATCCGTGGCCCGCTCTGCCTGGCGCTCGGACGGCCGACCGCCTGCGCGCCGCAGGGACACGCCGGTGCGCAGCGCAGCTCCGAGCGCCCTTGGACCCCCGGTCCGAGCAGCGCCGACATCGCCCCCGCAAGCGGGCTGGGGGCGGGAGGCCCGCTGCGGCCGGCCCGCCCCGTACGCCGCCCCCCCGCACCCGCACCGGACCCGCGGCACCGGCCGCGCAGCAAGCGCCCCGTCGCCCCGCGGACAGGCCCGGCTGCCCTGCTGCTGGCGGGACCCTGGCGCTTGGCCGCCGCCCGGTCCGGCTCCCGGGGCCCCGCTCTCTCCACCCGCCTCTCCACCCGCCGGGCGCGCGCCCGGGGCCCGGGCCGGGGCGGGCCCGCGGGGCGGGGCTGCGCAAGGCCCCGCCCAGGGGGCGGGCTCCCCGCGCGCAGCGGGCCCCGAGCTCCGATCGAGCGCGCCGCAGGCAGGTGCGCTCGAGAAATGCACCTGCGGAGTTGTCCCTGCGGAGCTGCTCCGGCCCGGCCCCACGGCCAAGCTTCGCCCGGGGCCCGCCGGGCCGATCGCGGTCGAGCTCCCCGCGGCGCTGGCCGAGGCCAGCGCCGCCGAGGCTTCCTGGAGGCGGCGGGAGTCGAACCCGCGTCCTGGAGCCGGCTCGCGTCGAGCTTCTACGTGCGTAGTCCGGCGTTTGGTTCTCGACCCTCGGCCACCGTCGGACGGGTTGCCTCGGGCCCAGCCCCGGAAGGGTTCTCGTCTCGGGGCCCCGGGGCGGGACCCTGTCGACCAGCCCGCTGTTGTCGTCCCGGCCAGGCCGCGGGCGTTCCCGGCCGAGACGGCTGCCTACGAAATCAGGCAGCGAGAGCGTAGTTGTTGGCACTTGAGTGCCTTCCCGAGAGGATTGACGGGGTGACTCGAGATCCCCGGCACGCAGCCCGCAGCGGCGCAGAACCAGTCGAAACCGGTACGCCCCCCGAGGAAACTGCTGTCCGGGGTCGGACCCCGGACCCCCACGTTATAGCCCCGGGGCTCGCCGGCCGGTAGCCCGCCCGGCGGAATCGGCCCGCAGCGCCCCGGGTCCCGACCGGTGGCTGCCGCCGGCGGCGCCGCGGAAAGGCCTCGCGGGCGGCTGGATCGCGCCGGCCCGGCGCACGGCAGCCCATCGGTCCGCTCTGGCCCGCAAGGGCGGCGCGGGCCGCGAAGGCCCGTCGGCCGCCGCGCTCAGCGCCGGCGCAGGATCGCCCGCTGCATGTCGCGCTGGGCCTCCCGCTCCTTGGTGACCTCGCGCTTGTCGTGGCGCTTCTTGCCCTGCACCAAAGCCAGGGAAAGCTTGACCAGAGCGCCCTGGAAATAGAGTTCGAGCGGCACCAGGGTCTTGCCGCGCTCGCGCACCGCCTTGGAAAGCCGCTCGATTTCGCGCTTCTTGAGCAGCAGCTTGCGGTCGTGCACGGGCTCGTGGCCGTAGTGGCCCGCGTTCTCGTACTCGGGAATGTGCATGCCCACCAGGAAGGCCTCCCCGCGCGTGATCCGCCCGTAGGCCTCCTGGATCGAACCCCGCCCGAGCCGCAGGCTCTTGACCTCGCTGCCGGTCAAGACGATGCCGGCCTCGAGCTGCTCGAGGATTTCGAAGTCGTGCCGGGCCCGACGATTCTGGGCCAGGGACCGCCTGGCCTGGGGATCTTTCGCCATCGCTGCACCGGTCTCCCGGTCCCGCAGCATAGCCAGGCGCGCCCCGGGCCGGCCGCTCCAGATTGAAGCGCCACCGGCCGACCCCATACTCCTGCATCCCACGGGAGCCCCGATGCCCACCGAACGTCCCGATCCCCTCTCCGTGCTCGAAGCGGCCCTGGCCGGCTGCGAGACCGATTTCGTCGAGCTCCGCTACCACCGCAAGCGCTCCCGGGCCGTGGCGGTCGAAAAGGGGCGCCTCGACACGGCCCAGAGCAGCGAGCACACCGGGGTCGGGGTGCGCGTGCTGGAGCAGGGGACCTACGGGTTCGCCTCGACCCCGGAGCTCGAGGCCGGCGCGGTCCGCAGCGCCATCGAGCGGGCCCGCGCCGCGGCGCGGGCCTCCGCCGCGGCCCGTCGCCAGCGGCTCTCCCCCCTGCCGCCGGCGCCCCTGGTGCGCGGACGCTTCGAAGGCGAAGGCGTGGCCGAGGCCGAGGGGCGCGACATCGGTCAGGTGATCGATCTGGCCCTGCGGCTCGAAGCCCGCGCCCGGGCCGCATCGAGCCGCATCGAGAGCGCCAGCTGCCGCTACGCCGAGCTCTTGGAGGAGAAGGCGATCCTGACCAGCGATGGGGCCCGGGTCCACAGCCAGGTGGTGCGACCGGAGTTCCGCGTCGGGGCGGTAGCGCGCGAGGCCGGCGAGCTGCAGCGCGCCAGCCGGGCGGTGGGCGTCAGCGGCGGTTGGGACTGCCTCTTCCGCCGCGCCAGCCCGGAGCAGCTCGCGGAGGAGGCCGCACGCCTGGCGGTCGAGCGGCTCGCCGCGGGCTACCCCGAGGGCGGTCGGGCCACGGTGTTGCTGGCCCCGTCCCTGGTCGGGCTGCTGACCCACGAAGCGATCGGGCACACGGTCGAGGCGGATTTCGTCACGGCCGGTTCCGTGGCCGCCGGCAAGCTCGGCCAACGCGTGGCCAGCGAATTGATCACCCTGTGCGACTCGGGCCATAGCGAATTCGCACCGGGAGCCGGCGGCAGCCTGGCCGTGGACGACGAAGGCGTGGCCACCGAACGCACGGTGGTGATCGAGCGCGGGGTGCTCAAGAGCTACCTGCACAGCCGCGAGTCGGCGGCGCGCTTCGGGGTCCGGCCGACGGGCAACGCCCGCGCCTGGGAGTACCAGGACGAGCCCCTGATCCGCATGCGCAACACGTACATCGAGCCCGGCCAGCAGAGCCTCGAGGAGCTGATCGACGGCATCGAGGATGGCTACCTGCTGGACGGCGCTGCCAACGGACAAGCCGACGCCAACGGGGAGTTCATGTTCGGCACCCAGCAGGCCTACCGCATCCATCGCGGCCGGCGCGGCCCTCTGCTGCGCGGCGTCAATCTCTCCGGCCGCGCCTTCGAGGTGCTTTCCAGCGTCGACGGGGTGGGCTCGGAGTTCGTTTGGGACCTGGGCTCGGGCCACTGCGGCAAGGGCCAACCGATGAAGGTCGACGCCGGCGGCCCCTGGCTCCGCTGTCAGGTGCTGCTCGGAGGGCGCCAGTGAACTCCGCGGCGGCGCGAGCTCCGGCCCGGACGCCCCTCGAGGTGCAGCAGCGGCTGCGCGAGCGCTGCCAGGCGGCGGTCGCGGCCGCCCTGGGCGCGGGCGCCGATGAGGCCGAGGCCTACGCCAGCCAGCGCGACAGCCGCGAGGTGGCATTGGAGAAGGGCGACATCCAACTGGCGCGCACCCAGGCCTCCGCGGGCCTCGGACTGCGCGTCCTGGTCGGCGGGCGTCTGGGCTTCGCCTCCACCAATCAGCTCGAATCCGGCTCCTTCGGCGCGCTGGCGCGCGACGCGGTCGCCCTGGCGCGCCAGGGCCCCCAGGACCCCCACAACCGCCTGCCCGCCGGCGCCCAGCTGGCGCCCCGCGATGCCCTGGTCGACGGGCAGCTCTGGGACCTGCCGATCGAGCGCTGTGTCGAGCTGGCCCGGACGCTGCTGGCGCGCGCGCGGGCCATCGATGCGCGCCTGTCGATCGACTCCGGCGCCGTGGAAGCCAGCAGCCATTCGGTGGCCGTCGCCTCCAGCGCCGGGACCCTGGCCAGCGAATCGGACAGCGGGCTGTCCGCTTCGGTGTTCGGCATGGCCGTCGATGGCTCGGACGTCGGCGGCTTCGATCACCGCGGCGATTGGAGCCGCCTGGCCGAAGGCTTCGAGGCCCAGCTCGAGCGCGCCGTGGACCTCTTCGGACGGACCGCCCTCGGCAACCTGGGGGCCCGCCCGGCGCGCTCCTATCGGGGGCCGGTGCTGCTGCGGCCCGAAGCCCTGCTTTCGATGCTGCTCGGTCCGCTGCTCGGCGGGCTCTCGGCCCTGGCGGTGCAGCGCGGGCGCAGCCCCCTGGCCGGCAAGCTCGGCCAGGCCGTGGCCGGACCCAACGTGACCCTGCACGATGACCCCAGCGACCGCGAGCTGGCCGGGGCGGGCGCCTTCGACCGCGAGGGGGTGGCCACCGCACGCCGCACCCTGGTCTCGGCCGGGCGCCTCGAGACCTTCCTCTACAACGGCTACGCGGCGGCCGTCGAGGGCCGCCGGTCGACGGGCCACGCGTCGGGCGGCACGCGCTCGGTGCCCGACATCGGCCTGCACGCCCTGGTGATGGAACCCGGGGAGGGCGGCGACGAAGCCGAGCTGCTCGGACGCCTGGGGCAGGGCCTGCTCGTGGGGCGCTTCAGCGGCACGGTCGACCCGGCCAGCGGCGACTTCTCGGGCGTGGCCAAATCGGCGCGCTGGGTCTCCGGCGGCCGGATCCAACACGCCAGCGGCGAAACGCTGCTGCAGGGCAACGCCTTCGAGGCCCTGCGTTCGATCCTGTGCCTGTCGAGCCACAGCGAGCGCCTCTCCGGCTCCCTGCGCCTGCCCTGGGCCCTGGTCGACGGGATCTCGGTCACCGCCGGATAGCGGCCATGGGCCGGCTGCGACCCGGGCCGGCCATGAGCCACAGCTCCGCCCCGCCGCAGCGCTGCCGCTCAGCCCCCGAGCCAGAGCGGCCGACCGGACCGCCGGGAGGCGGCCCCGCTGGCGCCGGACTTCGCGGCTTGGCGCCGCGCGCCCCGCGGCTTGGGGAGCGCACACCGGCGGGGAGTTGGCGCCGCCCCCTGCCCCCGCCCAGGGCCGCGGCACGCCCCAGCCTGGATCGGAAGGGTCGAGCGCGGCGGTCGTCGCCCCGGGGTGCCGCAGCCGAAGGCCCTCCGGCCGGGGCGAACCGTCGCAACGGGGGGGGCCGTGCGCTCGCTCCGCTCCGCGCTTGGCGAGCATCCGCGGGCTCCCGCCCTCGGCAGCCATTTTTTTTGCCGGGATTCCGGGCTCGAGCGTTGACCCGGGCCCCGCCGCCTGCGTATGTTCCCGCCCCCTGGTTAGCCCGGGTGGCGGAATTGGTAGACGCGCAAGGTTCAGGTCCTTGTCTCCGCTAAGGAGGTGGGGGTTCGAGTCCCCCCTCGGGCACCATCCGGGGGTGGCCGCAGCCGCAGGCTGATGGCCGCCCCCGGAGCGGGTTGGGAGCGCCGGCCGTAGGCTCGCGGCGCAGGCACAGCGGCGCAGGCACAGCGGCGCAGGCACAGCGGCGCAGGCACGGCGGCGCAGGCACAGCGGCGGCGGCCAGGCGCGGGCAGCTGGGAGCGGGGCGCGGATGGACGTGCCCGGCCGCATGTCCACGGCCAAGCGGTCCGCACAGCCGCCCAGAGCTCCAGGGGCCGATGGGTCCGCGGCCGGATCGCGGCGCCGGGGCGCGGCCTGCACGGGAGACCCGGCCCGCGCGCAGCGCGCGCCGCTGCGCGGGCCCGAGCCGAGGCCCGCTCGCCCGGCGACGCGCCCCGCACGGCCCTGCCGCGGGGCGCCCCTGGGGTCAACGGGTGCGGCCTCGCTCCGTGACCCAGGGGCGGCGGGATCCAAAGCGCGTCCGAATCGGGCCAAAGCAGCGGGCTCGAGCCCTGCTGTGGCCGTTCCCGGAAGCGCGCCCCGCCCCACAACTTTTCGGGGTCGGAGCGCCGCCGGCACCCCACGCGCGCGGCCGAGCGCTGGGCCAGCTCACAGGGCCCCCGGACTCGCCCAGGCCCGCCCGGGCAGCAGCGACCTCAGCCGGGCGCCGACCTCAAGGGAAGCCGACCTCAGAAGGAATTGTCGTCCGGGTAGTGGCGGATCGTGATCACCACGAAGATCAGGAACACGATCCCGAGGAACAGGGCGATCCAGGCCCAGAGCGGCATGGCGGGGAGATCAGTGGGCCGAGGGGGAACGGTACACCAGCAGGGCGCGCTGGCCCATGCCGCCCGGCAGCTCGTGCTCCCAGACCGTATCCAGGCGGAAGCCCAAGCGCTCGGCCTCGCGCTCGCTGGCGCGCACCTCCCGCGACCAGGAGGGGCCTTTGAACAGGATCAGGTCCATGAACGAATGGCGCACCTTGCGCAGCATGCGCACATTCTCGCGCACCGAAGAAAGCGCGCGGATGAAGACCACGTCGCAGCGCTGGGTGGCCAGGAAATCCTCGCCCCGCGCCCACACGGCCCGCGCGTTCTTGAGCCCCAGTTGCCGGATCGACTGCTCCAGGAAGTCGGCCTTCTTCTTGCGCGTCTCGACCAACGTCACCCGGCAGTTGGGCTCGCCCAGGGCCGCCGGCATGCCCGGGAACCCGGCACCGGATCCCAGATCGACCACGTGCTTGCCGAGCATCGGCAGGAGCCGGGTCGCCCGCCAGGAATCGAGGTAGTGCTTCACAGCGACCTCCCGGGCGTCGACGATCGCGGTCAGATTGAGCTGGCGGTTGGCTTCGAGCACCAACCGGCCGTGGCGCGCGAAGGCCGGCAACAGCCCGCCCGGGACCTCCTCGCCCTGGAAGGCCCAGGTCAGGGCCTCCAGCAGTTCGTCCTCGCTGGGCAGGGGTCGTTTGGCGAGCTCGGGGTCCGGCTCGTCGCCCTCCGCCTCGCGCGCCTCGATGGCCGCGTCGGAGGCCGCCTTGGCCTCGACCTGCTCGGGGGTCGGGGGGCGCGCCGGCAAGCGCCCCCGGTGGCGCGGCCAGGGGGTGGCCTGGGCCGCCACGGAATCGGGCTGCGCGCTGCTTGGGACCGCCGCGGGGGCAGACGCCCCGGGCGCGATCGGGGCCGAGCCCGGCGCGGCGGCGGGCGCCGGAACAGCGGCGGCCAGGCCCTGGGCCTGGGTCGAGAGCCGCGCCAGGGCGGGGGCCGAGCCGCCCGCTGCCGCGGGGGTTTCGGACGCGGGGGCGGCTGCGGCCGCCGAGGCCCCGGAGGCCTGGGGCGGCAGCGGGGCAAGCTCCGTGGAGCTCGCCTGCGGCGCCCGCGGCGCGGAGGGGGTCGCCTGCGCCGGCCCCGCGGGCTTGGCCGCAGGAGCCGCGTTTCCCATGGCTTTCCGGCGGGCTTCGCGGCCGCCCTCGGCTCGGTCTGCCGCGCGCCGGCCGTCGACCGCCGGAGTTTCGAGCCGGCCGGCGCCCTTGCCGGCAGGCTGCGCGGAAGGCTTCGCGGGAGCTCTCCCGGGGGCCCCGCCGCTGGCTTTGCCCGCGGCTGCGCCCTTGGCTTTGCCCGGGGCCCGCCCAGGGGCCTTGCCCTGACCCGCCTTGCTCTGACTCGCCTTGCTCTGACCCGCCTTGCTCTGACCCGCCGAGCCCTGGCCGGCCGGCGCGCGCCGCCCAGCGGCACCCTTGGCCCCGCCGCCCGCAGCGCGCTTGTCCGCTGGGCCGGCCGCTTTCGGGCGGGCCCCGGAAGCTGCCGAAGCGCTGCCGCTTTCCGCTCGCTCCTCGGGCACGCCGGAATCTGCCGATGCCCGGCCGTCGAGGGGATGGGATTGCATGGAGCGGGCGGTCGCTGCGGCCTTGGGGGCGGGGTCGGCGCGGGGGTCCCGGAGGGACGCCATCCGGCCGGAGTGGCTCGGCCGGACGTGCCTGGCCGATCCCGGGCTCCCGCCGATCCCGGGGTTCCCGCCGATCCCAGCGCGCGCGACCGGAGACCGCGCACGCCCAGGAGCTGGCAGGGCAGGAGGGATTCGAACCCCCAACCTACTGATTTGGAATCAGCCGCTCTACCGTTGGAGCTACTGCCCTTTGGAGGGGCGGCAGAGTAGCCCCCGGCCCGCCGGGCCGCAAGCCGCGGCCGGAATCCCGGCCGGCGGGCCACGGCATGGGCTTGCCGCGGCGCCGGGGGGCGCGGCTATTCTCCACGGACCGATGACGATGCAACCCCGTCCTTCCCCAGCCCGCCAGTGAGCAGCGCCCGTCACGCGAATTCGCTCTCCGCCGACCCCAACGATCGGCGTCGGCGCGGCCGACGCGGGCGGCGCTCGACGCGCGACCGAGAGCGGCGGGTGATCGACGAATTGGGGGCCGCGACGCCCGAGGAGTTCGAGCCGCGCGGGGGGGACCCCCTGGAGCGCGCCCGCGCCGCGGGGGCCCGCATCCACTCCGTGCCCGGCATCGACGAGGCGCGCATCGATCCCGATGCCCTGCGCGTCGTCACCCGGCTCAGTCGGCGAGGTTTCGAGTCCTACCTGGTGGGCGGCTGTGTGCGCGACCTGCTGCTCGGCCGCCAGCCCAAGGACTTCGACGTCGCCACGGAGGCCCATCCGCGCCAGATCAAGCGCATGTTCCAAAACGGCCGCATCATCGGGCGGCGCTTCAAGCTGGTGCACGTGGTCTACGGCGACCACGTGGTCGAGACCTCGACCTTCCGCGCCGCCCCCCCGGAACGGGACGAGGGCGAGGAACAGGATGACCTGCTGATCGTGGACGACAACGTCTTCGGCACGGCCGAGGAGGATGCGCGCCGCCGCGACTTCACCATCAACGCGCTGTTCTTCGAACCGCTGCAGCGCCTGCTGATCGACTTCGTGGGCGGACTCGAGGACCTGCGCCGGAGGGTGCTGCGGACCATCGGCGATCCGCGCGTGCGCCTCGCCGAGGATCCCGTGCGCATCCTGCGCGCGGTCAAGTTTTCCGCCCGGCTCGACTTCGAGATCGACCCGGCCACCTGGGAGGCGATGTGCGACCAGTGCGGCCTGCTCGAGCGCGCGGCGCCCGCGCGCCTGGTCGAGGAACAGACGCGCCTGCTGCGCTCCGGATGCGCCGCGGGCGCCTTCGAACTGCTCGACCGCTGCGGCGCCCTGGCCGTGCTCATGCCGGATCTGGCCGCCTTTCTCGATGCCGACCAAAGCGACCGACGGGCGGACCAGCTCTGGCGCCTCCTGGCCGCCCTCGATCGCCGCCGCCAGGAGCACGGCGAACAGGAGGTCGGGCTGTGCCTGGCTTACCTGCTGGCGCCGCTCTACGAACACCGCTTGGCACAGGCGGAGCCCCTGCAGGGCGACACGGAGGCGATGACCCTGGCCGGGGAGCTGCTGGCGCCCCTGGCGGGCGTCTCGCGCCTGTCCCGGCGCGACACCGGGCTGGCGCGCCGGCTGCTGGCCAATCTGCGCCGCTTCCACCTCAAGCCCAGCAAGCGCTTCCGGCCCCTGCTCTTCGTCGGCAGCGCGGAATTCGCGGAGTCCCTCTCCCTGCTCAAGGACTTGCTGCTGGCCACCGACCGCCCCCTGGACCTGCACCAGGAATGGGAAGGGCGCCAGGGCGAGCTGGTCGAAATGCCGGTAGAGGAGCTGCAGCGGCTCAAGTCGCGCCGGCGGCGGCGGCGGCGCAGCTGAGCAGCCCCGGCCGGGCGCTCCCAGGCCCCCGGGGGTCCCCCCGCCTCGCGCGGGGCCGCTGGCGCCGCCCCCCTGGGGCCCCCCCCGGATCCGGGGGC
>ERZ1066133.126-NODE-126-length-41975-cov-15.041436_pt1 | contig 41975 bp, 66 predicted proteins | sample MGYA00382780_ERZ1066133 | MGnify/ENA primary metagenome ERZ1066133 (study PRJEB33369, sample SAMEA5778363) | biofilm metagenome | biome: Industrial cooling water; feature: Water cooling tower basin; material: Biofilm | place: United Arab Emirates | collected... | reverse complement strand
AATCCCGCAGGAGGGTGCGGGAAAGTCGCACCCAAGTGCGGGAATCCCGCAGGAGGGTGCGGGAAAGCGCCTATGGAATGGAATGGAATGGAATGGAAGAGAAGGGAATGGAACTGAAGAGAAATTCTGCTCGGACCCGCCGGACGCGGCGGGTCACGAGCCGGACCTCGCGGTGATTCCCGTCTCGACACCGATCATGGTTTTTCCATGCGTGGGAAAGGGGCCTACGGAGTGGCCGCTCGGCAGCGAGAAGCTAGCCGAGTACCGGGAAGCCTACCCGGGCGTAGAACCGCTTGTAGAGGCACGCAAGGCCCTTCAGTGGTGTTTGGACAACCCGACCAAACGCAAGACCTACGCGGGGATGACGAAATTCCTGAACTCATGGATGAGCCGAGCGCAGGACCGCGCGGGTTCACGAGTGCCGAGCGGACCACGCTCGCCGCCGGTCGAACTGTTTCGGGGGCTGATGGAGTCGCGGGCTGCGGAGATCGGCGATGACACGGGATGAGTTTGACGAAGGCATGGCGGTATTGATTGCGACAGTCGGCCGCGAGATGCCCGCCGCGCAAGTGGCGGCGTGGCGAAAGCTGGTCGAGAACGTCGACGGCGATGCCTTCAAACGGGGCATTGTTGCGGCGATGCGGTCATACAAGTTCGCAGGGTTCCCGCCGATTGGCGTGATCCTGGAGAACGCCGGTCAGGCTGGCGCAACAACCGATGACAAGGCGCTGATTGCATGGGACAAGGCGATGAGTGCCGTCAGACATCACGGACCTTACCACTCGGTGCTCTGGGACGACGCGGCGATTCCGGCAGCGATTGATTCTGTGTCTGGTGGATGGTTGCAGTTTTGCGATATCGAGTCGCATGAGCTTCACAACTTCGTCCGGCAGCGCTTTCTGGCGGCTTACAAGTCGGCGGCGGCTTGCGGGCTCGGCGGTGAAGCGGTTTCCCATGGAATCATTGCGAGGGATGCGGGAAGGCTTGGCGGTCAGGTGCCGGAGCCGCTGAGAATCGGTCAAGTCCCGCCGCCGGTGGTTGGTTTTCACGGTGACGAGCCGGAACCGAAGCGACTTCCCGGAGAAGCATCGTTGGTTCGTTTCCAGCCGCTTGAACTGGAAGAACAGAGTTCGCGATACGAACCGCTCCCGCCTGATGAAATGGAACGCAGGCGTGAGCGTCAGATGAATGTTCTCAAGAGAATGATTCAACAGGAGTCCAGTAATGGCGTCATTTAACCGCGTGGTTTTGGTTGGCAATCTGACCCGTGACCCGCAATTGAAGTACCTGCCAAACGGTACTGCCGTTGCCGAGGTGTCGCTTGCGACGAACCGCGAATGGAAAGACAGCGGCGGGCAGAAGAAAACCGAAGTCACGTACACGGACTGCAAGCTGTGGGGTCGCACGGCGGAAGTCGCGGCACAGTACCTGCGCAAGGGGTCGCAGGTGCTGTTCGAGGGGCGTCTGTCTCAGGACTCATGGACCGACAAGACGACTGGCGACAAGCGGACAAAAACTTATGTGACTGTGGAGTCGATGACGATGCTGGGAAGTCCGCGGCAATCTGACCAGCGACCGGCCAGCGACAGCTACGGCGAGGAGTCGCAAGCCGCGCCGGTGGTGAGTGATGACGACTTTCCTTTCTAGCGACCCGGCGTGATCCGTGATGGGAGTGACTATGAAGACGTACGAAGTGACGGTGCCAGTGATCGCGTACCTGAAGATCGTGGTCGACAGGTGCAAGACACCGGAGACGGCGTTCAGAAAGGCGATCAGGGAACTCAAGTCTAATGGCGGCGTTGTCGCGGGCCACGACTCGTGGGCGGCGGTGGATTTCGTGAAGGCACACATTTGCAATGAGAACTCATGCGATGCGAGAGAGGTCACGTAGCGATGCGTCACCGTTCACGGACGAACTCACGGCGATGGGAAGACCTGTGGCTACGCGCGGCCTATCGCGAGGAGAATCCATGGTGCGAGTTCAGCCGCGAGAAACAGGCCGGTTTCCGTGGCGTTGTCGATGCGGCGGACGTCCACCACATCGGGCATCAGTCGCACCGATGGGACGCCTGGAGCAACTTGATCTCGCTGAGTCGCGAGGCTCACGAGTGGTGCCACAAGCATCCGACGGACGGCGTGCTGGTCTCGACCCGGATCAAGATCGGCAAGGGCGAGTTTGACGCTGGCAACTTCGAGCGGTGCGTCGGTCGCCGGATTGAGGGCTATGTCGAGAAGGTGCCGTCGACGCCGTGGGGTGTCGCGGCGGCGGAGTGGATTCAGGGCTGGATGGGGGCGTGATGGTGACGCGGTTTCTATTCACGCATCCGATCGAGGCGACGTTGCTGGCGTTCTACGTGGCGTTGGCGGCGAAGTCGGTGGCGATCCGGGACTGCCCGCGCGCCATGTATTGGTGCGGGTCCTTGATTTTGATGACCGGCGTGTTGATGGGGATGGGGAAGCGATGATGAAAGAAGAGGAGAAAAGAATGCCTACCGATCGCGAACATTGCCCAGAGTGTGGGTCGTTGGAAGTCGTGGGGCTTGTAAAAGAATTCTGGGTCAGTCTTGATCCAGAGCAACAGCAAAAAACCCGCTGGCAAGAAGAATCAAAGATCGGGACGACAAGAATTTGCGATGCGTGCAGTCACGAATGGGAATCTGAATGAACGGCGGACACGCGACGTCTCGGGAATAGATGGAAAAGCGGTGATTCACGTCGGCCACAACATTGATTCCCTCCGCGCGATGCCTGCGCAATCTGTCCATTGCGTTGTGACCTCGCCGCCGTATTGGGGGCTGCGCGCCTACGGCACCGATCCCCAGGTGTGGGGCGGGGAGCCTAGTTGCAGCCATGAGTTCGACGATCTCGGAATCCGTCACATGGGTGGACCTCAGGGGGCTGGTGGTGACCGGGCAGGACGCGATGTATCAGGCCAGAACTCCGCGCGGCGCATCGCGATGGGCGAGTCCTGCGGCAGGTGCGGCGCATGGCTAGGTGAACTCGGTAGCGAGCCGACACCGCAGATGTTTGTTGCCCACCTGGTCGAGGTCTTCGCCGAGGTTCATCGCGTGCTGCGTGACGACGGGACGTGCTGGATCAATCTCGGGGACAGCTACAGCGGCAGCGGCAAGGGTGGCGGTGGCTCTTTTCAGCGCGATGGGATGTGTCATTCGGCGGGCACCGTGAAGCGAACGCCGCTGCCGCCTAAGAACCTCATCGGCATCCCATGGCGAGTGGCTCTTGCCATTCAAGACTGGGGATGGATTCTCCGCAGCGACATCATCTGGCACAAACCGAACCCGATGCCGTTCAGCGTGACCGACCGGCCATCAACATCGCATGAGTACCTGTTTTTGATGGTGAAGAAGCCGCGGTACTTTTACGATCACGTCGCGGTTCGAGAAATTGCATCGGCCAAGACTCTCAGCGTCAACACGACCCCGACCAAGGGGGCAGGAGTAGAGTCTGCAGGCGAGAAGCTGAATCGTTGGATGGAAGCCAACGGTGGTCGATACCACCCCGAGACACGCAACCTCCGCACTGTCTGGAAGATCGCCTCGCAGCCCTATCGTGAAGCCCATTACGCGACATTCCCGCCGCGACTTGTTGAGCCGTGCATCAAGGCTGGGACCAGCGAGCGGGGATGTTGCCCGCACTGTGGGGCACCGTGGCGGCGGTTGATTCAAAGGCAGCGAGTGCCGAACAGGCCGGGCAACAACTCAAAAGTCTACGCCGACCCCGTGGGAAGTCCCTGCGAGCGGCACAACGGCACGATCGTCGGAAATCGAGACCCGCAGCGGCACATCACCCGCATTGTCACGACTGGTTGGCAGCCAACCTGCAAGTGCCCCGAGCACGAACCGGTCCCGTGTGTTGTCCTCGATCCGTTCGGCGGCAGTGGTGCGACTGCCGTCATGGCCGAACATCTGGAGCGGCGATGGGTGCTGTGCGAACTCAACGCCGAGTACGCGGCGATGGCCGATCGCAGGATTGCGGCGGGCTACCGGCCGTCGAAGTCCAAAGCCTGTCGGAAGAAGTCACATCGCGTGGATGTTGCGAGACGGCTGTTCCCGGTCGGTGATTAGGTGTTGCTCATGACGAATCCTCAACTATTCGACACCGAACGCCCCATCAAGCGTCGACGGTACTACGGACGCCGAGTCTTAATGAAGGTTCATGAAACGCGCGAAGGGTACGTGATGCCGCGATACCGCATGAAGTGTCCAAGGTGCGGACGGATGACGTTGTTCTTCGAGGAGTATTCACCGCATCAGATGCGGGCGGGGATTCCGTGTCCAGTGTGCAATCGAAAGGATGGTGAGTGATGGAACTTCTCAGGCTTGGCGACGTGATCGTACCGAAACTGAAGTACAGCGATCCATTGGCACGCGCGCTAGAACGGCTACTGCGTATGAGGCTCGACAGGCCGGAAGCCGTCGAGTGCGGCCGGACGTTGGTGGCGTCCGGACGCTGGCGCAAGGTCGTGCGTGAACCAGAGAAGGCGGTGCGTGATGCGATTACTTGAGCTGAGCGACGAACCGGTGACGCCCGAGCGGCTGGGATGGGATCGTGTCGGCTTCGACCACTCTCCGACCTACATCTCTCCTCGCTCGCACAGGGTCGGGCCGGTCGTGCAAATCGCATGGGCACCGTGGATGGACTGTGACGGATGGTACGTCAAGACCGGCAAGGCCTATGACACCATCAGCAATATCGAGACGATGGGACAATTGGTGGCGTTGTGCTACGGGCTGGGGATCGAACTGAAAGGCGGTGCGTGATGCGATCGGTCATCGAAACGCTAGAAATGGATCGGGAAAAAAACCGCCACATCGTGAGCCTCAAGACCGAGGCCACGCAACGTCCGGTGCTGACCTTCGAGCATATGAAAAACCAAGTTTTGCTGCGGCGCGGTTACATCGAATCCGCCGATAAAATGCTCAGCGCGATCGAGGAGTTGCGGCGATTTCCGATCGATAGGGCTGAAGGCATCGTTCTCGACGACAGCACGCACCCATCGCCGCTGGTGTCGGCCAATGTGAAAGGCGAGCTATTGCGCGAGGTGCTCTGCTCTGGGGTCAAGGCGATGGTCGAACGTATGGAGGGTGATGTGATGGACATCCTGCGTCGTTGCGGAATGGCGGATGGTGAGGAACTGAAAGGCGGTGAGTGATGGCGACGAAGCGTCTGAAAGTGGCGGACGTGGAGCGGACGATCATGGACATGGCGTGCGGTGCCAGTGGCGGCGACGCAATCTTGACGGACGACTTTCCCAGTATCCAGTCGATTCTGGAGCCTGAGGGTATGCAGAATCTGGCATTTGCAATCAGGCTGAGATACTTCAGTGACAAACATGAGGAATGGTGTGTAAATAATCTGTTGTCCATCACCAACATGCCATCATGGAGGGACTTCCGGACACTCGCAGAAGCGATCGTCGCGACCGATGCGCACATCAAGAAGAAGCGGCAGTTGAGAGGCGATCAACCATGAAAGTCTCGGCGGCCGAAGCCGTGGCGGCGATTGAGGCGATCGAGCGGCATCGGCTGTCGATCGATTACAGCGAATACCCACCGCGCGGATACCGCGTGTCTGGTCCGGGTGATTGGGATTCGCCGCGAGAAGGGCGAAGGCGGTGGAAAACCGTGATCGAAGCAGTCGCGGCGTGGTGCCTGCGCAACCGACATGGCTGGCCGGTGACGGCGGCCGAAGCGGAGGAGACGCCATGAAGGATAGACCAAAAGCGGCACATTTCGACGCATGGCTTAGTGATGGCCCGGTGATCGGGAAGCTGCCTTGGAATGACCCTGTTGGGCGGGAGTACCGTTGGGCAGTCGCAGGTGCCATTGAACGGGAAATCTGTCGTGACATGGGGCATGCAAACGATTATGTGCGCGGCAAGATTAGGAGAAGACTAATCCAAGCGAACGTCGGCAGGAAGGTAATCGTATGCCTTGCTGGTGAATGTCCGATGTGCTGTGGGACCGGCTCGGTCGATAGTGGTGGAATCCGCGAAGACGGCACATGGATTGAAATCCCATGCGAGTGCATCGAGGAGACTGCGGAATGATGAGCGAACCCAAGCCGGTCCCGAAGCTGGGATCGGTGCTGACCGGCGCCGAGGCGATGGCTGTCGGTCGCACGCGGGCGAAGCTGGACCTGGGTCTGCGAATAAACGCCGACGACGCGAAGGCTCTGGTCGCGGTGATCGAGCGGTTGGCGGCGGTGGTCGTCGAAATGAGGGCGGATCGAACATGAAGGTCAACGCATGGAAGAACATTGACGTCGAATTCGAGGCCGACGTCAGTCTCGACGACTGCATCAACGAAATGCTGGATATCGCCAACAGTGAGGACGGCTACCATCGCAAGCTTATGGCGATCAACGGCGCGACGAAGATCATGGAGCGGATCAATCCCGATCTGCTCGGCGATCGTCTGTGTGGCAACACGGAAGGATTGCGTCTGGTGCGGGACAGGCTGGCGAAGTGGGTCGCGCTGTGCGACAAGGTGCTGAAAGGGGGAACATGAGCGGATTCGTGTGGCAGGGGCCGGGATTCTACCGGCTGCGGTGCGGTGGTGTGATTCCGGTCGTGAAACACGACGACTCACAGGCAACATATCTCTACGTGGGCTATGGAGACCTATCGTGGGAACGGCACGGCGATCTATACGATTGGAAACTGACCGAACTCGACCTTGTCTCCGGCAAGTTGGCGGACCTTGACGCTGAGATCGGACCCGTGGCTAAGTCCGAGTCGGTGATGCCACTGACGGAACAGCGTGTCCGCGAGATCGTGCGCGAAGAGATGGGGGGTGCGACGTGAGCGAGCGCGAATTCGTTATCTGGCGACTTTTCGTTTTATGGGTGATTGGGTTCATCGTCGGAGCGGCCATTTCGGCGACCCTTGAGAACAGGATGTGGAAGTGCGACGCCGTCAAACGCGGCTACGCCGAGTACAACAGCAAGACCGGTGCGTGGCAGTGGAAGGGGGACGGGAAGTGAACTCAGAAGAATTCAAAGATTCGTTTCGTTACAGCATGGCATTGCTGGCTGCCGCGACATCACTGACGATGTGCTGCGCGATTCCATTGATCGCTCTTGCTGTCGTCGTGTCCATGTGGAATGGCAATGAGAACGACAGCGAGATCAAACAGTTGCGCGCGGCGGTCGCGTACTATCATGGGGGTGGGAAGTGAAGCGGGCACGATGCCAGACGCGCCGCAAGCCGGGCGTGATGACGCTCACGGAAGAACGGTACGCCTTGATCTTGGAACAGCGTCGTCGTGTCGGCGAGATTGACCGCTGGGACTACGAGCCGGTGAAGCTGCGATTGGCGGATCGGACGTACTACGCGCCGGACTTCCGCGTGATTCTCAGCGACGGCACCGAGGAGTTCCACGAGGTCAAGCCAGCGAACTGGGATAGGATTCCGAACCAAGACATGAGCAACGTCAAGATCAAGGTGGCGGCCGAGCATCATCCGTATGTGTTCTTGCGAGCGGTAGAGATTCCGAAGCGGATGGGCGGCGGGTTCGATGTGCAGAAAGTGGGGGAGTGATGAACGACTGCGAACTGAAGGCGATCGAGGCACGGGCGGCGGCTGCGACGCCCGGGCCGTGGGTCATTGACGGCTATGACGCTGGCCAAAACAGGCACAAGCTGTTGATGAACTGCGTCGATCAGACCGCAGACAATTGGCAATGGGTCGCGTGGCTGGGCCTGGGCACGCCACAGAACGCCGAGTTCATTGCGGCCGCGCGGACTGACGTCCCGGCGTTGTGCGCGGCGCTGCGTGAGGCGCGGGACGAAAACGCAGTGGCGAAGATGTGCGCAGAAACTATCGCCAAGACGGTCGGTGTTGAACCAGACCGATTTACACCCCAAGAGGTCTCGCGTATTGCTGCCGTGATGCTGGAAGACGCGAAGAAAGACATCCTCGCATTGCGGGCGGAACTGATGGACGCCAAGCAGGATATCGCCAGCTACGAAGGGCTGATGAGCGAGTGGAGAAAGTCCATCGAACTATGGGCCATGGAACATGGCGTGGAGCCGCCGAAATGAAGTGCGCCGACATGGGAAAGATGGTCGAGCCGTGGCGGGTCACGACGCGCAATGTGCGGCTCGGGCAATGCGTCAAGTTCCTGCACGCAAACGGCCTGTTGACGGATCGTCAGGTCGCGACGATGTATCAGCGGATCGTCAAGGAGTCGTTGCGGCAGCTTGAATCGAAGGGGGGCAAACGTGAATGATGACATGATGGGCGAAATGTCTGTTCGGCGTGTCGCTTTGATGGTAATCGCGGACTATCTGCGAGCGGCGTTCACCGAGCCGACCGGCGACCTTGGTCCGGTCGAACTGGCGAAGAGGGCGGCAAATCGCATTCGCGACTATCGCCGTGTGATCGATGATTTGCTGCGCGACAAGGAGATGCTGGAGCGCAGGCTCGGGGCCTGCGGCATCGACCGCGATCTGATCATGGAGCCCGATCCGGTCTACCTCGCGAACGGTGGCTACACGACTGAATTGCACGACGCGAAGGACAACGCGATCGAGGAAAACGGCCAGCGGTACTACTATCGCGGCGTGGCGGTGATGCTGGAGCGGGTCGAGGCGAAGATCATGTGAACGCCCGTCACGTCTATATTTCCAGAAATATTTTCAGAAATCGGAGACATCTGCATTGACGCGGCCCCGACGGTCGATAGAATAAGTGCAGACGCGGGCAACTGTGACCCGCGTCAAACGCGAACCGCCCCTTGCCGGGGGCAAAGGATGATGAAAAATGACAAGCGAACAAGCACGCACGATCCTGACAGCCGATCAGATCGCTGAAGCCGAGGCCGCGGGGAAGGCGTGGGGAGAAATGGAAGTCGAGTGCTGGAAGGATCAGCACGACGGGTCTTTCGACCGCGCCCCGGAGTGGGTCATGGGCAACTGGTGCGGTGAGAACCCGCTCGGTAGCCCGGCTGACTCCGAAGCCGCTGACGCTTACGACCTCATCGTCGATCTCGCCGCCCGCGAGGTCTGGAATAACGCTGAGTAATCCTCTCTCCCAGCCCCGCAGGTTGACGCCTGCGGGGCCTTTCTCTTGGGGGTAAAGCATGGACTACACAATCCCCGTCCCACCCGCGATTCACCCCGCCTTGCTCGTCGAGGCGGACTCAAAGAATCTCACTGTTGAAGACCTGATCGTCCAGATTCTTGTCGCGCGGTACACGAAGCCTGACCCGCGCGACAACTGACGCAAACAGACCCGCCCGGACGCACCGGGCGAAATCATCCCGCCTGGTGCGGAATGGTCGGCAAGCCGCCGGGCGGGTCGACTGCTTTTTTGACGTAGCGACGACTCGTGACATCACCACGCCCAACCAAGAGGGCACTGAAACGAGGCTGCATTCAATTTCGATTGTAGCACGCGCGACATCACACGGCAGAGCCGCAGACACATCTCGCGACCTGCACAATGAGCCCATCTGAACTGCAGCAATTGGTGTCGCCACTCACGATGAATGAAAATCATGGCGCGCAAACGTAAACGCGACTGGCAGATCGTGAACTACAGCTATGACATCACCTCCGCGACGGTGCCGGAAGCGGCGTTTGTCGTCGCAAGGAGGATGAGCGACCTGTGGGGCCTTTTGTGCGACGAACATCAGCGGGTCCGCACATTGATCAACGATCAGACCGCCGAAGACGATCGTAAGAAGATGTGGGCGGAATTCAACGTGTTCGCCCGAGAGGCTGTGAAAGCGTCGGGACTGAATTGGGTCAACGGACCTGAAGTCCTAGACCGATTCACAAAGGCATGCGTAGCCGTCGCCAAAGACTCGACGCGCGGGTGGCCATCACGCGGGCGGTTCCGTGTGTCATTAACGCATCGCTGGACCGGCGGCGGCAGCGACATTGCGACGATCACCAGTCGGCAGACGAATCGACTGCGGATCAGCGGCAACATCCTCTGCGAGCCCAAGTGGCTGGAGAAGCGTGAAACTCTTCGCAGCGGAGAGGGTAGCGGTGTGTTCGAGGTCGATGGAAAGACCGGCGAGTGCATCGCGTTCCGCTTCTACATCCATCGCCCGATGCCGTCGAATGCGATCCTCAAAGCGGCGAGATGGACCGGAAAGTACACGCCTTCGTTCGGGTGGAAATGGCGTCTCACGATGACGGTCGAGATTCCTCCGACAGGCGAGGAGCGAGAGCCGTCTGGCAAGCGATGCGCTATTGATCTGGGCTGGCGCAAGCGGCCGCACGGGATTCGGTACGCATACCTCGTGGACAGCGATGACGCGTCACGGGAGCTCGTGTTGTCGACGGACTTCAGCACGTCCAGCACGCGACGCTCCCGCCGAGCGATCACTGATCCGAACTGGCTGCATCCGCCGACGAGCCACGATGAGCTGCGCGACTGGATGGAGATGCGCGACCGCAATCTGGAAGAGGTGAAAGCAAAGCTGCGAACGCTATTGTCGCCGCTTCCAGATGGCTTCGTAAAGATGCGGCGCGGAGGGCTGTGGAAACTGATGAATGAGTTGCCCGACGGAGAAGCCAAGTCAGTTATCGCCGCATGGCACGAGCCTGACACGCGATTGATGAAAGTGCAGGCGCGTCAGCAAGAACGCATGGCGCGCTGCAGGGACGATCAATACCGAAAAATGGCGGTGACGATCGCGAAAGCCTACGACGAAGTGCGCATCGACGCCGCCGGTCTCAAGCAGATGATCGACGACGACAAGAAAGACCCGGCGCTTAAGGCGGCGGATCGCAATCGAGACATCGCCGCGCCGGGCCTATTCGCTCAGCACCTCAAGAACGCGTGCAAGAAGTACGGCGCAAAGTGCATTGTCGTCGAGCCGAACAAGACGACGGCGACATGCAGCGTGTGCGGTGCTGCGATTGCACCAGGCCCGTCGCTGGTGTTGCGATGCGAAAACGGACACGCGATGGACCAAGACGAAAACGCCTGCCGCGTGATGCTTTCGCAAACATGGGCGGCATTGGAGCGGAAACCAAGGTTGCGAAAAAAGGCCGAAAGGAGTGTCGAGGCAATCACTGAAAACTGCGAGAATCCCGACGAGGTAGCAGTCACTCGCTCACCCTGAGACCGGGTGAGACATCGGAATTCGCTGGCGCTCATCGGTGACTCGGGCAGTAGCAGTCACTCGCTCACCCTGAGACCGGGTGAGACCTGGGCAATGCGGACTCGTGCCTGATCGACCTCGACAGTAGCAGTCACTCGCTCACCCTGAGACCGGGTGAGACGTTGCTTCTTGGCTTACTGGCTTTCGACGCTTTACGTAGCAGTCACTCGCTCACCCTGAGACCGGGTGAGACTCCGAGCCTTGAAGCGGGGAGCTTGCCCTCGGCGATGTAGCAACCACTCGCTCACCTTGAGATCGGGTGAGACGCAAGCAAGCTGCCAAGAACGGGATCGCACTCGTTCGTAGCAGTCACTCGCTCACCCTGAGACCGGGTGAGACTGCCGACCACGCGAGCGGATTCTGCGAGTGGATCAGGTAGCAGTCACTCGCTCACCCTGAGACCGGGTGAGACATACTCATGGGTTGACATAGACGCATCCATCGGTAGGGTAGCAACCACTCGCTCACCCTGAGATCGGGTGAGACTAGATGGGCCTCGACGCAGTCCGGAGGTCACTTAGAGTAGCAACCACTCGCTCATCCTGACCGTTGGCGGATAACACCAAATCGCCAATCGCAATGGCTGCGAGATCAATCAATGACATCACACGGCAAGACCGCCGACGCTCTGCGCGACCTGCACGCCGACCACGTCGCGCGTCTTGGGTCGTGCGGCAAGCATCGTTGCAAGTGTCCTCAATGCCGCGCGGCCCGCGTGATCGCATCGGCCCCGACGGCGCGAAAAGGGACGCCGCCGATCAGTGACGACATCCGCGCCGAGGTGGCGCGACTACTGGAGAGCGGATTGAACACGGTGCAGGCCGCGAAGGCGGCTGGCGTGAGCACTACGACCGCGTGGCGGATCAGGCGGGAGGCAAGGGGTAAACATGACTGAAGGCGTTGGCTGGAAGGCGGAAGTTGGCATCGACGGGCTCACAGTTACCGTAGAAATCCCGTCGTACAATGCCACGTTGAACGCATCCGAACTGCATGAACTGGTGGCGTCACTGACGCGAACCATGGAACAATTGGATCGTGTCAGGCAGACAATCCAGCGGAACGAGCGATACGACAAATCGCGATCGCTGCTCAAGGAGCGAGGCATCACCGTCGACATCGAACTGTACCGGAAGCCGGGGATCTACTTCATCCCATTCGAGCCGCCGCACGAGGGGAGTGCGATCCTAGACGTGATTGATGAGGCCGGGCTGAGGCACATCTACGCCACCAGAAGCACCCACCGGCCGGACGGTACGGTGGTGCATGAACTGGAGATCGATACCACTACACTCGCCACGATCAACAGCATCCGCCGGACCTACAACCGACAGACCGGCGAATGGGACGTCGATGGAGAAACCGCATGATCGTTGAATCTGTCGAGAGTATGTTGGACGACCTGACCGCCGGGTGGGTCGCGCTCAATGCTGCGGGGATGACCGCTGATGCGGATAGGATCGGCAGGCTTATCGAGTTGTTCGCTTCCCGCATTGACGACGACCGGCCAGTGACGCCTGGGTGGCTTGAGATGGTCGGGTACACCCTGTATCACGGCTACGATGTCTATGACGCCGTGATACAGGGCGGCAACACTGTCTCCGTGGTCGTCAACCACCACGGAAAATGGTGGATTATCAGGGTCGGCGGGCGAGGCGATGTTGTCCGGGACAAACCGTTCACGCGCGGCGAAATCCGAGACCTCTGCCAATTGCTGGGGATCACACTGTCGTCGCCGAAAGAAAAATCCGCGAAGTCTTGACGACATTCCCGGAAATTATGGTATAGTCTTGGCGGCTTGACTCCATCGCGAAAGGACTCGCGTTTCGCCAGGGCTGGTGAGATGGGTTTCCGCGCGATTACTACTGATGCAGACACCAGCCTGGACGAGCGGGAGACCGCGTGTCCGGGCTGTTTTCGTTGGTAGTTCGGAGTCGACCAAAAGAAAAACCCCGCGTCACAGCTTGGCGGCCTCACGCGGGGTCAACGACGAGACGGCAGGAGCGTAGCACGAAAAACGGACACGCGAAAGGGCAGTCGCACAAAATGCGATCCTCAGCACGGTTTTCCCGTTTTCCATTGCGAAACAACTGCCGTCACGGACGGGCTGGCCATAGCTGGTCCGGTGGTTTGCCCAGCCGGTAGTCAAACCGGCGGAAGCTCCGAGGCGGTGTGCAGGCACTGCCGGGCAGAAAAGGAGAAGGTAAGCGAGAGGAAATCCAAGCCACGTCCAACCTGACGACTTGGTGGGGCACAACAGCAATCTCGCGAGCCGTTTCCGACCTTAGCCGTTGAGTCGAACACGAACACGCCGAAGGGCACAAAGGCAGAAATGCTGTTAGTGCCCCGATAAAGACATGCTGTGTAGGGCCAAGGCTATGTTGCTGGGCGAAGTCGATTGGTTGTCGATGGTCGAGCGGCTTGGGCTGCCGACGGCGATCGTCGTGGCGATGATTTTCGGCGTGTGGCGAGTCTGTTCGTTCCTCGCGCCGAAGGTAGCAGACCTGTTCAAGGCTCAACAATCGCTGGTGGAAACGCTGGATTCGCAGATACCGAGACAGACGCAGATTCTCGACCAGCACGGCAACATCCTGGGTCAACACGGCGAGTTTCTGAAGCAGATTCACGAGATCGTGCGCGACGCGAAATCATGAGCTATGACAACCACTATCCGCGACGCAAGGACTGGCGGCGACAGTACCACGATTGCCGCTCCTTTGACCGATCGTGTCGTTCCGGCGGCAGTGATCCGTGGATGATCCGCAATCGGTTGCACGCGGACAGGAAGCGGCGCGAAGGCGCTCGCTGCGAGATCGCGGATTACGTCGGGGGCGAGCATGAGTGATCCCGTCGTAGAGATCATCCCGGCGTGGGTGTGGTTATGCCCAGAATGCGACAGGAAAAACGTAGACGTCAGCGACATCATCGATATGGAAGTGCCGGTATATGTGACCTGCACCAAATGCGGCGTTGTGTGCGAGACTGAAATCGGCGGGGAGATCGACATTGACGCCTGACTGGAAGCCCGGCGACATCGCGGCGTGTTACGGAGTCGATGCGGTTAGCCGCATGATTTCGTGGCAGACGCTGTCGGTGTTCGCGCCGCGCGGTCTGCGGCTGGGTCCGTCGCATGTCGCGATCACGCTGCCGATCGACGGAGAAACGTGGTGGTGCGAGTCGACTTCAATGAGTCCGCGACCATGCGTCTATGCGGGCAGGGCGGTCAGTGGGTGCCAACTGCACGATCCGGCGGATCGCGTCGATGACTACAAGTCGGTCGGCGGTCGTGTGGTGCGTTACACGCTGGCGGACGTCTGGCGGTTCAGCGGGGCCGAGCAGAGACAACTGGGGGACATTTACAAGCGGCATTTCGTTGCGGTGGGCAAGGGATACGATTACGGCGGGGCGGCGATCAGCGGGACGCGCCTGTGGAAATGGCTGCCGGTGGTTCCGCCGGATGCGCTGGAGTCGTTGTTCTGCTCCGAATTGATCGCGGCGCTTCTGATGCGGATGGGTCGCATGGGAATCGACAATGCGACCCGGTTCAATCCGGGCTCACTCCTTCGGCGGCTGGTGACGACAGGTGTTTACAAGCGTGTGGGGGCGGCATGAATCTGATCTTTCTGTTGTTGCTGTCGGCCGTTGACGTGCGTCCCGAGGTGATGGTCGTCGCGCCCGACGGTGGCGTGGGGACGGCGGTCCACATCGGGAAAAACCGGGTCGGCGAGGACTTACTGCTGACGGCGGCGCACGTCGTTGGTGAAGCGGGTGTTGTGAAGATCGAATACGCCGACGGCCAATACATCGATGGTGTTGTGTTGGGTCGGCGGATGGACGACACGGCGGACATTGCCATGGTCGCGGTCGACAACGCGAGCGAGAATGTCCCGCACTGGCATGTGGTCGATCGGGACTACGCCGGATCGGTCTACGTCCGGGCAATCCCGTACGGCGATAAGACCCGCAAGCAGACCCGATCGGGGGTGATCCGCACGGCGCATTATGTCGACGGGACCACGGTCGTCGAGGGTGAGAGCGGTGGCGCGGTCGTGACGCCGGATGGTCGGTTGGTCGGTGTCATCAAAGGCTATCTTCGCTTGAACGGCGTGACCGTCATCACCACGGGCTATGAGATCGGTGCGTTCATCGGTCAATGCGGGCCGCGTGGCTGCCCGGTGTATTGGGCTCCGCCGCCTCCGACGGTCTATGAGTACGCGAAGCCTACGCCACGACCCGTCGCGCCAACCCCGACGATTGTTGTGGGACCGCAAGGTCCGCCTGGCCCGAAGGGCGATCGCGGTGAGCGTGGTGTGCCGGGACTGCCCGGTGTCGAGCCTTCCGAGTTGGGTCGCCTGCGACAGCGGCTTGATTCGCTGGAGTCTCGCGTGAAGGCGATCGAGAACGCCAGCGTCCACGTCAAAGTCAAGGGCGATGGCGGCGATGCGTACAATCGATATCGCTTGTTCGAGGACGTGATCGTGCTCGACCTGCGGACACAAGAGGAATCACTAACCGCGCCATGATCGGTTCGTGTGAACCGACGGCGGTGTGAAGGGGGCGTAATATGCCCGACGTTGATCTGGTGGTGGTGCCCCCCGGAAGTGGCACAGAGGAGACGACGATGGTGGACCTTCCCCCGAGTGTGGCCAGCCAGATTCTGACGGAATCGGTGGGCAACATCCAAGCCAACAACCGCGATGGGCGCGCTATTGGCACCATGGCCATTGGCGTGCTTCAGGGTGCGATGGCGCGCAACTTCGATGAACTCGGCGTGGTGGAAAGCCGCGCCACGAGCGGCGTGATCGCGACCCCGGTCGCTTCGCCGACCACGCAGGCCGGGACGTAATGTGGAGCGGCTTGTTCGCGACATGATCGCGGCCAACCGTGAATCGAGGGCGCGAGCCACGGCTCGCGCCACTCGGCTCGCGAAAATCATTACGACGGGGACCGCCGATGAGCTTGCCGACTACGCCAGAGACATCGTCGAAGGGCTGGAAAAGCCGGATGGAGAAGTATCTGGACCGGCGGGGACGGCTGGAGTTGTGGACGGGTTTGATTGGGGCCAAGTCGCTACAGCGGGCTGACGACGAGCACCACAAAAACCGCGAGGCCGAATCGGCCTACGTTCGCGGCAAGGTGTGGGGGCAGGGGCAGTCGTCGGAGGACGACGAAATGGGCGACACGATTCTCGGCGACGTGACGCAGACGCATCAGCACTACCACCAACCGGCGTCCGGCGGATTAGTGAAGGGCTTGGTCGGCGCAGGTCTGTTGGCGACGGGGATCGGCGTCCCGCTTGGTGCCATGCTGATCGCGGATGCAATGAAGTCGCCGGTTCAGGCTGTTGTCACGCAACCGGTGGCCAAGCCGAATGGCATGAAGTCGCGGCAGTACACGATAGGCCTGGAGAAGGAACTGATCAAGGACCAAGCGGCCCCCGAGTAGTCGAAAGACAGGCAGGTCGATATGGGCCGGGAGCCATGTCGGGGGCCGCGTGAATTGAGGTGGGCCATGAGTCGGTCGTTGTTGTCATGCGTTCTTGTGGTCGCGGCGTTGTCGCTGCTGATGTTGTGCGCTGTGTCGGCGGCGATCCCCGAGCCGGGATGGAGCGTGCGTTGCCGCGTCGTCGAGGTCTACGACGGCGATACGGTGGTTGTCGAGTGGTCGCATCGGGCACGGGTGCGGTTGCTGGACTGCTGGGCTCCCGAGGTCCGCACGAGTGACATCGATGAGAAGCAAGCGGGAGAAAAAGCCCGCGATTGGTTGAAAGACCGAGCCGAGGGCAAGGCGGCGGTGTTGTGGGTGCCGGTTGATCAGGTCGACGTCGGCAAATCGACGACGCTGGGTCGTCTGCTGGGGCGGGTCTACGTCGACGGCAAGGACATCAGTAAGCAGATGGTCGAGGCGGGATACGCCACGGCGACGAAGGAATAGGGAACCCCCCGGAGCCGCGCCGTTACGGGCGCTACCCCCGGTCGGCTTGAAGCAACGGCGCGGCTCCACCGGGAACCAACGAGATGCAACGAATCATCTTCTACGAACTGGCGATGACGCCCCCGGTGCCGATGAGTGCGGTGCAGGCGGGCGATCGGTTCGTGATTGACGAAGTGACACACAACGCCTTGCATCTGCGGGGCGTGACGATCGTGAGCGAGCGAGCGACGGACTGGCCGGGGACGTACTTGGGTGAGAGTCCAGCGGTCCCGGCAAACGACGGCATCTATCACCTTGTGCAAGGAAGGCTCAAGCCCATGGCTGGTCAAGTGGTCTCTCTCACGCGGGTTAATCACAACTCCGCGACGGGTGTGGTCGTGTTGTTCTTCTCGAACGGGAATACCCGCGAGTATCAATCGTGGGCGGAGATGGTGCAGGTGGTCAGGGCCTTGGATGAGCAGCCCGACACGGCGGAAACGCTTCTGTTGTTGAAGGCCGCGCGGACCTCGCCGGACGGTACGAACATGGAGGCGATGGTCGGGGCTCAGGTGAGCGTCAACGGTCATGCGTCGGAGCCCGTCGTCTTCACGCCCCCGGAGTGATTCCATGGAGAATCTGGTGACAAACAAAGGCTTAGGCCGTGGCGTGCTGCTTGGCACGCCACCAACATACGCATGGCGATTCGGCGAACCCCTGCCGACCGACCGCAACATGCACCGGTGGAGTCCTCTGGGCCAGCATGTCGTGGCACAATTCGGCGCGTACTACAAGCTCTCTTATGACCCGGTAAGCGGCTCGTCGACCATGGTCCGATGCAGCGAGGATGGTGGTCCATGGCCAAGCTGAAGTGGGTGGATTTCCGCAAGAAGCCCGACCGGGTCTTGATCCGGCACGGCAAAAACATCGTGGAAATCTACGGTGACGCGAAGGTTATGCGTCAATGGATGCGCGAGCCTGCAGCGGACGATGACGAAGCGGCGATCAAGCTGGCGCTGCGGGAGCACGCCAAGACCGATCGCGACTTCAGCGACCTGGCCAAGCTGCGAAACCGAGACGTCGGCATGACGCTGACGAACGTGGAGAGCGTCGATGGTTGACACGGTGCGCGGCCTGCGGATCGGACCCCGGTATCTGGGCGGCGGTACGGCCCCGTCGTTTCAGTCGTACGCCTTGGATGCGTCGAACGACGGCATAGGGTTCGTGTTTCAGGCACGGGATACGAATCCGATCACGCACATCGGCTTCCGCTACACGCTGCGCACGGGGACGCCACCGACCTACGTGGCGACCTTGGAGGGTGTGTCGACCGCAACCGGCCTGCCTAACGGGACAGACGTTGGCGGCGGCAGCCCCACGGCTGCGACGTTCACGCCTCCGGCATCGACCGCGTGGGACGCGACGTTCCAGTGGATCGCGCTGACGAACGCCTTCACGCCGACGCTGGGGGCGTGGTACGCGGGAACGGTGCGGCATTCGTCCGGGACCGTGGACGCATCCAATCTCGGTTCGTTCACGACGCACATGACGAACTTCGGCTACGCGGGCCAGTCGCTGCCTTTCGCCGTAAGACTGACGGCCGGGACGTGGGCCAAGCAAGGAGCACCACCAGTGTTCGGCGTGCGCACCGCGTCAAGTCGCTACGGGCTGCCCGTGCAAGGCTTCTGGAACACGCGATCGGCGAGCACGGTCGGGTATCGGCAAGCGATCAAAATCAGGGTGCCGTCGGGGCTGGGCACGTACAAGGTCGGTTCGCTCGCCTTCGCTGGCTCGATCGCGGCGGCAGCCAACAAGGTGCCGATTGTCGGAGTCTGGACGAGTTCGGGCACGATCCACACAACGGTCATCGACTCGGAGCAAGTGACAAATCCGACGGTCGCGTACTACCTCTACGAATTGGTCATCGACGAGACCCTAACGGCGCTGGATTCGGGTACCGACTACTACCTGGGTCTGGAAGTCGCGGACGCGGCGAGTGCTGGCGTTCTGATCAACGGGATTCAACTGGCCAGCGGTGACGACCGGGACGCTTTCGAGGGCGGCAGCAACGTCTGCTTCTCGACGTACAACGGCAGTAGTTGGACGGACGACGCGACGGTGGTGCCGTTCGTCAACGCGACCTTGTACGACCTGACGCCGCCGAGTTCCGGGGGTGGCGGGGCGTTCGTTCTTGGTGGACTCTCTCAGACCGGCATGGGGGTGTTTTAATGGCGGCATCAGACGCAAGGCCGGTCCCGCGCAAGAACACCGCGTTTCGGTTGTACTTCGCGATCCGCAAGAGCGACGGGACGCTGATCACGTCGTGGACGGGAGCGGATTCCGAAGTCTCCATCGACGGTGCTGCGTTCTCGGACTGCACGAACGAAGCTACGGAGATCGGCACGACCGGCTGCGGTTACATTGACTTCACGTCGTCGGAAATGAACGGTGACGCGATCGTCTACAAGCTGACGGTCACCAACACGTCGGCGCTGCCTGTGGTGGTCACGCTATTCCCGGAAGAGGTCGGGGACTACCGGGTGAACGTGGAGCAGTTTGGAGGCAATAACGGCACGTTCAGCGGTGGGAGACCGGAAGTCAACGCAACGCACTTGGCGGGAACCGCGTACGCTTCGGCGGACTTCTCGACAACGATGAAGGCGTCGATCAACACGGAAGCGGACACGGCACTCACGGACTACGGGGCGCTGAAGCCGACGACGGCGGGCCGGACGCTGGACGTGAGCGCCGGGGGCGAGGCGGGCCTTGATTGGACGAACATCGGCGGCGCGACAACGACGGTCAACCTGTCGGGCACCACGGTCAAGACCGCGACCGACGTGGAGGCCGATACGGCGGACATCCAAACCCGTCTTCCGGCGGCGCTGGTGAGTGGCCGGATCGATGCGTCCGTTGGGGCCATGGCGTCGAACACGTTGACGGCTGCGGCGTTGGCGACGGACGCGCTGACGGAGATTCAGAGCGGGTTGGCGACGTCGTCCGCGCTCACCACGGTCGAGGGGAAGGTCGACACGATCGACACCGTGGTGGATGCGATTCTGGCGGATACCGGCACGGACGGGGTGGTGGTCGCCAGCGGTTCCAAGACGGGCTACAAGCTGGCGTCGGACGGGCTGGACACGATCAGCACGACAACCCCCTCGGGCGTGGCGTCGAACTTCCGCGAGATGCTGGTGCAGGTGTGGCGGCGGTTCTTCAAGAAGTCAACGCTAACCAGCACGCAACTCAAGACATACGCGGACGACGGAACGACCGTGGTCACGACGCAGACGGTTTCGGACGACGGCACGACGCAGACGCAGGGGGCGGCAAGCTGATGGGGCGCGGTCCGGCGGATGTCGGGCGAGACCGGGTCTACCGGGCGATCTTGGAGAGTTTCCGCGCCCGGGGCGTGCCGATCGGCCCCTCGGAACTGGTGCGGCGCTCGAAGCTGGGGATGCAACGGCAGACGGTGCAGTACCACGTCGACGCGCTAACCCGCGACGGCCGCGTCAGTCTCGTGCCGGGCATCGACCCCGTCCGCATCCCCAATACCGCCGCCGTCCGGCTCAGCGGGAAGCTCCGCCGCGTCCTGATGGACATCGAGGCCGGGGACGACGACCTGACCATCGCCTGCCAGGAGCGGGTCGCGCTTTGGCGGGTCCGAGTGCTTCGCCGTTGGCTTGAGGATGCCATCGGCGACGTACCGCTTGGAGACGCGGTAGTATTTCCTGAGCAGCGCCTCGGACAGTCGGTTGCCGGTCGATCCGGTAAACCCGTGTGAATCCGCCAACAGCTTGATGGTCGCGAACGGCAGGTGGCGGCGCTTGTGGAGAATGTAAACCCACTCCAACAATTGCATCGCCGTTTCGTCCCGGTCCAGCTTCTTGACGCCGGTGACGGGGCAGACGACAGTCCTGTAGCCGATGGGCGCGGGCCCGTACGGTCGGCCCGTGTTCTTCAGGTGCTTGGCGATGGACTTGCGGCGCTCGCTGTGCTGGTGCCACTCGAACTCGGCCAGCATAACCAATAGCGTGGCGAACATCTTGCCGGTGGCGGATGTGGTGTCGATCTTCTCGTGGACGAGGTGCAGGTGGCACTTCTTGTCCGAGAGCATCTTGTGACATTCGAGGAAGCTGAGGACGTTCCCCCACGCGCGGTCCATCTTGGTGACGACCAGATGATCCCCCTCTTCCATGGTCTCGATGACCATCTTGCCTTGGGGGCGTTCCTGGAACGGCGTGATGCGACTGCTGATCTCCTGCACGAAGATGACTTCGACGGTTCCCTCGGGGAAGGCGTAGGCGCAGTAAGCCTTCATTCGCTCCCGTTGGGCTCCGATGGAGAGCGGTAGCTCGAACGGCACGACGCGCCCGCACTTGGGGCAGGTGGCGTTCCCAGCCGCGCGATGAACGAACTCGTGGCGGCACGCTTTGTTGGTGCAGGTGAGGTGTGACTCCTCTTGCGACTGGCGGGCGTAGAGGAAGACGCGGTGTTTCTTGGTCATGGGATGGGTCTCGCTCCGGTCAGTCTAACGAACCCCGTGAATCCTCGGGGGCCGACAATGCGAAAAACCCCCTGCGCCATCATAGCGACAGCGCAGGGGGACCGCCGCAGCCGGTTCCGCGTGGTCCCGCCCCAGGGATACCACCAAGAGCAAGGGCGGGGCGCGGGCGGCTTACAGGCTCAGCGCTCGGCCTTGGACATGGATACGACGGGGTCCGCAAAGATGGCCGCGAGGTCGTCCTCATTCAGAGTCACGCCAGACTCGGCGTCATGCGTGTAGCGGAGGTCGACGGTCTTGCCTTGCAGGCAGACGCCAAGGCAGCCGTCAGAAGAAGCGTAGACAACGATGTTTGAGATGGTGGAATAAGGATGCGTGGTCATGATGGCTCCTGCGTGGTGTCTGAAAAACCCTTGGTGGTTCGCTCCGGTCCCCGGAAAGTAGACGCCCAGCCTATGCGGGATTCAGTTCGCGGTTGCACGCGTCCTCCGCCATTCGCCCATGGTGCGTCGCGAGGCGCACGAGGTCGCGGCAGGTGCTGGCGACGTCGTCGGGGGTCAGGTGCGGGAACTCCCGCGCGACGACGGCGGCAAATTCTTGTCGGTCTTTGGTTGTTGCGGGCATGACGTTCTCCTAGTGGTTGGTGGTGGTCGGCGGCAAGATGCCGCAATCCTCGCTCCGGTCGCGCTAGTACGGGGCACCGAAATCCATCTTCTGATTCAGCGTGACAACGTTGTCGCGCAGGCTACGTACGACGCATTCTTCGTCGTCAAAGTCGTAGAACCCGCCCCCAATGTCTTTGCTGACCCACCTTTTGAGACGCGCGCTGTACGAGAACGAGCAGCTGTAACCCTCGAGGCTGATCTGATCTTCGTGCTGGTAGACGTGAAGAATCGACGTATTGTCTTCGAGCCAGCGTCGAATCGTTTCAGCATCGCGAGTTTTCGTCGTCGTTGTCATTGCAGAAATCCTGTTAATTTTTCTTGGTGATGTCACGAGTCGTGCTGTGCACAGATCGAATTGCACGTGAACACATAGATGTCATCGCGAACGTGATGATACGAGAGCGGCTCGACAGCACAGCACCCGCCTGTCAGGTACGTGTGCCGCGCGGCCCCGGCTTCGACGATCGCGTCGTCGAGCGTCTGTGATGACAGCTCGTACGACGACAGGCCGTCATGGTGAACGCTTGCCCACAGCCCGGTCACCGGGCATCGCGCGATCGTCAGCGACGTCTCATCGTTGATAATCTCAGCGACTTCACTTGCGTCGTCGTCGTACGATACATCGAGATGATCAACAAACTCGTCGATCGAAAGCATGAGCGGGTGTTCAGCGTATTCGCCGCCCCACGCCGACCAGCCGCGCTCTAAGTCGGCGGCTGGATTCATCGTTCGTCGCACGACGTAGTGCATTTTGCGTTCTCATCGACTTCGTGATGATCGCGATGACTATTCGCGAAACACTTCGATTTTGTGCGCGTCAGTCACGACGCGCATCGTGTGACGACCATCCGCGCTGTCGATGTACGTCATCACAGCGCCGGGCGACTCGTGCGAGTCACTGTTGCCCGCGTCTCTGCATATATATACGTCGCAGAGTTGCGGGATGCAACAGAAAATCGCGAAGAATTTCTGAGAATGTCAGAAACAGCAGAATTCTAGCTAGAAAACAGCGAAACTATTTTCGATCCGATCCACGTAGCCGACAAGACGGGGACGATCATGGCCGTCCTCACCATGGGGAACAAAGACGAAGAGATGCCCGCCCCGGTGCAGATGCCCGGCTAACCCTCGGCGATGATGGGTCCGGACGGCGTCCAACAGACCGCGTTCATGCAGGTTGACGGCAACGAAGGGAAGTCGATGCCCCCGATGCCGATCGGCCCCGCCGGGGCCGGTCGCGAAGGGATTCCCAACGCGATGATCGTCGCCGGTCACGGAATGCCAGGCCAGCCGACCGCTCCGATCGCCGGGGTCAACGCGCCGGTCTGGGGGATGCCGCACACCGGCACGCCGATCGGGCTCCCCGGTCCGACCCACCTGCCGTACGGCGGCCCGGCGTCGCTGAAGTCGCACACTGTATATATATAGCGCGCGTCACTGCGCGAGACGTGAGATCGCGAGACGTACAGTCGACTCTGCGACGTCGAGTGTCTCGACGATCTGTCTTACTGTCGAGCCGCGCGCGTGCATTGACAAGATAGCATCATGCATCGCGCCGCGCGGTCTGCCGCGACCGCGCCTGCCTGGTGACGTCATCGACTCAGCAGCAGACAGCAGACGTTCCCACCGCGCGAGGTCTGCGCGCGGCGTGGCAGGATCAGCGACGACAGCGCGAAGAGACTCGACAGCAGCAGCGATAGACGACGTCATGACGTGATCGTAGACGTCGACAGCAGCAAGAGCAAGAGACCCCCAGCGACCTCGCTAATATAATACCTGCGCGGTGGGAGATAGGCGGCATGGCGATTGAGGCGTGAGCGTAAGGCGTTGGTGGGGCAATAGTTCCGAATTACCACCAAACTAGTGGTATTTGAAATGGCACTACAGGTGCGTTACGTGCCCGGCGTGGTGAACAGCGTCGATTTGCTACAGAAAACGACGTGTCCCGCGTCGATCGTCGCATCACCTGGGGGGCACCCCGCCGGACCTACCCCGACGTCCCCCGCCCGGCACCGGCCATAAGTGTATATCCATCCTCCCGTTTTTTTCACCATCCGAGCATTGTGACGCTGCTGTGGCATGAGCGTCGTAAGTGCTACCCCTTGATGGCGTTGCGTCGTGTGTGGATGCGTGGTCCGCGTGGTAGAAAGTGCGCGGAGTTTGTGTGAGAGCGCACCGGCCCCTTGAGATGTGGCCGGGACGGAGCGGGTTGGCCCAAGTCGTCATAGGGGTGCGTTCAAACCCCGTGCTAAGGAGGGCGCTCTGCTCGTGTCTATCCGGCTGTGTTGGACTGGCTCCCCCCGAAGCCAGTCCGCGAGTCGTCGCCCCACCGTGGTCGGAGGTCAGTGTTGCCTGCGAGGTCACTGACGGTAGGTAGCCGGGTCAAGGGCGGTGCACAACACCCGGCGCGAACATCTCGTTTGTCGGTAGCGTGACTGGTCCTAGTGGCGGCTAAACGGGTTATGCCGCTGGCGACTGACGGACCTGGTCGTGTCCTGACCGAGTGGACACGGCGGCGCTGGGCTTGGGGCTGCGCTGGGTGGAGTTTGGCATGGTGGACGGGTGTGTGTCAAGGGGAGTCACGGGGCGGTTTGTCGCCATTGTGCGCAGCATTGTCGACATTGCGCACTTTGGACCGACAGACGGCTAGGACGCCCACACTCCGAATGGTACTACACGCATACCGGCGACCGTGGTGGTTGCTGATTGGCAGAAAAGTATCAGCGGAGTAGTGTATGACGACCCAGACTCACCAAGATCGTATCGACCACGAAGCCGATCTCATTCCTGCGTTCCTCACGGTTCGAGCGTTCGCCCGCCGGTACGAAATCAGTCGCTCGAAAGCCTATGAACTGCTGGGTGGCGGTCATGTCCGCTCGGTGACGATCGGCCGGTCGCGGCGGATTCCACGCGCGGCCGTGCTTGAATTCGAGGCCAGCCTCGACGGCGGCACTCTCTGAGAGTCGATCAAACGACAACGCCCGGGGGCGTAATCCCGGGCGTGTCTGGAGTCTCATCACGTTCATGGAAGGAACGTTCTGTGTATTCTACAACTAGGAAACCTTCGGTCAAGCCGGAAAGTCACCAGACATCGCTGTTTTCCGGGGTGCGGTTGGCGTCGTAGATCGGCAGGTAGGCGGCCCGCGCGGCGTCGGTGGGGCTCACGGGGTCTCGTTCTTCTGAATGCTGGCGTTGAGGGCGGCGATGACGGCCGAGACGTCGTCGCAGAAGACTGGTGCGGCGGGCTCGACGTGGTCGCGGCCTCGCTTCTTTTTGGCGTCGGCCAATCGCCTTTCGGATTCTTCTTGTTCGCGTTGCCTGGTGGCGGTGATCGCGACGGCGGCTGCGGTGATGCTGTGAATCATTGTGTCTCCGGGTACTGCTTGAGGATGTGCTTGGGCATGGCGTCAGCGGGTTGGAGCATGGATGCGGCGCGGGCTTCGAGTTGGGTGAGGAGCTTGTCGAGGACGGGGTTTTTGGTGCGGTCGCGGCCGAGCTTGCGGGCCTCGTGGTACTTGGCGGCGAAGCGTAGGTCGTACTTGATGAAGCGTCGGGGCCGGAAGTCGAGGTATCGCTTGGTCTCGTACTTGGTACGGGCGAAGTAGTGGTTGAGGCGGCGCTCCTGGGCGATGACGCAGAGCGGCTTGCGGCAGGTGCGCGTGTTCGGGATTTCGCCGCAAATCTTGCAGGGCTTGCGGAACTCGACGGAGTCGTGGGTCATGCGGGCGAGACGGCACTCGTCGGAGCAAGTCTTAAACTTGGTTCCCGGCGGCAACGGCGCGCCGCAGTGCGTGCATTTTCTGATGGGCTTGGTCAAGGCAGCAGTCCTGTGATGGTCGGCGGTCTCAATGTCATCGGATGACATTCAGCGGTTCGGAAACCATCGCCTTAGCCTATCAAACTCCGTGCCTTGGACGCGGAAGTATCTGCGACAGGCAGACATTATAGCGTGAAACAAGGGGGTTGTGGTCTGCCGTCATTCATAGATTTTGGCGATGCTTCGACGCGGGAGATTGATCAGACCGAAGTCTGGTCGGGCATCCAGCGGCGAGGTGGTTATGCGAAGTCTGCGTTGGGAACTGACAAGCCTGTTCGACGAAGCCGACACCGAAGGGAAGTCGGGCGCGGTCGCGTTGGACGACGACGAAACGCGGGACGTCGGGAGTGGTCGACCGGCCCGGAAGGAACGGGCGACGGACGACGATGACGATGAGCCGGAAGAAGACCAGGACGATTCCGAGGCGGAAGAAACCGCCGACACGGAGGAAGAGGACGCCAGCGTTCTCGCCTACCTGAAGTCGCAGGGGCTGGACCTCAAGGCGGACAACGACGAAGCCGCGCTGCAGGAGTTGATCGGACGGCAGCGGGCTGCGGAAGAGGAACGGCAGCGTTATCAGGCGCAGGTCAGCCAGTACCAAGGGGCGATGGTCGCGCAGCAACAGGCGCAGTACCAGCAGCAAGCCTATCAGTATTGGGCGGCGCAACAACAGGCGTTGCGGGCGCAGCAGCAACGGCAGTACGCCGGGATGCTGGCTCACTGGAACAAGGTGCCGGAATACAACGAGCAGTGGCTTCAGTACATCGACCGGGACGAACAGGGGAACCTGATCGTGAAGCCGGGCGGTGATCCGACGCTGCCCCAGAAGATTCAAGAGCGGCAGGCGTGGGAGCGGCAAGGGCTCCAGTCGTTGCTGCAAGACCCGGTGACGTTCGCGGGTCAGGCGGTGTTCGCGAACCCGGTGTTCCACTCCTACGTGGGGCAACAGGTCAACGCGGCCGTGGCGCAGGTGATGGACGAGATCAAGGTCCGCGACTGCCAGCAACAGGTCGAGCAGTTCATGGTGGAACTGAAGGACGGCAAGCCGCAACCGACGCCGTTCGCGCAGGCCTACACGCAAGCCGTCAACTATGTCGCGCAATACACGTCGGACGTGATGGAGACGCACCGCTTCGCCCTGCGGCAGGCGCTGCCCTACATCCAGCAGCAATCGGCCAAACAGACGCTCATCGACAACCGGGCAAAGCCGGAAGACGGCAAGACCAAGCGGTTCAACATCCTGCGGCAACAGGCCACGCGGACCAGCGGGCGCGGCGGGACGTTGCCGAACGGGCGGAAGAAGGCCCCGCAGAATCCGAAGGCGGACATCGAGACGCAGTTGGCCGAGGCGTTCTCGGGCTTGACTGATGAGGACTTCGGCCTGAACTGAGTGCGAGGAGGAGGTCGTCATGACCGAATGGGCACGGCTAGCGAAAACGACCATCCGCGACTACATCGCGGGGTCGGAGGACAATGTGACCCGGTATCGCCCGTTCATGGTGATGCTCAAGGCCAAGGGTCGCATGGTCTACAACTGCTCGGGCAACGGCTTCGAGTGGAAGACCCGCTACAAGCGGGGTGAAGTGACCACGAACAACGGGGAGCAGACCCTGGAGTTTGGTCGTGTCAACCGGCATGAGGCGGCGTACCTCGACTACGAAGGCTACGCGATCGCCGAGCGGGTGACGAAGCGCGAGAAGCTCAAGAATCGCGGGAAGGCGGCGATCGTCAAGTTCTTCGGCAGTCTGGCCGAGGACATGAAGTCCGATCTCACCGACCGCTTCGCGGAGGAAATCTTCGTCGATTCCTCGGAGACGGGAAACTCGGATCGCTGGACCGGCCTGGAGTCGATGTTCTCGATCAACGGGACCATCAACATCACCAGTGGTGCGCAACGGGCGGCCAGTGCGGCCGACGTCTGCGGATATCCCAACGACACGTACGCGGGATTGACCTGCGGTCTTGGGGACTACGGCGGTGCGTGGGGCACGCAGTCGTCCATCGACAACGTGTGGCCGTACGGACGCGGCGACGCGGCGTTCGACTTCTGGGCTCCGGTGGTCGTGAACACCACGAGCACGGCGTGGGGTTCGACTCCGTCGTTCGCCCTGTACGCCGACAAGATCATGGGCTACGCGCTCGGGGCGCTGCAGGGACGGTTGCCGAGTGACGGCGGACCCGACCTGATCCTGCTGGATCGCGGGATGTACCGGGTGCTCAAGGAACTGCTCCGCACGAAGGAGCGGATCAACATCGAGCACACCGGCTTGCGGAATCTCGGGTTCGAGTTCGAGGACAGCATCAACTTCGATGGTGTCAGCGTGACCACGGACTACGGGGTTCCGCCGGGCGTCGGCTACGTGCTCAACATGAGCAATGTCGAGTGCCGTTCGATGCAGGACACGCTGTTCGTGATGGACGAAGAGTCCTGGGACCCGCAAAGCCGTTCGTGGCGGTTCGTCGTGGACTGCCTCGGTCAGTGGAAGTTCAAGTCGCCGCGTAACTTCGGCAAGTTGGTCGCGATTGCCTAATCGCGTTTGAAGGAGATCATCCATGACGACTCGTACGGATCATCTGCCGATCAATCGCGGCGCGTCCGATGCGAACCTCGAAGACTACGCGGGGCGCATTTTCACGGTTGACGATGTTAACTGGTCGGTCAACACGAGCGGCATCAAGCCGCGACGGACGAACAAGCAGGTCCACCTGATGCTGGTGAAGAACGGCGCGTCCACGGCGCTTCTGCCGTGCCGGGGCGTGGTTTTCAAGACCGGGACTGGGCGGACGGAAGTGGACGGCTACAACTCGACGACTGCGCAGGAAATCGCGGGGTTTGTCGACGAGTTCCTGCCCGCGTCCGGGGTTCCGGCCGGTTCCTACTTCTACATCGTGATCGCCGGACCCGCGTGCGTGCTGCCGCCGCTGGCGGGTGACGCGACGAACGTGATCGACGAAGGCGACATCCTCGTGGCCCTGACGGCGGCGACTTCCGGGGCGACCACGGCTGGGCGTGTGGCCGAACAGGTACTGACGGGATCGAGCCAACTGACCGACTACTCGACGCTGCTCCTTCAGGTGCAGAACTCGGTGGGTCGGGCGTTGTCGGCGCGGACCACGGGCCAGACGACCCAGTCGTTCCTGGCGGATATCTCCTTGCGGTGGCAACTCCGCCGCTAAGGAACTGGAAGCTCGTTTCGCCGCGAGCGACTCTCCCACCTTAGCCCCGAGGGTTCTTGTGAGCCCTCGGGGCGGGCGAGGGGGATAACACCGGCGATTACTCTGGGGAGAGTAAAGAATGGCGGAACCTCGCAAACTGCTGGTGCGGTTGTGCTTTTTCCCGTACGCGGGCACGTCGTCCGGCACGTCCATGTGCTACGACATCACGCCGTGGGCGGCGTCGGTGGTGTTGGCGTGCGAGCGGGACGCGCGGGTCAGCAACTACGACTTCCGGTCGTATGCCGACACGCCGATCACCATGACGCGGAACAAGGCGGTGGCGGACGCCATCAAGGACGGCGTGGACGTCCTGATGATGGTCGACTCCGACATGAGTCCCGACTGTGAACTCGGTCGTGATCCGTACGCCAAACCGTTCTTCGAGTCGTCCTTCGACGAACTCTACCAGCAATGGGAGTCCGGGCCACGGGCCATCTGCGCGCCCTACTGCGGCCCGCCCCCTCAGTCGATGCCGTACGTCTTCAAGTGGGCGTGGGGGCATCAGGACATTCCCGACCCCAGCATGAAGCTGGAGATGTACAGTCGGGAAGAGGCGGCGGCGTTCAAGGGGATTCAACCCTGCGCGGCCCAGCCGACCGGGCTGATCATGTTCGATACGCGGCTGTTTGAACTCACGGACCCGCGCAAGGGCCGCGAGGACGGGCTGCCGTACACCGATCTTTCACAACGGGAATGCGGCTGGTTCTACTACGAATGGACCGACGTGTTCGGGACGACCAAGGCGTCGACCGAGGACGTGACGGCGACCCGCGACCTGTCGCTGGCGGGGCACATTAAGTGGAACCGCGACGTCCTGTTCTGCAACTGGGACGCATGGGCGGGCCACAACAAGGTCTACTGCGTGGGCAAGCCGCGACCGGCGTACGCCAACGACGTCTCGAAGCGGTACGCGGCGGCGGTGCTGGAGAGCCGCGATTCCCGGATGAAGCGGGTCATCTTGCCGGAGCGCAAGGATGCCGGCGCGTAAGCCCCCCAAGAGCGCACAGCAGATTGCGAAGGAATCGCTGGACCTGTTGAACGACGGGTTCAGCGTGACCGTGCGGGAACTGTCGAGTTCCTTGATCCAAAAGTTTGGCGGCGCGAACGGATTGGCCCAGGCGGTCAAGGAAGTCTACGACGACGGCGACACGGCCCCGCACGTCCGCGCCAAGATTCTCAGCGACGTGATGGAGGTGATCCGCCAAGGGAACATCCTGCAACCCGTGGACCCGACGAACACGGGGGACGCGGATGACGCGGAACTGGCGGCCGAAGCCGAAGCCCTGTTGCGAAAGGCGCAGGGATGAACGAAGGCTGGGAAGTCCTGAGCGGCGACGACCTGCGCAAGGTGATCGCGCCCAAGAAGAAGACGTTCCGCAAGTTTCGGAACGAACAGGCGCGGGACGAGAGTCACGAAGACGAGGACGGCCTGACCTACGTCCAGCGGCAGCGGCTGGTGGCGATCCTGCGGGAACTCCAACGCCGCAAGATGTCGGCCATCGCGCTCTACGAACCGATGGAGTTGTTCCGGGCGTTCCATCAATCCACGGCGCGGGTGCGGCTGATCTCGGGATCGAACCGATCCGGGAAGACGACGGCCGGGATGGCGGAAGTGACGTACGTCGCGACCAACACCCACCCAACATGGAAAGACCACCAAAGTGGTGATATATTCTTGGTCGGCCGCGACGAGAAGCATATCGCCGACGTGATCTGCGCGAAGCTGTTCCTGCCGGGCGGCGGCAACGGCAAGATGCGGCGGATTAAGGATGAGCACACGGGGCTATGGCGGGCGTACCGTCCGTGGCAGGATCAAGAGCGGTACGGCGAGTCGGTGGAGTTGCCGCCGCTGATTCCCGAGAGCCTGTTTGCCGGGAAGCCGTCGTGGTCGGACAAGGCCCGCGGCGTGATGGAGATGGTCAAGCTCAAGACGGGCTGGACCCTGAAACTGTTTCCGGGGGGCACGTCCCCGCCGCAAGGGTCGACGCCGAAGTTCGTGCATCTTGACGAAGAGATCAAGAACGAACGCTGGTTCATGGAGGTCATGGCCCGGTTGACGGACTTCCGTGGGCGCATGGTGTGGTCGGCCACGCCGGAGATCGGGGGCGAGTCGCTGTGGGACATCCACGTCCGGTGCATGGAGGAGTCCACGAAACCGCCGGGGGAACGGCTGTTCGAGGAGTTCAACGCCAAGGTCTTGGACAACGTCCACATGGGGGACGACGCCAAGCGGGAAATGGAGCAGTTGCTGCGGACGGACCCGAAGTTGTACGCGGCGAAGTTCTTGGGGCATTACCTGGTGGAGTCGTACCGGGTTTATCCGAACTTCGACACGCGGTCGCATGTGGTCGACTGGTTCCCGATTCCCGACGACTGGTGCCGCTACGTGCTGGTGGACCCCGGCATCGTGGCCATGCCGATTCTGTTTGTCGCCGTGCCGCCGCCGACACATCCCATGGCGGGGCATGTGTTCGTGTACGAAGAGACGGTTCTGCGGAACACCAACGCCAATGAATTCGGGCGGGTGATGAAAGACCGGATCGACGCGCAGGTGATCGAGGAATTCATTATCGACTGGAACGGTTCCCGGCGGACGGAGTTCACGGGGACCACGATTCGGATGCAATTGGAGGAATCGTTGGTGGCGAACCGCGTGCAATCGTTGCGGCGGGGATCGCGGTTTCTGGAGGGTTCTAACGATCTGCGGTCGGGACTCATGCGGGTGCGTGAGTGGTTGATGCCGATGGCGGACGGCAAGCCGAGAGTGTTATTGCTGCGGGGGATGGCGACGGTTCTGGAAAATGAACTCCAGAAGTACCATTACAAACGGGCTCCGAATGGTACAATCACCAACGATCCCGAACAGCGCGGCATTCATTCGTGCGACGCGCTCCGGTATGGAGTGATGCACGGGCTGCCGTATGTGAAGCCGGAAGACCCGAGTCGGCGTAAGAGTCCGATTCGGAAATATCTGGATGGGAAGCTGGCCCGTCGGCCGGTGGACAAGGCGATCTATCTGGGAGGCGCGAGGCGTGGGGAGCGTAACATCAGTTGAACAACCGGAACCGAAGCCGTGGGCGATGCCGCTGCCCGAAGTGGGCGAGGTGGTGCTGTTCTACCAAGACGGGGACGTCGCGGTGGGCGGCGCGCCGATGGTGGTGCTCAAGGTGACGGCTCCGACGATCACGGGGCGGTTGCAGACATTGGAAACCGTGACCATGAAACAGAGCGTCCGGCATGTGGACGACCCGGTGCTGCGGGAGCGACCCCGGTCCAAGCAGTTCGGGACGTGGGATTTTGCCGGGGTGGGCAAGCGGCTGCGGGACGTCGAGACCATCTTGAACGACGCCGGGCTGAAGGACGCGCCCAAGCCGACGGCGGAAGTGAAGAAGTAGGGGCTAGTCGATGGACGACCACGCGATTGATCCGAAGGCGGAACCGTTGCGGCTGATCTGCCGGGCATGGCAGCGCCGGATCAATCGCGCGCTCGAATTCCGTAAAAAGGAGTTCGATACGTGGGCCGATGAGGGGATGCGGTTCTACACAGGTGATACCGATGTCTGGGACAAGTGCCTGCTCAAGGGACGGGGGCGGACGGTCGATTCCGACGGGGACTACGCGCCGAGCCCGATGTTCCGGTTTGTCCCGGCCAAGGTGGCGGAGTTGGTCCAGATTTATGGCCCGACTCTTTACCATCGCAATCCGGTGCGGACGGTCACTCCTCGGCGGATCGAGCCGCTGGACCGCAATCTCTATGTGGACCCGGCAATCGGGCTGCAATTACAGCGGCTGCAACAGCAGATGCCGCAACAGCAACCCGGCATGCCGCCGCAGCCGGTCGACCCGAATCTCCAGATGCAACTTCAACAGTTGCAGGCGGCACAGCAACAGGCCGAACAGCGGTATCAAGAACTGGAGATGCAACGGCAGCAGCGACAACTGATCGCGAAGACGCGGGCGCAATTGATCTCGCAGGTCTTGAACTACACGCCGAACGAGTTCGACCTCAAGAGCAATAGTCGCCGGACCATCAATGAGGCGCTGATCAAGGGGATGGGCGTCCTGTGGTTGGAAGGCCGCAAGCTGGCCACCGGCAAGTATCTGTATTCGACGTTCTACGACACCGTCGACAACTTCGTGGTCGATCCCGACGCGGAGACGTGGGAGGACGTGAAGTGGGTGGCGCGGCGCTGCGTCCATTGGATTTACGACGTCGCGGCGGACTACAAGATTCCGGTGGAGGAACTGCGGAAGAAGGCCAATTTCCAATCGGTGCTGGCGCAGGGCGAGTCGGAGCAAGGGGACCGGGAAGACCGCGCGAAGGACATGGTGGTCTACTGGAAAATCTGGTCCAAGTGTGGGGTTGGTGACCGACTGCCGGGGATGCCAGAGGAGTACGTCGACACCCTGAAGGACTTCGGTCAGAACGTCTATCTGGTGGTCGGCGGGGACAAGTTCTCGGAGCCGTTCAACTTCCGGGCGAAAGACCTGCGGTTGATGCGGAAGACGAAGCGGAAGCCCAAGTCGGAGGAAGAAGCCGAGAAGATGGCGGCGAAGTCGGACGAGATTTTCGCCAAGCTGCAATGGCCGATCCCGCTGCATCTGGATGAGTCGTGGCCGGTGACGCCGGTGTACTACCACGAAGTGCCGAACAGCATCTGGCCGATGGCGCACATTCGGACGAGCCTGCCGTATCTGAAGTTCATGATGTGGCAGTTGTCGTTCGTGGCGGACAAGGCGCGGCAGACGGCGCGGGAGATCGTGGGGCTCAAGGCCGGGCTGGACGACGACATCAAGGATCAGATTCGGGGGAACGATCCGATCACGATCCTGGAACTGAAGTCGTCGCAGGGGGAGAAGCTGAGCGAACTGCTGGAGGTGTTTAATCATCCGCAGGGCGGTTCGACGGAGTTGATGACGGTGGCGGCGCAGGTGGCCGGGGAGTTCGACAAGGCGTCGGGTTTGACGGAGTTGGCGTACGCGATGCCGGGCGGGATGCGTTCGGCGAAGGAGGCGGAGATCAAGTCGGCGGCGCGGAACATCCGGCCGGACGAGATGGCGCAGAAGACCGAGGACGCGATGACGCTGGTCGCTCGGAAAGAGGCGTTGGCGTCGATCTGGCTGCTGGACGGCGCGGACGTGGCTCCGATCGTCGGGGACGAAGGGGCGCGGCTGTGGGATGAACTGATCGCGTCGCAAGACCCGTTGGAGGTGGCGCAGGAGTTGGAGTTCCGGATCGAGGCGGGGAGCGCGAAGAAGCCAAACAAGGACGCCGAGATCGCCAACATGAACATGGCGGTGCAGTCGCTGGGCGGGGTCTTGACCAAGCTGGTGGATCAGGGACGACCGCAGCCGTTCAATGCCTTGATGACCGACTGGGCGAAGGTCAACGACATTCAGGACGTGGAGCGGTACTTGGTGCCGCCGCCCCCACCGCCGCAACCACCCCCGCAACCGCCGGTTGATCCGAACATTCAATTGAAGGCCCAGGCGGAAATGCAACGGGTGCAGGTGGAAACGCAGGCCCGCGTGCAGGAAGCCAGCCTGAAGCAACAGGAGCTTCAGATGCGGATCGCCGGGAAGCAGCAAGACTTGGCGATGGACGCGGCCAAGATGCAACAGGACTTGGAGTATCAACGCATGAAACAGGCGATGGAACTCCAGCAGATTCAACAGCGTCAAGTGGTGCAGGCACAGGTTCCGGTACAAGGAGTGGTGTGATGAACAAGAAATCCGGCAAGGGTGGTCGCAAGGGCGGGAAGGGCTGCTGATGCGGTATCCGGTGATCAGCGACGACCCCGAAGTGCAGTCGCGTTACGTGCAGCTTCGGGCGAAGAACCAGTCGCACAAGCTGGCGGAGATGCTGGCCACGCGCAAGACGTGCATGGCCACGGGGCTTGACCGTTCGTTCCTTGAAGGGAAGCATCAGAACCACGGGCTGCCGGACGGGTTTGTCGGGCAGAAGATGCTGGAGCGGGCGCGGAAGGCGGGCATCAATCCATGCGGCAAGGTCTACATCAGCCAGTTGGCGCGGAACGGCAAGGGGCCGACCGATCCGCAGGCGTGGGTGTCGGGCGTGGACGACGTGCGGGATGCCTGCAAGCGGCGCGGCCTGAAATGCGAGGGCGCGGTGAAGACGTCCGGTGCGGAACCGCCGCCGCCGGTACAATGTCGTCTCGCCGAGGACTTGGTCCAAGAGATGATGAACAAGGAACTCAAGCAGAGTCCCGGCAAGGCGGCCGATCTGCGGACGTTGCGTGAGGAAGTGATCGAGCGGCACGGCCAGAAGAAGGACGATGTGAACTTCCTGGTCAAGCCGGAGAAGCGGCGGAAGAAAGTGAGGGTTGTGTGATTCTCCGGGACGGATGGCAGATTCTTGGGAGAGAAGAAGATGTCTGCGAACTGGTTCAGTCGTACGAGCAAAGGCCGGGGAGCCCAAGCATCGTAGTTGAGACACTCAAGCGTTGGGATAGCGCTGTCGTGAAAGTGACTGCCGAAGTCACTTATGATCCTAAGAACAAGGTGAAACATGCGGCGTGGTTTGAAGTGCCAGTAGATAACCCTGGCAAGGCGAAGCAGCTACTGGACAGCCATCTCTATGGTCTGACTCGCGATATCGATGCCGGTGACTGGTGGGAAGAGATTCGGACGGACGGCCAAGTGGTCAAGGCGTTGGCGAAGCTGCGGCGGGAAGTCAAAGGGGTCAACTTCGACGTGGGGCGGATTGATGGGGAAATCCTCATGACGGCGGAAACACGCAGCGACTACGGCAAGCGGTACGTCAGCCGTCGCGCGGTGCCGGTCGATATGATGATGCGAGAGAACGTGATCACGCTGGTGGTGGGTTCGATTCATGACATCATTGCGGAGTTCCGCTATAACGCGGCTGATGTCGGAACTAGAGTGAGGTTTTAATACGTGGCCAACCTTCAGACGATGCACGACGTCCAGACTATGCTCCTCGAATCCATCGGCGGGCAAACGGACGATCGTGCGCTGAAGGTGGCCCGGCGATCGATCGGCGAAGCCTATCGGTTGCTGCCGAGCTATCGGAACTGGTCGTACTACTGGAAGCATGGCCGGATCATTACGGACGACGATTACTCCACGGGGACGATCGCGTTCGACTACACGGGCGGGTCGAACGAACTGGAGTTGACCCTGAGCGGCGGGACTTGGCCGACGAACGCCGCTTATGGGAAGGTGTACATCGCGGGCCAGGTGTACGACGTTGACCGGCGGGTGTCTTCGACGGTGCTGACGCTGAAGGCTCCGCTGGCCCCCACGGCGGACATTGCAGCGGGGACGTCGTATCGCTGGTTCCGCGACACTTACACGCTGCCCGAGGACGTGCGGGCGGTGAATCAGTTGGCGGACCTGGATCGGCTGGTCTACGTCGAGTATGTGCCGCCGTCGGTGTGGCTGGACCAGTACGCGAACAAGTCGATCCCGAGTCAGCCGGACGTCTTCACGATCACGAGCGACCCGGACGTCAACGGTCGGCTGGCGGTACGGTTCGCCGCGCCGCCGTATCAGGCGTACGCCTTCGACTACGTCTACCAGCGGCAGCCGCGCGACCTGCGGGTGCCGGACTACAGCACGGGGACGGTGACGGTCTCCAGCGGCGGGACGGCGGTGACGGGGACGGGCACGGCGTGGACCAGTCGGATGGTAGGCACGGTGTTGCGGCTGGGCACGACGACGACGGTGCCGGAAGGGATCGAGTCGGGGAACGCCTATCAGTTTCAGGCGGTGGTGACGGCGGTCACGAGCGCGACGGCGTTGACCATCGATACGGCGGCGGACGCGGCGTACACGGCGGTGAAGTATCGGATCAGCGACTGGATCGACGTGGAGCCGGGGGCAATGTACACGGCGTTCCTGCGACTGGCGGAGTGGCAGTTCAGTCATATGTTCCCGCGCGACGACGTGTCGAGCCGGTTCACGCTGGCGCGGGCGGCGGTGGAGTTCGCCAAGGATCACGACGTGCGGTACGTGCAGAACGGCCGGGGCGTGCCGCAGATTTCCGTGAACAACATGCCGATCGGGAGTGACACCTGATGCCTGACCTGCCTGCATCATCGGTGGAAATTCGGGACTTTCCCGGATTGGTGTTGGATACCGATCCGCACGACACGCCGCCGGGAGCGTCGCGGGATCAGGTGAACGTGACGTGCGAGAAGGCCGGGGAACTGGTCAGTCGGCAGGGTTATCAGCCGGTGAGCTTTGAAAGCTGAGGGCGACATGGGCGGATATCTGGGTCTGGTGTCGCTGGGCGCGACGTTGCAAATCCTGAATCAATGCCACTCGGGGTCGATGGTGGCGTCGAACCCGGACGGCACGCCGTCGTTCGCGATCTACGACAGCACGGGTACTTCGTTGCTGACCGGCAACCTCAGCGGGTCGAACCACGACTCCAAGACGGGGTTGCGGCGGGGCACGGCGGCGATCACGGCGGGGAACAGCTTTGCGGCTGGTGGGGTCTACACGATCCGGGTGGCGTACCAAGTCAGCAGCGTCGATCTCGTGGACCTCTGGACGTTCAACGTCGTGTAAGGCGCGGCCATGCGGTTGTTCGGCAAAGTCGATGGGACGATCGACCGCTACGACCGCGCGGAGTGGTTGACGCTGCCATTCGATCTGGCGTACGCCGTCGCCGAGCAGACGCGACGACTGATCCCGGCCGAATATCTGGGACGTTACCGGCTGGGCGACTACGTGCCGCTTCGAGTCGAATGCCGCAGCCAGTCGGCGGTCGAGGCCAGTCCCACGGCCGCGCCGACGGTCACGGTCTACAACTCGGCGGGGACGGTGATCACCGATGACGTGTCACTGCCGCCGTGGACCAAGCGGGACGGATACTTTCAAAGGGAGCAGCGGCTCGACTCGACGTACGCGGTAGGCCGGTATGCCGCCTTGGTCGAGTACTCCGTGTCGTCGGTCGCGTTCCGCAAGTTGCTGATCTTCGAGGTGGTCGACGGCGGTCACACCTCGGGCGGGTACATGGGACTCCAGTTCCATCCGTCGCCGCGTGATCGGTATGTCGTCGGCCTGACGGACGGCTCGACCCTGGAGCAGAGGAAGAAGCCAAGTCTCGGGACGTACGGCACTCCGGCGTCTGGGACCGCCGGTCACACGATGCGGGTGATGAATCATCGGTATCTGGGACGGTTCCGGCTGGGGGATTATGTCCCGATCGCGGTGGTCACGCGCGGGAGCGGGACGGTGGAAGAGGGGTCGACGGCGGCTCCGCAGTACACGATTTACAACGCCTCGGGGACGGTGGTCACGGGTGCGGACGATGTCAGCATCGAACCGCAAAGCAAGCCGGAGCGGGTGGGCTGGTTCGGAACCGAACATCGGCTTGATGGCAACTTCTCGGCGGGCTCGTACGCGGTGGTGGTGACGTGGGCCGAAGGGGGCGACGGCTACGCGCAGACGCTCAGTTTCGAGGTGACGGACGGGGGCCACGCCAGCGGCGGATACGTGGGGATAGCGGAGCGACAGGGCTTGCCGGTGGTGATTGCCGGGCTGTGTGAGAATCCGGCGACCTTGGAGCTACGGAAGGGACCATCGGTATGACCGCACGCATTCTGCCGCCGTCGTTCGCCTTTGACCAAGAGGGGCAACTTTACATTGCCCGTGGGGACCGGAACGTCCAGCGATGGAACGGGGTGGCGTCGTCGTTCTCGGACGCGGGTGTGCCAGCGCCGAGCGCGGCCCCGACCATCAGCAGCAACACGGGCGGGACCATCGTCGGGCGACTCTACGCCTACCAGCGGTGGCTGGACGCGGACGGCCGGGTGTCGAACCTGAGCCCGGTCTCGTCGGTGCATACGGTCTCGGTGTCGACGGGGTCCATCACGGCGGCGACCAACGCCAGTCCGATCGTGATCACGTCCAACTCGCACGGGCTGTCGAACAACGACACAGTCAAGATTGTGGACGTTCTGGGGAACTCCAACGCCAACGGACGCTGGACCGTCTCGTCGGTGACGACCAACACGTTCACGCTGACGGGATCGGCGGGGAACGGCGCGTACGTCAGCGGGGGAACGTGGTACAAGGGGGCGTCGACGATCGCCTACTCGGGGATCACGGTGCCGACCGACGCCCGCGTGGTGAAGCGGCAGGTTCTCCGCAACAAAGACGGCGACGTGAAGACGTTCTACGTGGACGTCGAGGACACGACGCTGTCGGGGACCACGTTCAACTCGACAAAGACCGATTCGCAGTTGACGACGGCGGTCCCGCTGGTGGACCTCAACGGCAACGATCTGGCGTTGCGGCGGCACGGGGAACCTCCGAACTGGAAGCGGTTCATTGTCCACCACAAGGGCCGAATGTGGCTGGCCGGTCAGTGGAACTACCGGGAAGGCGGCATCGCGTTGACCAACGGGTCGGCGACGGTGACGGGGCTGGGAACCAACTGGACCTCGGCGATGGTCGGATGGGAGTTGTTTCCGGCCGGTTCGACGACCAGTTACACGGTCACGGCGGTGGGGTCGGCGACGTCGTTGACCATCGAAGCGAACTACGCGGGGACGACCGACCCGTACGCCGAGTACACCCTGACGCCGCCGGTGTTCAACTCGCAGGGCGGGGCGGAACGCCGAACGGTCTACTGCTCGGAGGCGGGTTTGCCGGGCTCGTTCGACCGCAGCAAGGCGTTGACGCTGCCGGAAGAGAAGGACGCCGGGGAGATCACGGGGCTCATTTCGTACAACAACGTGCTGATGGTGGGGTTTGAGCGGAAGCTGACGCGGATCGCCTACGCGGTGCGACCGGCCGAAGACGGGCAAGCCTTCACGGCGCTGTACCGGGGGCTGGTGAATCAGCGCTGCGCCGTCGATGTGGACGGGATGCTCTACCTGATGGACCGCCGGGGGTGCTACGCCTACACGGGGGGGCAGGATGAGGACATCAGCCAGCCGATCCGTCCGATCTTTGACGGCACGGACGACCGTTGGCGGATCAACTGGCGGGAGGTGGATTACTTCCACGCGGCGCACTACGCGGAAGAGGCGACCGTCAAGTGGTTCGTGATCCTGGAAGGCGGGGTCTATCCGCGACATGCGTTGTGCTACCACTACCGGCGGCAACGCTGGTGGATCGAGGAGTACCCGGAACCGATTCTGGCGTCCTGCACGGGGGACTATGAGGGACGGCAGGTGGTCTATCTGTCGCTGCCCGGACGACGGGTGGTGATGGCGGGCGGCACGCCGCTTGACGGAGTCTCAACCGGGTCGACGACGACGCTGCGGGGGACCGCGACGGCGGCCGGGCTGGTGACGCTCACGGACTCGACGGCGGCCTTCACGGCGGCGGTGGTCGGCGTGCCGGTGGTGATCACGGGCGGGACGGGCGTCGGGCAACGGCGGATCATTGTGTCGCGGACGGCGACGGTGTTGACGGTGGATCAGCCGTGGACCGTGCTGCCGGACACGACGTCGACCTATCAGGTGGGCGGGATTCCGTGGCGGTGGCTGAGCGGTTGGTTCCGCTGGGCTCCGGTGCGGTCGGGCTCGCAGGCACCACGGGCGCTGCACCTGGAGTTCGAGCCCACGGACGCGGCGAGCCGGATGGCGATCAACCAGTACGCGAATCTGTCGGCGACGGCGCTCGAGGCGGCGATGACGCAAGACCTCAACGGGGTGGCGACGACGGCCGACTCGGCGGACTACGTGGTCGACACGACGCAGGCCGAAGGCTACGTGCGGCATGAGATCGGGGACGCCAAGGAGATCAAGGCGTTCGGGAAGGACAAGACGCGGATCGGTCTGTCGGGCGTGCCGAACGCGGAACGGCAGGAAGTCTACGGGGTGATCGTGGAGGGGGCCGTCTGATGTTTCAGCAACTGGTCTCCCAACTGCGGTCGCGGAACTGGACCAACAAGGACGGTCTCCAGTCGTTCGTGGACGAACTGACGACGCTCTTGGAAGCCACGTCGACGAATCCGATCCAGATCACGGAACCGCTGAAGATCGAGAACTACAGCGGGCAACCGGCGATCGACATCGTGAACGTGGGTGGTGACGCGCGGGCGATCAACTTCCGCACGGCGGACGGAGTCGAGACGAGTTTCGGCGCGGGCCTCGGCAACCGGGGCTTGGTGGCCAACGAGTTCGTGCCGGTGCCGATCTACTTCCTGCCGCCGGAGAGCATTCTCCGCATGGGGACTCAGGGGGCGAAGACCGGGCTGGTGGATGACGTGCCGACCGGCGAGTTGGATTCGCAGTTCCCGCAGAACACGGGGCCGTACTCGGGGACCGGGCCGCTGCCGGAAGGGATGCCGCCGGAAGAGGTGGGCAACGGTGGACTCGGGCACGGTTACTGGAGCTATCCCGGTCGGATCGGGCCGAGTCTGGGGCAACAGGTCGGGACGGGTGGTGGTGCCGGATCGGGCGGAACGTATCCGGGCGAGGACGAGAATCAGACCGGTGGCGGTGGCGGCGGCTGGGATCAGGCGTTGGGGAATACGTGGCGCTCGGGCAACCGGGGTCGCTACAACGACGTGCCGCTGGTGCCGTATACGGGGGGCGGGCTGGGCGGCGTGATGTTTTCCGGGAAGACGGTGGACCAGACGGTGGTGACAGACGTGACGTTCGACGAAGTGACGTGCGAGCTAACCAAGACGGACAAGGTGCTCAAGTTCGTCAATGGTCTGCTACAGGATGTGACGTAATGGCGACCACGGTCTACGACTTGAGTTGCATGCCGTGCTG
>ERZ1066133.124-NODE-124-length-42230-cov-10.213847_pt1 | contig 42230 bp, 65 predicted proteins | sample MGYA00382780_ERZ1066133 | MGnify/ENA primary metagenome ERZ1066133 (study PRJEB33369, sample SAMEA5778363) | biofilm metagenome | biome: Industrial cooling water; feature: Water cooling tower basin; material: Biofilm | place: United Arab Emirates | collected... | reverse complement strand
CTTGATGGATATGGAATGGTAGAGGAATATGCGGCTCGTGCCCCACAGATTAATCAAAAATTTTTGACAATTAGCGATCACGGTATGATGGGAGCCGTACCAAGGCAAATTAAAGCTTGTGAAAAGATATGTGACAAGCAGGGTAAAGATAAGCTTTCCCCTATTTTTGCTTGTGAACTATATGTAAACAGATTACAGCCTGCTATTTCATCTCTGAAAGAGATGCAGGATTATATTGCGGGTCTTACTGAGCCAGAACAGATTGAAGCCAAGCAATCTGGTGCGCATCTTTTAGCTATCGCTTACAATGAAACAGGCTACAAAAATCTTGTTCGTCTTACTTCATGGGGATGGACAAAAGGCTTTTATAAAAGGCCAAGAGTCAATCACGAAGAGCTTTTAAAGTACAAAGAAGGCTTGTATTTTACTTCTTGTTGTTATAACAGCGAAATCGGCAAAGCTTTTGATAAAGGTGGCGAAGAAGCTGGTTTTGCCATGATTGAAAAATATATTGATATGTTTGGCAAAGACCATTATTTCTTGGAATTAATGGTCTTAGATTTTAACAAACAAAAGCCATATGATGCTTTTATTGTTAAGGCTCACGAAAAATATGGTCTGCGGTTAATTTTGACAAATGATTGTCATTACTGCAAACAAGAGGATAGCAGATATCAACGTCTTATGTTGATGGTTCAAACTAAAAATACTGTTGTAGATATAGAAAGAAGGCTAAAAGAAGAAGGAGTAAGTGATTTATTTGAATTGCAGGATGCTAATCTTTGGATGAAATCTGAAGAGGAATTAAATGCAAAATGGTTGCAAGATTACAAAGATATTATTCCGTATGAGCTTTTTTGTGAGGCCAAGAGAAATACTGTAAAAATTTGTGAGCAAGCAAAGGGTGTGCAACTTGATCGTAGTTTGAAATTGCCTGTTTTCGATGATGCTGATGAAAAGCTAAAAGAACAGGTTATGCGTGGCTTTAAGGCTCGCAATTTACCACAAACTAAAGAATATGTGGCTCGATTGAAGGAAGAGTTGAGCTTAATTACTCGAAAAGGATTCAGCACTTACTTCCTTATTCAAAAAATGATGACTGACGAGGCTCGCCGTTGGTGTCGTGAAGTCTTGGGCGGCGACGGCACACAAGCTGTTGGTCCCGGTCGAGGATCGGCTGTAGGGGCTTTAACGTGCTATTGCCTGGGCATTACTGATGTAGACCCTATTTATGAGGGCTTGCTTTTTAGCCGCTTCTTAAGTGAAGCTAGAGGCGGCAGGAGCATAGTTTTGGAGTTTCCTAAAAACATAGACCCGTTACCCCCAGAAGAAGTCTTTGCAGCTTAAAAAGGAGATTAAAATGAGACACATTTATCAAATTATAGATGGTGGAGAGACATATTTTTATTCAGCCGAATCAAAAGAGAGGGCTCGTGAACAACATATAGATTTACATTACAAATCGGCGGGCGTTTCTTTGGAAGAATCAGAAATTGATGATGAAGTGATAGAAATGTCAGATTCTAAACTTTTAAAGTGTGGGGGATACGAAATAGGGGAACAAGCAGAATTGATTGCCGATGGTGGAAGTGGATATGTGGAAATGCCTGCTCAAGAATGGGCAGTAAAATTGGAAGGATTTGTTGCCTGTACTATATTTTGAGGGGAATATGATCGAAATAGAATTTTTGGAAATTTATTCAAAGTTTGAAAAGGCTCTTGATAAAATTGCTGAATTAGAGGCTCGGGTTAAGGTTTTAGAACTTAAACAGCCTTCTTCGTGGGTGGAGGTCAAAGACCCGCCTTCTATATCTGAAGCAGGTCCAGGTAATTGTGACATGGAAGCAGGCCCGTGTGGTTGTGGAGCATGGCATTAAATATCCATTGGCACAATTAGTTTTGAATATTTGTCGAATTCTTCTTCTGTCCAACGGTCGCCTAATTTAGTGGTATTTTTGCCATACTTGGCCAACCATTCTGAAGCATCTTCTCTCGATGTACAGGCCATGTCATCAAAACTAAGAGGTTTTAGTTGATAATTATCTTGTTGGGAGTTCGGGTTTTCTTGGCTGTTTAGCCATTTTTTGAAATTCATTTTGATAATGTCACAGTACCATTTCGATTATCTGTAAAGTTAAGGCGACGAGCCAAAGCAAAAGACCTAATCTCTTTAATCTTTTTTTCTATATTTTTAGGATTGGTGCTTTTGATTGTTATAGTCGCACTTCCATTTCTTTCTGCTTCGTCTGCGGCCAGTTCGGTTTCTGTTTTAGCGCCAATTCCGGTTGTTGGAGGTGTATGTCCAAGAGGATTGGCAGTAGTTCCATGTTGAATTGGATAAGCTTTTTCAATTACATTATTTACAGGGATAAAAGCCATTACTTTAAAAGGCGTGAAACTATTTGGGTCTTTATCCTGTGTGGGCCGCAGTTCAGTTCCATCGCTTGCCACAAAAGCAGCAGTTAAATAACCATCCATACGGCTTTTATTTAACTCATGAATTGCTTTATTGACAGAGGCTTTTAACGCATTGGCCAGAATGTGATATATTTCTGTTTCAGATTGATTCATTACAAAGTAATGTTGAACTTGACCTTTGTAGTCTCTACCTTGTTGGTCGGGATTTTTGAGTTGATCTATGAGTTTAAGGCTTTTGTCGTGATTACGACACACTTCAAAAGAAATATCATTACGACCCGACATTCCGCTGCGTCTTAATTTGATTTGTATTGGTGAACCATTCCACATACCATCAATTTTTTGAGTTCTATCCATTCTGCCAGTAACATTGGAAATTTTGATGCCATGCATGGCCAATTGGTTTTTGATAAATGGTTCGCCAATTTCTCTGCCTTGAGCCATACGGTCTTGAAGAGATAAATGAGTGAAATCTGTGGTTGATAATCCTGATTTTGTGGCCAGGGCTTCATCAGTGCGTAACCATTCTGAAAAGTTAATTTGAGACATTGGATTTTATAAATCTACTTAAGGGTGATGGTCTAAACATATGTGATAATTCTGGCCGTGAGGGCTTTTCAGCAGGAATATCAAACATGGATAATCTTGGTTCTTCTTGTTTCGGATTTTTTGTTTTTGGATCAAACATTCTTTGTAATACAGAAGAGGTTGAAGTTGAGGTGTCAGGAACTACGCTGGGCAATGTTTTCGCTTTATATCGACTCTTAAATTTTCTGTGTTGTCTATCAGTTAATCTGACCCACAAGTTTTGCCCCTTGAGAGCTTTTAACATTTGTTCGTCCGCAGGGAATAAGATTCTTCCGTAAAGCTCTTCTTTGTTGTATAATTCATTTTTGGGGATTCGGACTTTTGTATTTTTTGACAAATCTAAGGCCATTACAAATTCATTGCCAACTTCTAATACTTTGGCTAATCTCAAAACTTGCTGTCCTTTGTGCTTTGTTTCGGGGCCAAATTCGATAATATCGCCAACAGTTAAAAGAAATTTTCTATCCGAGGTGGTATCGTCCAATTCAGGACGGTAATGAACAGCAGCTTCATTTAATGCTTCTTGTGCATCTCTTTTTGTAACCCACTCTGAAAATTTCATGTTTGATCCAATTTTGTTAGAAGATTCTTGATCTCATTATATATTGCATTTACTTCGGTTTCTTGGGCAGGAGTGAGGATAATTACTTCTTCATGAAAACCATCAGGGTACTTAAATATGTAATTTTTAAGACTGTCAAGTTTTTCTTTTATTGTTTCTCTCAATATAGCTACAGCTTGATTATTCCGCTTTTTCAATAAGCGTCTATTCAGTTCATCAGTTATTTCTAAATAATATTTGGCTGCTATATTTTTTTTGCCGACTTTTTTGATGTTGCCAACAGCATTTAAGTATGTTTCTGATCTTTTAGACAACTTGGTGTTGTACATTTGAAACAAATCTTTTTGGGAATATGTTTTAGATTTAACAATCCGCATTTGTGACATGTGTTCTTTAGAAATGAAATATTCTGGTTCCCACGAATCATTTTTCCACGCTTTTTGAAGTATATCTTTAGGGATTTCAATTTCGTATATGGTTAAATTTTTGTATACCAAATCCTGGTGTTTTTCTTTGCTTTTTTTATAGGCAACATAACTTGCAGCCCAAGCAACGGCATCACTAAACTTGGGAGCGACATAGATACCAGCCTGTCTAAGACTGATAGATTGCTGGCCAGAATGAAATCCAGTAGGTTTTAAATTGTAGATGTCAGATTTGGGACTGACATGATAAACGTGAACTTTTTCACGTTTACTACTTAAGAACTCTTTAAAGCTCATTTCTTTTTCATTTTCTTTTTCATCATCATAGGTGCATCCATTGGTGCCGGTGGTCCTTGCATTGCTTTCAATGCTTTTGATGCATGAGGGTGCTTTTTACGTTTTGGTTTGGGCATAGGCATGTCGCTGCTCATGTCACCTTCTGGTTCACCCAAAGCAGAACCCATATTTTCATCGCCCATATCTTCGTCACTCATATCATCTAGACCTTCTTCATCGCCCATATCTTCAGGAGCATCCATTTCACCATCGATATCACTCATTTCTTCGTCATCGGCATGAATTGGAGGTCCGATAGCTTCAGAAAGTAAAGGCAATAAATCATTGCGTTTCATTTCTCTGATAAGATTTTCGATATATTTGTTGTTACATTTGCAAAGTTCTACAACATTGCGGATTTTAGCATATGCATTTTCAGAACAGTCACTTGCAATTTCTTGTTTTAATTTTTGTGTGAATTCGGCCATAGAGGCACCTTTGGTGCTTTCGACCCATTCCTGAGTTTTTGTTTTAGCCCAACCACCCAAATTTTTACCGCCTGGAATTCCGTTAACAGAGGCACCATCTTTGACTTCGCCCATATCATCGCTTTTTAGTGCTTTATCGCCTTCATCAGCAAAACCTTTGCCGTCTTTTTTGTTTTTATTTGGGTCAACAGGGCTTGTTGAAGGTGTATATCCCTTTGTTTCCCCAACTTGGCCCGAGCCACCGGCCTCTTTATGTTTCTTTTCTTTTGCTGGTTTGGAGTCTTGTGGACCGTGGTAATCAGGTACTTTTTCAACCTCTGGTTTCTCTTTGAGTTTGTTTTTGTGATCGAGATACTCTTTGAAACTTGCGAATGCCATGTTTTGTCTCCATTATTACAGTGTGCCTGATCGTCTATCTATTGTTTCTATTTTCAATTTTTAAATAGATATTGCGTCTAATATATAGTTAATCGAAGGCAATTATTATCTAACTTAGGAGAGTATTATGATATCTTTTAGAAATGTTTGTGGTGGCGTACTAGCTATTTTGATGACTTTTTCAGCAATGTTGGCAATTATGGGCATTTGGGGTATGGTTCAAGGCGATGCAGTTGTTAAATTAATGGGAACCTTTTTAGTTGTAGGCGGAGCTACAATTGGAATAAGTTATGTTGCCGATACCTTTTTTGGCCGATTGCCACCTGTCAAAACTGATGAGAATAAGTGATTTACACGGTTTATATCTTGTGGTAGAATAAATTCGTCATGCATTTTAACCCACAGGTAAAAATTCGATGAAAAATCAACCAGTTATTTTTATTTTTATTGTCATATCTTTTTTCTTGGGCTTCTTGGCTGGAAGTGTCACAAGTTATTCTGACTGTCAAAAGAAAATGCAAAAAGAAGCTGTTAAGCAAGGCGTGGCACGTTATGAAGTAGATGCTGAAGGCAATGTCACATTTGTTTGGAAAAAGCCTCTTGTTGGCATTCAATTTTTTGATGCCGATTCCTCGCAATCAGTAGAAGATGATCCGTTACGGGGGGTCAAAGGGCCAGAGTAAATTTGAAAAAAAAATCTACACATTTGCGGACAATACAGCTTGACTATGATAAAGTAGTCATACACTATAACCCCCTTCTTAAAAAACGACCATACTTAGTTCAAGTGTATAATTTTGGATCAAAAGACCCGGAAGAGATAAGATTAGAAAAAAATGAGATGCAAAATTTATATCAAGTCTTACGGGAAAATAAGTTATTATGAATAAAGTCATAATAATTGCGACTGTTTTTACTGTCATTATTTATTTGGTGGCTATGCATTTCAATTTTAGTAACTTGATTCGTGAAAGAAATGAAAATGAACGATGAAGATGGATTCGATGGAGAAATACCAGAAGAATTGCGGGCTTGGTTTGAGGCTCAAGAGGAAAATAAGCGTCTTGGACTCGATCACTATATTCTTGTGAATGGAAAAATCAAAACGGTTAATTTGATTGAGTTTGCCGAATGGTTTGGCAATTTCAATAATCGACTTATTGACCGCACAGATATTTCTAATGAGTCAAAATATCCAGGCGGTAGGTTTATTTCAACTGTTTTTTTAGGAATGAACGCCAATCAAATTGATACGCTTATCGGTGGTGAGCAACCTATGTTGTTCGAGACTATGGTTTTTGGTGGGGAATTCGACCAAAGAATGTGGCGATATTCTTCTTATGGAGAAGCCAAACGAGGCCATTGGATAATTGTGGATCAAATTCGGGCCGGTGTGAGGCCCAATGTAGAATTCGGGGAACGTCCATTCATAGACGAATTTATGGAAATGCTGCAAGAAGATGTGAAAAAAGAAGATGAGGATGAGACTTGATTTGCACTTTACAAGTTGATTTTCTATGGTAGAATGATAGATAGAAGGTGTGACTCGTAGTTGTTCTTTGAAAATTTGGGGCCGTCATGGTTTCGACAGGACTAGGGAAACTAGGAAGGCATGCAGTGGTTAGTCGAAAGGCCACTTGAAAATTCGACTAAAACTTTTTACACGGCGATAACATCGTTCGTTTCCCTGGAGCTACTTCGGTAGCTCTTGCTGCCTAATCGAAAGATTGGGTGGGTTGACTTGCAAAGGCGATGCAGTAGCACGAGTAAGTTGATGGATTTGCCAAATCTGCTGGTCTTGAGTTGGGCGACTTAACTTGAGATGAGAAAATAGGTCGATTGAATTGAGAAATTTTTGCTTTTTGTGGTTCTCAATTTGAAATTTACAAAAAGATAAGCATGTAGTCTTTCTACGGAACTTTTCTTGGACAGGGGTTCGCACAGACAAGTCGAGCCGTCTATGTTTGAAAAGGCATAGATTATAATCGGATGAATTCAGGGAAACCCTAACGTAAAGTCGAGGGCAATCCTGAGCCAAGCCAAGAGTACACTTTTGGAAGGTGCAGAGACTACTGGAGAAGTAAAGCTTCTTAATTACCAGCAAGAGCGTCCGACACCTAAAGCTAACGCAATGGTGAAAAGATAGTCCACTAATTCAAGAAATTGAATTGAAAAGTATCGACTCCCCTCGGCTCCATTGAAAAAGGCTCACCTTCACGGGTGGGCCTTTTTTATTGATTCTGCAAATTCATACAATACTTTTTCTTCCCAATTGTTCTTTGCTAGTTGAGCAATTAAAGCAATGAATTGGACATTGCCTTTAACATAGCCTTTGCTGGAATCAATCCTATCTAAACTTGCTCGATCAGGCGTTTTTGGCAGTTGGTCTTCAGGCGAAGATGTTGCCATATTTTTAAGTGGCCAGTTTGTATGTGGACAAATTCCTTTTTGCGACTCCCATTGGTCTTTGAGGTCTTGCAATGTCAAATTGCACTCTTTGGGTTTGGCTTTTTTGTTCTTTCGATTTGTTCTAGATTTGATGGTTCTTAAGTGCCATCGAAACGGAGAATATTCATCTGCTTTCATTCCAGGGGTTAAGTGATCCCATCTTTTTGATTCTTGGGGAATGTTTTTGACTAATTCTGCTCATTGACGACAACAAAAAGTTCGTCTTTTTAGTTTTTTATTTCGCTTAACCTCAGAATCTTTTCTTTCAAATTCTTTTTGGCAATTATCACATTTTATTCGCATAAAACCTCCATTATATGTATGGAACTAATGGCTAAGAATTTTTTGTCAAAAATCGTGAGTTCCATATCATTTTGATATGGAAAAGCTCTATATAAAGTAAGTAAGTAACTTATTTAAAAGGAGTTTTATGTTTGATTTAAAAGCCCTATCCCAAACTTCCATTGCGTTTGAATCTATGCGGGAACAACAAGAAAAGTGGAAGGAATTCACTTCGGTTACTTCCACTGCGTTTGAATCTATGCGGGAATCTATGCGGGCACAAAAGGAATGGTTAAAATCTATTTCAATTTCTTCTGTGAGTTCAATGCTTTCTGAATTTCCAACTCCGCAATTTCAAAACAACCTTTCATTGCCGTCTCAAACAAATAAATTGTTAGAAGCCAAGCAAGAAACCACAAGAAAATTGACAGAATTGCTTGAAATTATAGAAAAAAAATTACGACGATAACTTGTTTACAACACTTTTTTCTGTGGTATAATAAGGCCATGAGAATCATTCATTGTTTATTTTCTGAACCTTTTACTTTTGAAGTTGAAGTTGAATCATGACTGCTTTTGAAGCTCGCAAATGGTTGGCCGATCATGGATGGAATACCGAAGATCGGTATTCAGATATGGGTTGGTCTAAAGGAAAAGGTTATTCAGCTTGGGTAAGTCGATGGGATTGGCATGGAATTAAGTTTGGTAATCGTGTAAGTTTCCATTTATCCATTTTGCCCAAACAAGTATCTGAAAAGTCGATTGACGCTGTGTGGTCTGATTTAATGACATTAGCACAGAAAGCCTGGGATGAATTTACTGATTGTGTCCCAACACAAAATGTAAAAGGTGAAATTGAAAAAGATATATCAATGACTCAAATTGTGTGTAATGTTCACAATAAAAATCCTTGGCACAAAGATATTTAAGAGGGTGCGGCGGGGGAAAGTCAGCAACTTTCCCCCGCCGCACCCTCTCACGGTTGCCAACGGAGATAAGCAACCGTTCTAGAGTCGGTTGAGACGTTTCCGTTAATGGTAAGGAGAATCCCATTAACCACAACCGATCTATCTCCAAATGGATTCTACCACCATAGACTTCGGTTGTAAATTAGCTTGATTCAGGTTGATTTGATTGATATATTGCTGTCTCTTTGGAGATATTTTATGACATTGCCAGAGTTAGTTGTGAATCCAGAACTTTTTGCGAAACTTTCCACAGCCATTTTGACAGAAGAAAATAAGTTTTTTAGACCTATTGCACCGGCATCACATTGGGATAAACCCAATGCAAAATATCTTTATACTCACAAATATAATTGTCAACCTTCAGTGTGGAGTTCTGAACTTCCACTATCAAGTATAGATGTTTTGTTGAATAAGATGAAGACAATATGTGTTACGGGTGTGTTAAAACAATATGAAAATACCACTTTGGAAATAAATGATTTCTATTTGTTGGAATATCTTGATGCTTTTGTTGTGCTAGATTTTCATGGTCACAAAAAAAGTGAACGAGAAAACTTTCTTGATAAGAATGTAGAATATTCCATAACTATTTTGTATCAAGAAAAATCAACTCTTGAAAAAATTCAATCCGATCTTGAATTTGTGAAAGACAAGCCAGCATCTATTAATTTGATAAACAAGAATCAATATGGGCAGTTTTCATTAATTCCTTGTGAAGTAAATTTGCCTAAAGAAGTTGATATTGAAGCCAATTACAATGGTTTGATTGAAAAATATGATGCAATAAAAGATGTTTGCAAGAATAGTTTGAGTGGTTTGGCTTTGTTTTCGGGAGAACCCGGAACAGGGAAAAGCACTTTTTTGAAACATCTTATTTCACAAGTGGATAGAAAAGTTATTTATCTTCCTTCTGGTTTGACAAATATTTTGTCAAGTCCAGAGTTGATTGGGTTTTTGATAAACAACAAAGGCGGCATTTTTATTATCGAAGATGCAGAAGAAGTTTTGATGAGTAGGGATAAACAAGCTACTCCTGCCATTGCTAATATTCTCAATCTTACAGATGGTCTTTTAGGTGATTGTATACAAACGCTTATAATTGCTACGTTTAATACAAACAAAATCAATATCGATAATGCCTTGTTAAGAAAAGGTCGATTATTGTTTGAGCATGAGTTTACAAAATTGTCGCCTGAAAAATGTCAGAATATTTGGAAGAAGTTGGGGTTGGATGAATCTACTAAAGAGCCATTGACATTGGCTGAAGTATTTCATCGAGAAGATACAAATTTTCACGAAACAAAGGAAGTTAAACGATTGGGGTTTTAAATGAATAAAATTGCCAAATTGGACAAGCAAACTTTGGATGAAGTTGATAAGATCATGCTTGCTTTTAGACAAAGAGCTAAAGAAAAAGAGCGAAAAGAAAATCATCTTTTGTTGTTAATGATGTTACCTTTGGCCACTTTGTTTATTTGTGCTGGTCTTTTTGGTTTGTATCTGCAATATTGATGCCAAAAGTTAAATTCTTACTCAGTCGTATTTCTGGGTTGCGGAAACACCAACACTCTCCAGTTTCGTTTATAAAGACTACCCACACTAAATTGTGTTCTTGGGAATAATCAATAAGAAAATGAGCAAAGCCACTTCCTTTAGGCGTATCTAATGGAATTGGTGGATTAATTCTAGTAATCATAATCTATATCCCAAATTACTTTATTTGTATCTTCATTATCATATATAATTCTGTTATATTCATTCTCTATTGCCAAATCTTTTAATTTTTTGATTTGAAAGTCTGTTGGAGGATGTATTGAGTTGTGAACATAAACATCTTGTCCAGAGAAAGTTATTCTTTGCCATCTTTCTTTGAACATTTTGTTGATTGAATCAGGCCAATTGAGTCCCGTATGAAATTTAGCATAGTCTCCATGATTACCCATGCCTTTGATTGAGTTAAAAACTCCTGTGGGAGACAACCATCCGTACAACTGGATTCCAGTTGCGGTGGTTTCGATATAGTGTCTGTAGCCTTTTTTGCTGACATGTTTTTGTATCAAGCTATGAAATAGTTCATAAGCTTTTTGCATTTTTTCGGCAAACTCAGGAAATTGTTTTTGAATTTTTGGATTGCCTAATCTCTCAGCATAACGTCTTAGTTTGTTATCATTATAATCTTCTGCCATTCTCAGTAATTTTTCTATGGTATACTCATGAGCCGGGTATCTATTCATATACATAATCGCATATTGTTTTGCGTGTGCTTTGACTTCGCCGGGGTCCGTGTAGTAATTTAATTGTCCATTTTTATATTCTTTTGAATCTTTTGGTTGTTTCCACCAAGGAATAGTACCCATAGTTGCGGCTGGGCCAACTCTTCCGCTCATCAAATGTGTTGATTCATGATACAATTGATATTGAATTCTTTTTGCCATGTGAACAATTCTTGCATCTTTAGAGTTTTTGGCATCTTGTAAAATATGTGGATTATAGTTAATGGAAATAATTCCATTTCCAGATGCTGCTTCTTCATTGGCATTAGGGTTTAAATCAACACAAATTCTTAAACTTATCATTTCTTTTGGGAGAATAGTTTTGCCTATTTGATTTGGCAAATAAAATCGCATTCCGCCATTATTGTTGGGATTTGTTGGGCCATCCCACCTTTCTAGCATGTACTCTTCAATTTTTTTCTTTTTCCCATCGATGAAGAACTTGTTTAATGCTATGTGAAAATGATAATATGTATATGCAGCGATAGCTTCCTCGAAAATTTCGTATTGATCGTTTTCAAGATATAGCCATGTTTTAAAGTGCATGACTTTATTTAGGATTGATCCAGGCAATTTATTTGATATACTTCGTGCAAGGAGATTTAAAAATGACAAATGAGCATGATGAAGATGAATTGAGGGAATTGATGCAAAGTACGGACCTTGCCGTGGATTTAATACACGCATTGAAGGATGCAGTTTCGGAGGCTCCATCTGTGGAGATTGTTCCTAATGTGGGGGCAAAAGAGTCATTTATGCGTGGTTTGGTTCAATGGACAACTTCGGATGGCAAATGTTTTATACCTGCATCACAGACTGCTCCTAAAATTATTCCTGGTGTGTATGAGATCAAACATTCAGATCAAATTGGATTTTATTTTCAACAAACCCCTGTTTTGGCTCAAGGCTTGTTGAGATTTCCGCAAACTAATTCAGAAAAAGTTGTTTTAGAAATTCAGAAATTTTGGGAAAGAGAATCTTTATTCAAAGAATATAAGTTGACATATAAAAGAGGCATTATGCTTTGGGGGCCACCGGGTTCTGGTAAAAGTTGCACTATTCAACTTATTATGCGGGATGTCGTTGAAAGAGGTGGAATAGTAGTTAAATTCAATCATCCAACTCTTTTCATTGAAGGTATGCGTATTTTACGCACCATTGAGCCAGATACTCCTGTTGTTGTATTGATGGAAGATATTGATTCTACAATTCAACAGTACAGCGAATCTGATGTTCTCAATATTTTAGATGGTGTGAATCAAGTAGAAAAAGTTGTTTATTTGGCCACAACGAATTATCCTGAGTTGTTGGGAGAACGAATCATTAATCGTCCTTCTCGATTTGATAAACGATTTAAGATTGGTCATCCAAATGCTGAATCTCGGAAGATGTATTTTGAGTATTTGATTGGCCAATCAAAAATTCAAGAATTAAACATCAATTTAGATCAGTGGGTTGAAGATACAGAAGAATTTAGTTTGGCTCATTTGAAAGAGTTATTTGTAGCGGTCATTATTCTTGGGGATGAATACAATGAAGCTATAAAAACTCTTTCAAAAATGAAGGAAGAGAAGTTAGATTCTTCTAAGTATATTGACAAACCATTAATGGGATATTGCCCTCCGGGCTTACAAAAAAGGAGATTGCGATAATGGATGAATCTATTCTTATTTCTGAAAAGTACATGTTGGTCATAGACACTGACACAAATTGTGCTGATTTTGGATCGGCTCTTTGTGCTTATTGCACTGGATTTGACGATGAGAATGCTAGTGTGGGCTATGCTGACTTGTTTTATTTAGAAATGGATATTGAGGATGATGGCGAAGAAATGGCCATTGATAAAAATCCTTTCAATGGTTATATTCTAGAAGAGGAAATGAGTGACGGAACTTCCGCTTGGAGTTATTGGTTGAATCGTAATTGGGGGGTAGATGAAAATGGAAACGCCGCCCGTTTAACCCCAGAAAACTATGGGAACTATATGTATCCAGCACCATATAGTATGGCTATATTTTTTGATATTCAACCTACTGAACAACAAGTACAGATTGTCAAAGAGCGAGCAACAAAATTCTTTGCAGAAATGTGGCCTAAAGCTAAAGAAAATGTTGATAAGAAAGAAGTGAATGTTGAGGGGTTTCGTCTCATCAAACATACAAAATATGGTGAAGAGAAAGTTCTTTAAGTGAGTGAAAAAATATGCAAAAATTGAAGGATATTTGTGAAAAGGCTTTAGTGGATTTGGGGTTAGACAAAGATCAGAGATATGTAAAGAGACTGCGGTGGGAATTAGCTGAAATAGATGCCAAGGGCAAAGAAAATTATTTCTTGAATCTTATTGGCAAAAAATATGCGCAGAATGTGAACAACCTTTTGGTTGTTTATCTTCTCAAAGTGGTAGATCATTTTGTCATTGAAAAAGAGCCTCGATGTGAGTATGGGGAATATCCAGATATTGACGTAGACTATATTTCTGAAGTTCGTGATTATTTGAAACACGATTGGGCACCAAGAACTTTTGGTCAAGATTATGTTTGCAATATTGGTAATTACACAACATTTGGCATTAAGAATTCTTTGTTGGATATGGCTCGTGTACATGCTGTTCCATATGATGAAATTCAAGAATTGACTAAAGATATTGAGCCAAAAGATGATGAAGGTAAAGCTATTACTTGGGATGCGGCAATGAGGTTGTACCCCAAGTTAAAGAGCTATTGTGAAAAATATCCTGAAGTAGCAGAGGCGGCAAGAAGAATGCTGCATCGAAATCGAGGCTCAGGACAACATGCTGGTGGTTTGATTGTTGCTTCTATTCCCTTACATGATCTGGTGCCTTTGATAAAGCGAAAAGATAATCCACAGGCGTCGGCATGGACGGAAGGATTGAATGGGCAAGATTTAGGGCCGGTGGGTCTTGTGAAATTTGATTTGCTGGTCATTGCTAATTTGCTTCAAATTTCCAAATGTTGTGAACTTGTTAAAAAGTATCACAAATTGGATTCTATTTGCGCACTTCCAGGTTTGCCGGATTGGACTGATGTAGAAAAGTGGCGTAATGATCCTGATGCTTTGGCAATGGCTAATCAAGGCGATCTTAAATGCATATTTCAGTTTGATAGTGAAGGTATAAGAAAAATGGTCCGTGCAGGGGGCGTGACATCATTTGATGATTTAGTCGCTTACACAGCTTTGTATCGGCCTGGTCCTCTCGGCATGAAAATGCAAGAACGATATATTCAAAGGAAAAAGGGCCAAGAAGAATATCATTTGCATCCTCTTGTCAAACCTATTTTAGACCCTACTTATGGGGTTTTGACTTATCAAGAACAAATTATGCGAATTCTTAATGTAGTTGGAGAGATTCCATTAAAAGATTGCGAGGCATTAAGGAAGGCCATCTCTAAAAAGAAAGAAGAGATTTTCGGGAAATATAAAGAGCAGTTTATTTTCAACGGGATGAAAAACTTAAATTGCACAATTGAAGAAGTGACAAATCTTTGGGATCAAATTGCAGCATTCGCAGAGTATGGTTTCAACTTAAGTCATGCATGCGCATACACATATGTTTCTAGTCGATTATTGTATTTGAAGGCTCATTATCCTCATGAGTTTTACACAGCAGTTTTAAGTTGTGAAAAGACTTCTGATAAAATTAAAGAATATAAAATTGAAGCTCATGCTCATAATGTGGAATTAATGCGATTGGATATCAATAAGTCTAAATTCACTTTTGAATTGATTGATAATAAAATCTATTATGGATTTTTCAACATCAAAGGAATTGGTGAATCTGCTGCTCAAAGAATTGTTGATAACCAACCATATACTTCTTTTGAAGACTTTTTGTATAGATTTGGCACAGATGCAAATGTATTGAAACCACTTATTGGATTGCGGTGTTTCAAAGATGCTGATCCCGTAGTGTTGTGGAAATTTGTCGAATACTATAGAGACAAAACCAAGAAGCATGAAGATAAAATCAAGCGTTATGCCAAATCATTGCAGAAGTATGATGATGATTTTCATGCTCTTTGTCCTAATGAAAATATTTCTTTAAGAGAACTAGCGGGGCAGCAGCCTTTTGATGCCGAATACTGGCAGAGAAAATATGATATAGATGAAACAGTGGAAGTTGAAAAAGAGATGAAGGCTCAATGTGAAGAAGAAGGGTCTTATGGCAGACGAGAGCTTATTAGTTTAGATGAAAATGATGTGATTGTAGAACAAGAAGTTATTCAATATTACAAGATGGGGAAAGTAACTAAAACGTATAATCGTTGGAAAGAATTGCGGAAATTATGGAACAGGCGGCAGAAGGCTATTGAGAAGAATGAAAATATTGGTCCACAAGTCTTTCCAAAACTTGTGGATTTTGATCCAAGCACATGGCCGATAGGTGAATCTTTGTTGATGGAATTGCGAGATGTCGTAGAGTGCGAAAATAAGTTTTATGGATTTGCTTGGATACATGAATTGGAAAAGAGTCCAGACTATAATCCATCACATACGTTTGAAAATTTGAGGCAGCATTCAGATTTTATTTGTCCAGTAGAAGTGAAAATTAAATCTATAGTTCGTACTGAGTCAAAAACTAAGAAGCCTGATGGTACTCCTAAAACTATTTATTACAGAATGAAAGTCGAAGATGTTATGAGTGAAGAAAATACTGTGAATGTTTGGGAGGATGATTATGCAAGATGGGGAGGAATTTTAAAGCCAGATAACTTAGTTAGATTAAGATTACAAGCACCTTCTGGTGGGTATCCTACCTATACACTTGAAACTAATCGAGTTGCTGGAAAGCCTTGGATGAAAAGATACCCTGACAAAGAAAATGATTTCCGAGTTTACTTAATGAAGCCTCCAGTGGTGGAGGTTGAAAAGTACCAAACGGAAGATGAAACTTTTGAACAATTAGAAGAATATGCTGTGGGGCCAAAATGAATGAAGTCATAATTGATGAAAAAAACTTTGAAGAATATTTTTTCGATGTTAGGAAACACAGTCCTAAACGTGGTCAAGTAATGGCTCGATATGCTGCTGTGGCCGAGTTTATAGACGGTATGATGAAGAAAAATATCATTGATCTATTGAAAAAAGACAAAGCTATTGCTGCAACGCAGGTGTTGAGGAAATTAGGATGCGCTACTGAAAAGGATTCTGTGCGTATTTGTAAAGAAATATGTCAAGACATGTTATCAGGAATGACTGATGAAGAGATTGAGGCCAAAGTATATAAATACATAATAGAGGTATTTTACTATACAGAACAAGCAAACATCCCATTGGATGATCCCCATTGGAGTGTGATTAGCATTAAGAATTTGGATAATTTTTTAGATGCTGGTGGTAATGTTTTGAATATCAAATCTTCGGTAGTCGAGGAAGAGAAAAAAGATGGTTGATTTCCAAACAACTCTTTATATAGATACTGGATATCGTCCTTCTCCTGGCTCTTTTGGTAAACCAAGATTAATCAATGGTGTATTAAACAACAAATATTCTGTAAATGGTTGGTTTGATTGTAGAGAATTGTGGCACACACAATTGTATAATTTGAATTTGTTTTTTTACACTCACAAATCAAATACTGGGTTAGATATAGCTCATTTCCTTTTTAAAATAGAAGATTTATTGCGATTAAAAAAGAAATCAAAATTTGGGCCGACTCAAAGAAAAACCATTATGTGGATTGAGCCAAGTCGATGGTGGACTAAGCCTCCTATGCGACGGTCTTTATTTACGATTCTTTTACGATCTGCGGGGAATTACTCTTTAAATGAGGATAATTTTGCAGAAGCTATTTTTAGCAACTTTTATGCTGCTCAAACAAAATCAGCTATTGAATGGTTTTTAAAAGGAAATACAAAATATGTGGGCAAAAAAATTGGGTGGTACAAACAATTTGGGAACAATACAGATTGTTTTAGAGATTTATTGGTAAAACCTTCTAACTTTTAGTTTTATATACACTCTGTTATATTGTTGTTTAATAGTGGAGGTTTATTTTGGTCAATTTAATTATTTTTTTATTGGCGGTAGTAGGCACTACCAATATAATTGTATCACCAGCCCATGTGTTTAAGCCGGTTAGATCATTTGTCGATAAGTATCTTCCGTGGTTCTCTAAGTTGTTTGCTTGTAATCAATGTACTGGAACATGGGTTGGATTTTTATGTGGTTTTATTTTGCTCTCTACCAATCCTTTTTATGTATTTTTGTGTGGAATGGCAGCGAGTTATTGGGTTGTTTTAGTAGCTGTTTTTATGCGTTATCTGGATGTCAGTATAATGCAGAAATCGTCTAATGGTCTGCCTTCAAGACCTGATGGCATGCCTTTTAGGTTCAATGGCATGCCTAATGGACCTAGAAAATCATGTGGAAAATGCGGAAAAGGTAAAGACCCGGCAGAGCAGAAAATAGAAGAACAGAAAGTAGAATAATAAGTTTTTTGATATATAGTTTTAGTTGAACATACAAATATGACAGGAGTTTTATATGGATGACATGAGAAGTGATTTAGAAAAGTATCAAGATCAGTGGGAAAAGGCTCTTGCTGATGGGGTTTTTGACGGTGCAGAAGATGATGCTCCCAAAGCTCCTGTTCAAAACAATTGGTTTGGTTATAGTCCTGATCTTTCAAAAACCGAAATTAATGATACAGAAGCTGATTATTGGAAGAGAGTATTGGCCGGTGAAGAAGAAATTGGTGATGAAGGACTTCTTTCTGAAGAAAGTGAACCTACAAAAGATGAATTGAAAAAAATGTCTGCTCGTGCAGCAAATACTCACAATCCAGTTTCTTTACAAACTTTGGGTAATGATCAAGATGTTGTAGTGACACAAAATTGGGGTGTTGGCGGCAAAGAAATTGAAGAATTGACCGAAATGAAGGTCAAGCTTGAACAATTAGAAAGCCGACTCAATGCAGAAGAAGGCATGGGCAATAAAGGCAAAGGCATCTCTGAACAAATCAATGCTTTGAAAAAACAAATTGATGATTTGAGTAATTCTTTGAATGGAAATCGCTTGAGTGACTCAGATGATCGGCTAAAATAAGGACTATACAGAAAGGGTTTTCTGTGGTAGAATTTGTTCCTGGTGGCATTGGAGTCTTAAATGGCTAATCCTTGGAAAGTTCCTCAAGATGTTTTGGAACTCGTCAACGAAATTAAAGAAAAATTTCATCAAGAGCGACTTGGTGATGCTTCTATAGTAGCTTGCTTTGACGATAGCAAACCTTTTATCAATAACAAGATTAATCTGGGCAAAGTAACCAAATTTTCTTCTCTTGCTCGTATATGGCAACATAAACGATGTGATTTTTGTTTAGTTATTTGTGCTGATTTGTGGCATGATGTTCTAGGCAATAAAGAACGTGCGGCACTTATTGACTTGTTGCTTTCTCGATGTGAAGTTGAACGCATTCCCGAGACAATTGAAGAAAATGGGAAAAAGAAACCTATCAAAGACGAATGGGGTCGTATTCAATACACCAAAGAAATTAAATGTGATGATGAAGGTGTTCCCAAATGGAAAATAGCTCCATTGGATTTAGAGTTATTTGCCAATAATGTTCGTCGTTATGGGCTTTGGTGTGATGATTTGTTGGCTATGAAAGAAGCTATAGATTCTGCTCCAAATGGGGATAATCATGCGACCGTTTAGATTTGCATTGATTGTTGTGGTTATTGGTTTGAGTTTCATGTTGGGCCGACTCGCATGGACGAAATATTTGGAATCTGTGATTTTTGATCAGCATTATATTTCTCTGCCACCAGATGCCACAGAAGATTTGGCAGGTAAGACTTTCTCGATTAAAAAAATTCAAATATTGCGAGGCGATTTTTTTGAAATCACAATTCATGATAATGTGGAAAAAAGAGTTCTTGGCGTACTTTCAGTTTCGGCAACTGATGATGCCAAAGTAAAGGTTTTGGATTTGATGAATCATTGCTCAGAGCCAAAGGTTCATCTTAAATATAAAGGAGCTGATGGCCGCTGGCTCGTAGAGATTAATTTTCTCTATAATGAAAAGGGAGTTAATCTCTCAACGTGGCTTACCCAAAATGGTTTAACCTACAAATGAGTGAAGATAGTCAGTTGACGACAGAAGAGCAAAATCCGATAAACGAAGAGGAACAGTCCGTAGCGGAAAAAGAAAAGAAACCTAAAAGAAAAGACTCCCATCTAACCAAGGTGAAAAAATCTTTTGTAGATTTTTTTGAGAAAAACAAAGGATGTAAGGTAGCAATTTTTACGCATCCATCTCCTGACCCAGACGCCTTGGGCAGTATGATGGCCATGTCTTGGTTGTTGAAAAAAGTTTATGAAGTCGATGTTGATTGCTTTTATGATGGCCACATCTCTCATCCTCAAAATCAAAGGATGTGTAATCTTTTAGACCCCGAGCTAATATTGGTTGAAAATTGTGATCCGACACAATATGCCTACAAGATTCTTGTAGATACTATTCCGTGCCACGCAGCATTTCCAGAGAATGTTAAGCCGGTGGACATAGATTTGGTGATTGACCACCATAAAGACCAGCCCAATGGTGGGTTTAAAGGTCTTTATCTTAATTTAAAGGCTGGAAGTTGTTGCGCCACGGTTCATCAGCTTATTCGAGAACATGGTGTATCGTTTGAAGATGATAATGAACGTGATTCTAAAGTGGCCACAGCTATGATGGTGGGCATTATCACCGACACGGAATATCAAACATCAGATGATACAACTCTTTATGAGCATGAGGCATATAAAGAATTGTTTGACTACAGAAAGCCGGAAGCTTTAAAGCAAATTACTCGGTACAAACATCCAAAGGAATGGATACAGGCCCGAGCAGGCGTAGCCATGAAGGCTCAAGATCGAATCAAAGATGGTATTTTGATTCACGGCATTGGTTTTGTCACAGCAAACAATCGAGATTTAATTGCTGCTGTTGCTGATGATGTTTTGACTTGGGAAGGTGTGGAAACATGTGTTGTTTTTGCCATTATTGATGGTGAAAGAATTGAAGGTAGTGTCCGCAGTCATGATGCCGCTCTTGCTGTTCCTGCACTTTGCAAGGAGTTAGGTGGACAATTTGAAGGTGGTGCTGGAGGTGGGAAGCTTGGCAAAGGTAGTTTCCGTTATGACTTGGGCAACTTTGAATTAAAATCTACTGATGGCGATGAACTCAAAAATAAATTGTGGGAATATGTAGAATATAAAGAGTTTCAAAGAATCTTAAAAATTATTCGTGGAGAAAAATAGAATTGGATGTCTCAAGAAATAATACATCTTGCCAAGGGAGTTCTGCATTATTCCCGAGGTCAATCAGGTGGCTATAGACTGGTATCAGACGTTAATCAAGAACTTAGTGATTATTATCGATCACTTATTCCAAAATATATTCATGTAAATCCTCAAAGATATTCTGCGCATATTTCCATAGTGCGTAATGAAGTTCCTGTTCATAAAGAATGGTGGGGCAAATATGAGGGGGAAGTTGTAGAATTTTATTATTCCCCTCTTATAAAGTCTGGCAAAGTATATTTTTGGCTTGATGTTTTTTGTCAGAGATTTGAAGAAATTCGCCAAGAATTAGGTCTTCCTGTTTCAACAGAATACACCAGACCTCCCGATGGTTTTGTGAAATGTTTTCACATGACTATTGGAAATTTGAAATCGTAACTACATTAAGATATGGAAAAAAATTTCATACTTAGATGTGCTAAGTGTCGATGGGCCAGGATGTCCACGGGACTTTCTTCGGACCTTGCGGATTTAAAAGAAAATAAAGGTTGTGAGAGTTGCGGGAAAGGTCGTAATTTCAAATGCCCGAAATGCGGACAAAATGTAAAATTACTAAGAGTCAAAAAAGGTTCTTGATCCCAGGAACAGCCTATACTCCTGGTGACAAAAAGAAGATCAAACCAGAAGCAAATCTTGACTCGGTTGAATTTAACATTTTCAAATTCAATAATCGCACAAGGCCAAAAGACAAAAAAAAGATTATCATTCTTTTTTCTTTTTATGAATTTGGTACGGAAGTATTAAGTGCTTTGTATTGTTTTCCAAGATTTATTCATTTGAACCCAGGCTATTATGTCATAGTAGCAGGGTGGTATGGTCGAGAATATTTGTATCGACATTTGGCCGATGAGTTTTGGGAGTTAAAAGAAGAATATCAATGGTTAAGAGAATATGCAGATTCATATAGACATGATTCTAAAAATCTCAAAATACTTTCAGACAAATTAAGTGAGATGGGAGTGTTAGCTACAGGCAAAGAAATGTCTCACTTTTGTTTGGGTCATAGATGTTTAGATTGCAATCATTATTTTATGACTCAAGAATATTTCAATCCTATTTGTGCTAAGTGCCAAAGTGCCAATTTGAGCCGACCTTTGTTATCTGATGTTAAAAGGCATCGCAAGTTAATACATCCTTTGCCTGTTCCTAGCATTAAAATGCTTGCTAAAGCAAAGCAATATTTAAAGCCCAATCCAGTAGGAATATTTGCCCGTGGCAGAACCAGATACGGCAGAAATTTGCAGCCTGAGTTTTATGTAAAACTAATCAAGCTTTTAGAGCATATGGGTTACAACCCTATTTGGTTAGGAGAAAAGCAAAGCATATTGCCTTGCCCAGTGGATCACATTGTTGATTTTAGTCGCATGCCAGAATCTAGGGATTTGGAACTTACGTTGGCAATTGTAAGTCAACTTAAATTCACCATTCAATATTGGACGGCATCTACTCGATTGGCATCAATGGTTGGAACTCCTTGGATATTGTTTGAAAGTCCAGATCAATTGGTTGGTCATGGGCAAGAAGGCATAAGGATCGCACTTACTACTGATTGGAACAAGAAAAAGATTGTTTTGGCGAATTATATGGATGTTTTTGAAAACCATGAAATGACTTTGGGATTAACTCAAAAATCAATCCAAGAGATTCAACAGCAAGATTTCTCTACTATTGTTGGAATGGTTGAGAATAAAAATGTAGTAAATGAATGGTTGAAAAAATTTAATTATTGGTGGGATTTATGAATAATGTTTTTGATTTTTTAAGACGATCTGCCGACAGAAATAATCTTCGTAGAGAACGGTATGAAGAAAGTAAAACTCCAACAGACTTTGCAAACATTTCTGTTTTTCCTTTTTTTGGAGATCGTCGTAGTCTTTTTATCGCTTCTTCTCTTCTTATGCATCGGTACAAAGAACAGCACAAGGCTTCAAAATATTTGATTGTTTGTTCATGGCCCGGATATCAATCTTTTTTCCCGTATGCTGATGAATACTGGTCCCCGATTGACAATGGCCAAATTAAAAGATTTTACAGCGCAGCAGAAGGTTTTAAAAACAATTCTGATATGGCTACGATTTATACAAGGAATTTGCATGAATTTTTTAGGGACGTAGCTGATCCCAACATATTTAAGTTTTATTATGAGAATGGTTGTAAACAAGAATTGTTAAAGAATTCAAAATATTTTTTGCCCTTTGTTCCCTCGGCAGCTATTTTGGGGAAAGAATTTGCTAAACAACTGGCTTCTAAGGCAGGGTTTAAAATATTTTTTTCTCCTACCATACATTGTAAACAATGGGATAGTGGCAGAGCAAAAAACAAGGTGGTTAAAAAGGAGTTTTGGAATGAACTAGTTGATAAGTTGCTTGCTCAAAATTATGTTCCAGTTATATGGCAAAATGAACTAACTTATGATTTGTCACAAGACTATTTAGAAAAATGTTTGTTTGTAAATGATCCAGATATATCTAAAGTTTTAGTGGCTATGCGTGCTACAGGTTGTGTATTGGATGTATTTAATGAAATTTCTAGATTCGCAATAGCGGCTCGTTGTCCTTTTTTAGCAGTGGATGAACGATCTAGGTACAACAACCTCAAAGAGTATGAAATAGATGATATTTGTGGTGCTGCATTGCCAAAACAGTATATTTTTACTTTTTCTACTATATTAACAGACGGCCAGATTCAGAATTGGAGAGTAGATATTTTACAAAATATCGTTAAAAGATTAGATGCTTTTTTACCATCTTTAGTACGAGATGAATGGCCTTCAACTATTGAAGTTTTTAACTATTTTGACTATACAAAGACTGTGCGTGAGATAGAACGCAAAAAATTTGGAACAAAATTACTAAAAGTAAGTAGGGACTAATATAAGGAATTTTATATGTCAATTACGAGAGTTAAAGTTACTGGTCGGGATTTGCCTCCTAATGCTTCTTTTCAAGACAGAGAAGCAGCATTTAGAAAATTGTTTTCTGCGTTTAAGAAAGCAGTTGCTAATGCAGGTATTTTGCATGATTATAAAAAGTATGAATATTATGAAAGTCCGGGTCAGAAACGCCGGCGCAAGAAGAAAGCTTTTGAATTGCAACAACTGAAAGCAAAGTTGTGGGAAAATTTCCCAGAAAAAAGAAAAGATAAGCAAAAAAATAACAATAAGAGGAATAATGACTAAAAAATCAAATATTATGAGTTTGTCGGTAGATTTGGAAATTCAAGAAAGATTAAAAAAGGTTGCTGGTAAACGGCAAGTGTCTGTATCAAAATTAGTGCGAGATATGGTTGATAAATTCCTCAATGATGACGATAATGTAGACATGGTGGTTTTGAAAGTTCCAAAGGTTCTTAAAGAAAACCATGAAGAGCTTCAAAATTGGCTGAACTCTCGTTTTCAAACAGTGGCTACTGCATTGAAGAAATAATGTCTAAAATTTCCTTTTCTATTGTTCCAGTAGATAAAATCCCTAAAGGCGATATTGTTCCGTTAGATGATTTGTTAGATATTTTTCGATATGGTGTACACATGCAAAATTTGTGTGCATCATTAAATGGCATTGGACTTTCAGCGGTACAAGTAGGAATTCCTTGGAATTTTTTTGTTGTAAATCATGAACAAGAAGGTGGATTTTTTTTAAATTGCGTCTATGATGGAATTGGAGAAAAAAATCAGGATTCCATTGAGGGATGTCTTTCTTTAAGGGATAAAGAAGGCGAACTTCGTAGATTTTCAGTAAAAAGATATGAAAAGATTCGAGTGCGAGGACAAAAGTTGGTGGTGCAAAAAGGCGATCCACAGTTGGTTGTAGAAGAAATTGATCGAGAATATGATGGTTTGTTTTCTATTGTATTTCAACATGAAATAGATCATGCATTTGGAATTTTGATTGAAAATATTGGTGAAGAAATACGAATTTTTTAGAAAGGCAAGAAATGTTATCACCCAAACAATTGCAGGATGTCTGTCTTGTTCAAGATGGAGGAAGTGGGAAGTGCAGGTATTTGGAGCAAGATGAGGACAATTGGAACAATTTTTTTTGCGTGAAGTTGATTGCTAAAAAGAAACAGGATATTGATGATCAAATAGCTTTATTTCTTGAAAAGTGTAAGAAAATTGGCAAAGACCCAACAAAAGAGAACATTCCTTTGGGAGACAATTGCAACGGTTATCTCAAACTCCGTCATGTTCAACAAGGGTACGATAAATAAAAATTTGATACTTTACAGGTTCAAAATCTCGTGGTAGAATCACCCCAACAAAGGGGGCTATTCCATTCTTTGGTGTTGCACCAAAAGGCGATAAACATGTTGTTCGTTTTTTGTCTGCATAGATGCTTTGAGGATATTGTCATTGAGGATAGGATCGTTTAATTCGGCTACTTCTTTGGCAATAACTTCCACGGTTTTTTCACTCTTGATGGCACGATCCCGATACCAGTACATCATCATGCCAATCACGCCTAGACCGAAAACCATGATTAAGGCTCCATCTCCTTGCAAAATTTGCACACCACTATTTTCGTTTCTGGAAATAGCGGCGTTTAAGTTTATCAAGCCTTGTTGGATTTCCTTCAGTTGGCTATCCATGATTTGGGCGTCATTTTTTAATTTGCCTAATTCTAGCATTAAGCCATTTTGGTTGTGGCGAATTTCATCAATATCTCCATTATTGTCGATTCTTTCTTGGATGCGTGGACTGAGATTGGCACATCCAGTAAAATTTAATGTGAGCAAAATAGCTACTGCGAATAAAATCCTTTTCATGATACCCTTGCCTTATGATTAGTTTCTAGTATATTTATCCATCTGACCCTTGTTTTGAACGGATTTAAAACCTTTGGGAGTTTTTGTTATGTTTGTTGACGAATTTGATTTGGACGAAGAAATTGATGAAAACATTGATGGTGATATTGAACAAGAACTTGATTTTGAGATTACCAATAATTTCCCGCAGAAAGTACGAGAATTAGCCATCTACTATATTGACAAGTTTTTTGAAGACAAAAAGCTTTGTTCTGGTGGCAAAATTCCTAAATATATGTTGCATTGCCCCAAAAGAATTGCAACAGTAATGAACTATGATATTAGTACGGGTGTGAAGCATGCCTATATGATTCTTAAACACATAATTCCGCCAGTAGAGGGAGATGATATCAATCCTAATGCTGAAGCCTCTGATATTAAACTTGTAACAGAGGTTTTAAACTTTTTGGCTCGATCTGGTGTCCCTCAACAATTTGCAGGCGGCATTATGGTATTGTATTTAGAATTGGTTGAAGGCGCACACTGTCAGGGGGCATGTTGCAAAATGACTTAATGTTTTTGGCGGGCGACTTTGCTTTTATTCCTAAAGACAAAAAATACTTAACAAAGTATTTTAAGACAGATGTGCAAAGGACATTTCTTGCCTATTTCATTTTATTTGGGACATATGATAATTTTGTAGATCATACAGGATTATATTGTCAAAGACGATATTTAAAAATTTTGCATGATAAAATGCTTCGTATAGAGGAAGCACATAGAATCGCTAAACAAAATCTAGACCTTGATATTTTGGCCAAAATAGAAAGTGGCAAAGCTAAATCTCTAAATCACTCGTAATTTTTTACGGGCGATTTTCTAAATAAAGGTATGATACCTTTTAAAGACTGGCTGGAAATTCGAGAAGCGAGCGCATCCAGCCGTCGCAAATTACAGGCTGCATTAGGATTGGCTCCCCCAGTAGCTGATATTTTTTCACGTTCCACGCCTCCACCGTGGCAAGTTGAGCGTTTGGAAAAGGCTTTAAAAAAGTCTAAAAAGAAGTCTAAAAAAACTAAAAAATCTAAAAAAATTGAAGAAGCCAAGAAAAAAGAGCCTATCGTACATAATGATATAGATGCTTTCATTAAATCAGTTGAATTATTGGCCAAGGATGTTTGGAAGCTTGATTTTTTAAAGAAAAAGAAAGCTGCTGAAGAAAAAATGGACCAAATAGCTAAAAGGCATACTGGTTCTCAAAAACCCGAAGAAAAACCTGAAAATAAAGACGAGAAAACTCCAGAATCTCCTAAAGAGGGAGAGGGAGAGAAAAAAGATGAACCAAAACCAACTAAACCCGTTAAGCCCGTTGTCAAACCCGTTAAACCCAAGCCAAAATCTGTTAAGCCCCCAAAGAAGAGTGCTTAATTATTGCTGCAACTTCTTGTTTTGTTTGTTTTGGCTATGGGTAGCTTTTGTCAGTTCTTTAGACAATTATTTGGTAGTTAAATTTCGTAGTAGTATGCCAAGTGAGGAACACAATCCCATTGCCAGATGGATTATGATAGCAGATAATTGTGATGTTTCTATTTTTGTGGGCATAAAAATGTTTACGACTATTTTAGTTTTGGGCATTTTAGCTATAATTTATAGTAGATCAAAATATTATGGATTAAAATATGTCTCAATTCTATCTTTATTCCAATTTGCTGTACTTCTTTATTTATTGTGGGTATGAATATGAGTGAAGAATTTGCTAAAATTTGCCGAGAACAAAAAGAAAAAATGCAGGTGGTTATTGAAAATACGCCATCTTATTTGGTGGTTGCCGCTATCGCAAAAGACTCAACTAAAAATGCCATTTTGAGAATCAATTGTCGAAAAGGTATTCCTTTAGGTGGATATGTGTATGATAATCAATCAGACACATATCATTATGAATGCACAGATTTCCTGCATTTAGGATTTATTCCAATTTCTGCTTTTATCAAGCTTAAAGATAGTTCATTTTGGAAAGCCAAAGTTCCTGTGGCCGAAAGTGTTTTAAAAAAATATCTGACAGACATGCAAAAAAAAGAATTGAAAAATTTCAAGACCCATTTTCCGACCACAGAATTTGATATACACTTCATCCAGATGACCTCTCCTAATTGAGTCTGAAAATGGAAAAGAAAAAAAATCGTGACAATATATCATCAGATGAATATTGGATGAGCATAGTTTTTATGTTGGCCGCCAAATCTTCTACTGGCAAAATGATGATTGCAGTAGATAGTGTTTCTGAGAAAAATCAAATTGTTTATTCTTCAAGAGAACAAGAACTTTGTAATTCATCTAAATTCACTCACGAAAGGTCTTTGGAAGTGGATATTATTGCTCATAATTCTGATTTGTTGAATTACACCATTTACTGCAACTACACCCCAGATTATGTTGCTGTTTGTAATTTGTTTGCTGTAGGTGTAAGACGAATTATTTATTTCCGAACAGAAGATTTGAGTGAGGATACACAAGATTTAATGGCCAGTAGAATTATTGCTGTGACGCCTTTTGTTGGAAATTTGAATTGGATGAGGGATTATATTTCAGGTCTTGGAGATTTTGGCATATTTACTTGATCTGGCATAAATACCTTCATGATATGCAATAATAAATTAGGCTGTAGTTCTCAAGTATCATCTTGTTGCCCAGATGAATATGGTTGTGATCCATGTGTTTGCCCGGATTTTGTAATTCGTAGGCATGATAATAAACCACCATTCAAGCTCAAAATTGAAGATTGTGATGGGCCTTTAGATTTAACAGGATTGGTGGTCGAGGCCAGTTTATGGGCTAAAGCTAAATTAAAAACGGCAATTACGGCTAGTGATGAATATTTTGCTCTAGCAGACGGTATTGGTTTCCAACAAATAATGGTAGGAGATATAATTGTTACAGATAGGGCACGACTTCCAGAACAAATGCTGGTTATTGCATTTGATGAGACAAATAAGCTGGTAAAAGTTCAAAGAGGATATCACGGCACTCAGGCTCAAGTATGGAAAAAAGGACAGGCAATTCGCATCATGAAATTCATAAATGCGGAAGCCCAATCCGAAATGATATACCAAGATATTATTCAAATGAATGGCACAACGCTGGAAGACCAGCTTATGGATAGTTTTTTAATTTATGAATGGCAACAAAATGACACTTGTTTACCGGGCTGTTATTATCTAGAATTTAAGTTGATAAAGATCACTGAAACGACAGAAATGACCATTCAAGCAACCGAAGAAATTGTGCCAAGTTTTACTTCTCCAGATTTAACTCCTTCGGATTTTGGGTGTGGGCTAGGGGATAATGTTGAATGGATAAGAAGATTTCCTGTAGATAAAGAAGGTTTCTTGATAAAGATATATGATTCTCCGACTTCGGAGGGATTATAAGTGGCATCTTTTTTAGGAGGATAATTTAATGCCAAATGTAGCCGATTTTCTTATTGAAAGACTTGAAAATGCCGGAGCCAAGCATATTTTCGGTGTTCCTGGCGATTACGTTTTGCAATTTATCCGAAGAATCAATGAAAGCAAAAAAATAAATTTCATCAATAATACTGACGAAGTGCATGCTGGCTTTGCTGCCGATGCATATGCACGAGTTAATGGGATAGGATGTGTGTGTGCCACATATAATGTTGGGGCACTCAAACTTTGCAATGCCATTGCAGGAGCATACGCAGAGAAATCTCCGGTTTTAGTTATCTCAGGATCGCCAGGAGTTAAAGAAAGAAATGAAGATTTTCTTTTGCATCATGTTGTACGCAGTTTTGAAAATCAACAAAAAATGTTTAAACATATCACCTGTTACAGTGTGATTTTGGATGATCCAACAAGAGCAGGATTTTATATTGATGAGGCTTTTGAAGCCTTGCAAAAATATAAACAGCCTGTTTATATTGAATTACCAAGAGACGTTGCAGAGATGTCTTTAAGATATGATGTATATCGTCAAGGCACACCTGTTAGCAAACCAACTGATCCAGCTACTTTATTGGATGCTTCAGAAGAGGTAGTGAATTGGATTAAAAATGCCAAAAAGCCCGTTATTATGGCTGGTGTGCAAATTGCTCGTTTTGGCCTTGGGTCACAATTGGTCCGATTTGCCGAACGTCATAATATTCCAATGGTAACGACGCTTTTGAGTAAATCTACAATCAATGAGCATCATCCTTTATTCGCTGGGGTCTATTCGGGATACCAGAGTAGTCAAAATTCTTTACGACAGTTGGTGGATGAATCTGATTGTTTGTTGATATTTGGCGAGTTGCTGACAGACATGACTTTGGGGTTTGAATCCCCCAAGTTCAATAAAAAGCAGACCATTTTTTGTTCAACAGAAGGCTTAAAAGTTCGTAATCATTCGTATGGTGAAGTAAATTTTTTGGAATTTTGCTCAAATCTTTTCAAGATGGATTTTGGCAAAAAAGAAAATTTTGTATTGCCTGAGAAAAAGCCAATTGATAAATTTGTTCCTGGCGAGGGGAAGATAACCACACAAAGATTTTTTGACAAAGTTAATTCTGTGATTGCTGAAAATGCTAATTTGTCTATTGTGGCGGATATTGGGGAATGTTTATTTGGAGCAAGTGAACTAACCGTGCAACATCACAGGTTTATCAGTCCTGCTTTTTATTGTTCAATGGGGTTTGCAATCCCTGGTGCTTTGGGGGTTATGTTCGCCAAACCAGATACAAGGCCCATTGTCATGGTAGGAGATGGAGCATTCCAAATGTCTGCTACCGAACTCAGCACTTTTTTGCAGAGAAAATTAAATCCTATTGTTGTTGTGTTGAACAACAAAGGATATACAACTGAACGATTTCTCTTAGATGGTGATTTCAATAACATTCGTAATTGGAATTATCATAAAGTAGGAGAATTATTGGCAGGAGGAAATGGCATGAGTGTTGAAACTGAAAAAGACCTGGAAACAGCTTTTGCAGAAGCACTGAAATGCAAAGACCTTTATGTGATTAATGTGTGTGTCGATTCTAAAGATATTTCAGCTAACTTACGGAGACTAGTAGATAACCTTGCCCCCAAGGTTTGATGTGATTATGTACAAAAACCAAAGATTTGATGAGCGGAACGATCATCAGGAGCCTAGAGTAAATTGGGCTATCAGGGTTCCTCAGATTCGGGTCATTAAAGAAGAAGAACAATTGGGAGTAATGACCCCAGATGCAGCTAGAAAAATTGCTCAAGAGTTAGGGTTGGACTTGGTGGAAGTTGCACCACAAGCCCGGCCCCCTGTTTGCCGAATCATGGATTATGGCAAATTCAAATATGAGCAAAAAATTAAAGAAAAAGAAAAGGCTCGTAAACAAAGGGAATCTCAAGTGCAATTTAAAGAATTGCGGTTGAGTGCTACTATTGACAAGCATGATATTGAAATGAAGGTTAATCAAGCCAAAAAATTCTTGCAAGAAGGCAATAAAGTTCGATTTAACTTGAAGTTTTCTGGCCGCCAAATAGCTCATAAAGATCAGGGCTTTGAAGTGGTAAATAGCATTGTTGAATCTTTAAAAGATTTGGCAGATGTTGAGAAAACTCCTAAAATGGAAGGTAATCGAATTTTATGTTGTCTTGGTCCGAAAAAGGTATAGTTATGGCAAATGAACTTTATGTCAATAAGGTTCTAAATTTTCAAGACGAGTTTTTTAAGAGACTCAAAATAGTTGAACCTATATCTAAAAACAAACTTCCAGAACTTTTTCTGAAGCTTAATGACTATGACGAAGAGTTAATTCGTCTTGGACTTGGCGATATTGGTTTGAAGCTTAAAAGTTTTATTCAACAAGTTGATCTGGCGCATCCAGAAATATCCAATGTTTTTGATGGAATACTAGCAGACAATCAAGCATTTTCTTTGTTTTGTCGTGAGTTATTGATATTGGCCAATTATGCCAAGCAAGATAATCTTACTTTGATTTTGCCATTACTGAATCAGTGCTTGTATAAAGAACATAAAACTCTTATCAGAAAGATTGATGCTCCTTCTGCGAATCGAATTAATGTTCGTTTTTTGAAGAACTCAGAAGAGAGAGAACAGGTTCGTTGTTCTAAAAAAATGCAAAGCATAGATTTGCAAGGCATATACAAAAAAGGGAAAAACTTTTGGGATTCTCAACCCAACAACTTTGCTCGTTTTTTACGGTTTGACACAGGCTACCAGGAAGAAATTAAAAAAGCAGAAAAGAAAGCAAAGAGATATGAAGAATTAGGTTGTATATCGTTAGCAGAAGAAGTTCGCAGAACTATGGATTTATTTCGTGAACATACTGAATGCAATTATTTTGGTTTCAATAGAATTACTATGACTACAGCTTCAGTGATATTGGCTAAGTCTTTAAATTATTCTTATGTTGAAAACCGTGATGTTGATGGGATTGTTGTCAATCGAAAGGTTTTTTACAATTTTAATCCCGAAACCCCAATTGAATTTAATCCTTATGTTTCTTCATTGGTAGGCAACACAACATTTACAGACCGTCCTCAAACACCGTATAATTATGAACCTCGCATTTATCCATATCATGAATTTTCATCTATAGCTTCAGATGAAACAAAAAATATCATTTGTCATTTAGAAAATTTTCCAGATGTGGGAGACAAGCCTATATTTGATCACTTTGGGGTGATTGTCCCAGGCGTAGAATTTCCTTTGAAAAAATCCAATTCTTTTACTTTTTTAGATAAGGCAGGAATTGTACAGGAATTTAATTTGCGGGAAGAAGCTGTAAAAGCTTTAGACATTGTTTTGATTAAAGATAAAGACATTTATCCAGTTATTATTGGGGAAAAAGATGGTAAGTGTTATTTTGTTTCGTATTTTCAAGCTAAGGACTAAATCATGATAAAATATTTAGGAAAAAATTATGTTAATGGGCAATGGCAAGAGCATCGAAATGATTTTGTCAAAAGCAGTCCAGCTACGCAATTTGAACATGGGGCTTATCCTTTATCTACTGTTGTCGAAGTAGAACAAGCTGTTTTTGCTGCTCGTCAAGCTCAAAAATCATGGCAAGCTATTGGTCGAGTTCAACGAGCGGAATATTTTGACAAGTTGTGTCAACTTCTTAAGGCAAGACATCAAGAAATCGTCGATCTTATTACTATAGAAACTGGAAAGAATCTTAATGAAAGTCATGCTGAAGTAATAGAAGCTCTGCATATGGCTCAATACACCTTCGGCAGAGCTAGAATGCCATCAGGTGATGTGATTACTTCTGAATTGCCGGAAAGAGATTCATATGTCATTAGAAAGCCAAAGGGCGTAGTTGCTGTTATTTCTCCTTGGAATTTCCCATTTGCAATTGGAGGCTTTTGGTGTGCCGCCCCTGCTCTTTTGGAAGGCAATACGGTAGTCTTTAAGCCTAGTGAATTAACACCTGGATGTGGTCAGCTAATTACAGAATTATATCACGAGGCTGGTTTCCCGCCAGGCACTTTTAATCTGGTACATGGGGCAGGAGGAACGGGCAATTTTCTGGTTCATTCAGATGTAAATCACATTTGCTTTACTGGTTCTGTTGATGTTGGGACTTCAATTCGTAGAGCTTGTTCTTCTAGTCGAGATAAAACTTGTTCTTGTGAGATGGGTTCCAAATCAGCCGTAATCATTTTTGATGATTGCGATCTTGATTTGGCAGTTCAAGCATCTTTGAACAGTGCATTTAAGTTAAGTGGTCAACGCTGTGTATCGGCTGGTCGCCTTCTTGTACAACGTAGTATTCTTGATAACTTTAAACAAAAGTTTCTTGCCGAAGTTGCTAAGGTTACTTTAGATGATGGAAGTTGGAATACCCAATCCCCAGGATTGAGAATTGGTCCGCTTATTAGTGCAGGCCAGAAAGCGAATGTGGAAAGATATGCTACAATGATTGAAAATGATTCACATGCATCTGTATTGTGTAAATATTTAGGGCCACTTTTTAATGGACATTATTTTGGTCCAATGGTTTATGAGTGTGAATGGGCCGACAAGCCTTACTTGAAACAAGAAATTTTTGGACCAGTGGTAGGCATTATTCCATTTGATACTGCTGAAGATGCTATCAGAATATATAATGACACAAATTATGGATTGGCAGTAGGTGTATGTACTAACAATTATCGCATCATGCGTGAGATGCGTGATAATTGTGATGCTGGCATGATTTATTTTAATTTAGGTAGCATCGGGGCTGAAAGTCACTTGCCATTTTCAGGAGTGAAAATGTCAGGATATGGGCACGGATCAGCAGCAGCAACTTTTGATGCAGTAGTTCATGAAGTTGCTGTTACTTATAATCATGCACAAGGAGTTACTTTTCCTCAAGGATTAAAATAATAAGGAGAAAATATGGATGAAAATATGAATGAAAATGATAGAAATTATTTGGTGGTCAGAATTGGAGATTGTGCAAGATTAAAAAGTGGTGGCCCATTGATGACAGTGGTTAAAATAAATTACGAGGGGAAGTTCGTGGAATCTGCGGAGTGCATTTGGTTTAATGAAGGCACTTTGAGTTACCAATCGAAGTGCTTTGATCTAGCAACATTAAGGCGTGTAGAAAAATGAAATATGAAGTCGATAGAGAACTTTTAGTAGAATTGTCTAAAAAGATATATGAAGAAGCGTGTTTGGGCTATATGGACCTAAAAGATGCTGTTTGTGAGCGTTTGGTGGAAGAATTTATTTCACAAATTCCAGAAAAAGATGTAAAAAAAGTAGATCAAACTACTATTTTATCATACACAAATGATTTGAATTTTATGGTAGGTGGAGTAACTTCTACCTCATATAACAACTATGTCATAGGTGTTGCTGACATCACATTAAGAAATGTTGATGAAGCTATGCTTAATTATCGAGGTAATGAATCAGAAAGGATGTAAATTATGGCTAAAGAAAAAATTAAGATTGTTGGTGTAGATGGTCTTCCAAAGAGTGCCCCTGTGCCTACTGTAAAGGGTGTTAAGCCTTGTGGCTCGCAAGTTTTGCTTGAGGTTTTAACCAAACAAGAGCTTATGAACACAGTATTGACTGTTACTGACAACACCGATCCAAAGGTTCCATTGCAGGCTTATGTAGTCGCAGTAGGACCAGGGTTTAATCATGACTCTTGGGGGTTTAATATTGGTGATCGTGTATTACTTTCGGGTAGTGGAGTTATGGCTCCTAATTGGGACAACTCCAGTAGAGATAGGTTTTTAATGGAGCCTCATGCTGTTAAGGCTGTGTTGCCCGAGTAATGCGGGATCATTATGAGGTCTTGGAAGTAAGCATTTCGGCCTCTGAGGAAGAAATTCAAAAAGCCTATTTAAAATTGGCTAAAAAATATCATCCTGATGTAAGTTCCGACGAACAAGCCTCTATAAAATTCAAAGAAATACAAAATGCTTATGACACTTTAAGTGATCCTGTCAAAAAATCATTATATGATTTGGGTCGCAATAAGAAGTCTATGCACTTTCGTACTCGTCCACCCAAATCATCTCGTCAATCCACATCGAAGGCATCACAACATTTTGAAGATGTGATGTCTGAATATTTTGGTTCGACAAGTGTGTTTCGTGGACGAAATATTCAAGTGCGTTTAGAGATTTCTTTTGAAGAAGCTTATTCAGGTTGTACTCGATATGTAAAAATCAAGAAGAAAAGTCGGTGTGTTGCGTGTGATGGTAGTGGCTTTGCTTCTTTTGCTCCATGTCCAAATTGCGGAGGCAGTGGCAACATTAGGCCAGCTATAGATGCTCCATTTATGGTGGCCAAACAATGTCCTGCTTGTTTTGGTTCTGGCAAAGCTAAAACAGTGGCTTGTAAAAGTTGTCAAAATGGTTTCTCAAATGAAATGTCCGAAAAAGGAGTGGAGGTAAAAATACCTCCTGGTGTCGCAAGTGGAATGCAAATTAGAATATTGAATGAAGGCGAAGATTCTTCCAAGGTCACAGGTAAAACTGGCGATTTATTTGTGATAGTTTTGGTTAAAGATCATGTGTTATTTAAAAGAGAATTACAAAATTTACTTTTAGATGTTCCTGTATCGTATACACAGTTGGTATTAGGCGATACTCTTTATGTGCCTACTATGTCTAGTGAGAAATACAAAATTGATATTCCCAAAGGATGTCAGTCAGGCACAAAATTTAGAATTAAAAATCGAGGATTTCCCGGCCCAAAGGGCATGGGAGATTTAATTGTGACGTTGAAGTTAGAGACACCGAAAGATATCAAAGATGAAGACTATAATAAATTGATGCTTCGGTTGTTTGAGATGGAAAAGAAGCATGTTTCAGCCAAAAGAGAAGAGTGGACAAAAAAAACGTCTGGTTCTTCTAAATAAACATAATAGGAAAGGACTCAAAGGAGTTTTAATATGAATGATCTGTTTTCAAATAAATTGTTTTGGGTAGTTTTATTCTTAGGTGCCGTATTGTGTGTTGCAGGTGGCAATAAAGTTTTTGTAGATGTAGTTGCTAATCGTGTTGTTGAAAAGTTAAAACAAGACTATTCTCCATCGCCATATGGCCCAGGCATTAATCCCGATAAGATCGATATGCAGAAAGTAGGAGAAAAATGAAATTCCAAATTGTAGAAAGCGTTTTAAATGAATATACCAACGACTCAGTTGAGCGTAAGCTTGGAGAAGTAGAAGCCAAGGATAAGGCAGAAGCTGAAAAGCTTGCTAGATTACAATATCCAAATACTGTAGTAAAAGTTAAGCCGCAAGACTAAATTACTTCACAATGCGAAATTTGCGAAGGAGATTCAGAAGAATCGTTGGACAATCTTTGCATAGTAAAGATCATGGTCTTGCCTCTTTCTGGCTTGCCTTTAATTCTTCTGAATTCATTGTGCGTGAAGAACAATTTTGATCCATCTTGTAATTGTACATAGATGGGATTTTTTTTATCAAGCACCAAATCTATTTTTGCTTGCTTTTTAACCACGGGCAAATCGAGGCTTAATTGCGGCAATATTTTGGCTATATCTTTTGCCCAATCAAAAGATTCAGGAATATACACGGAACCTTGAGTTTCAATGTAATCTCGAAAAACAATGAATTTGTCAAAATTGGCGTTCATTACTTATTTATTTAGTACCAAGAGGTTCATAAATGGAAATACAAATTAATGGAGTTTTTAGTGTAATGCCACTACATGTGAGGTATACACACAACAGTATTACTCATGATGCTGTGATCTACTACAATTTAGAAGAAGGTCGATTAATTCATAATTTAGATATTCCTTCGGAGGCAAAATTAGATTTTGATAATAAGATCATTGAATTATTTGGTCCATTATCGCCTAACCCTGAAAATATGCCACAGTTACAAGACTATGTAACTTCTGACCTACAAGAAAAGATTAGTGCTGCTCGTCGGGGAGATACATCAGCTTTCGATACAGGTTTTAATGTACATACTTTTGATCATGAGGAAGAGGAAGAAAAATAATGTCTACTATGAAAAATACAGAAGGGATTAATTTTAAAATTGAACTCCCTGGCGAAAAAAGAAAGCCTTGTAAGCTGCAATATTTAACATTGGATCAATTGATACGTTGGATAAATGCACAAAATATTGATGAGGCTGTAAAAGAAGAATTGATTAAAAAAGCCAAGGGATATCCCAATTTTGCACTTTCTTCTTTTAAGAAAAATTTTCCAACACACTTATCTAAAGCACAAAAGGTTGTAAGAGATAAGACGCCTCTTTATACAAAAGAATTAGGAGAAGATGATGAGTCAGAAAGTAATTCACATACCGCTGTACCTGATGGAACCAGACTATCTCAACAAATCCCAAAAAGTCCCCACGAAGATCATTTTGGATGAACCAGATTTCATGCCTCAATATCAAACAGAAGGGGCAGCGGCAGCCGATTTATATGCTAATCTTCCTGATGGCGACATTACTTTAGGTTGCGAAGGGATGGCTGTTGTAGATTGTGGTTTTTGTATGGCATTGCCGGTCGGATGGGAAGCTCAAATTCGTGCCCGAAGTGGTTTGGCTACTAAAGGGCTTCAAGTCGTTAATTCGCCTGGGACCGTAGATTCTGATTATAGGGGTCGAATTAAAGTTATCCTAAAGAATGGTGGTGATAAGCCAATTACAATTGCACATAAACAAAGATTTGCCCAAATGGTACTTAAACCAGTGTGGAAATTTGATTGGGATGTTGTGGAAAATCTTGATCAAACAAATCGTGGAAATGGTGGTCTAGGTTCTACAGGAAACTAACTATGATAGGAGTATTATGAAAGTATTTGCGGTTATGTCAGTTGCGAGGCAGGTAGAAGGTGAATATGTGGCGATCAAGCCTGAAAAAGCATTTCTGCAAGCTTCTAGAGCTGACGAATATGCCAAAGGATTGGCTAAGAAATATGCTGAAAGTGTTACTACCCCCGTAGGTGTAATACAATGTATTTGTGAACGTGGTGTTATTGAATTAGATGTTGAGGAATAAACATGGCAGAAAATGCTCCTACTAGTATCTTGGAAGGCAATCGATCAGAATTAAAGGTGTCTTTGACAGATCACTCAAATGAACAAATTTCTATTGTGGTTGTGCATAGAAATAGACCAGAATATTTGAATTTGTGTCTTCAAAGCATCTGTGTAACTTCTTTCAATAGTAATTATGAAATTATTGTTGTAGATAACGGCAGCGATGCAGAATCGCAAGCATTTTTAGATGATATTGATGGACAAGTAAAAGTTATCAAGAATGATAAAAATCTTTATTGGTCTGCTGCTTGCAATAAAGGAGCCAAAGCAGCGGATAAAAATTCTAAGTATATTATTTTTATGCATTGTGACATTGTGATAACAAATCCTGCTTGGTTAGATTTGTTGTTAAATGTGGCTGAATCTTCTGCAAGTGGATTTATTGGTTTGTCTACACAGACTTATACTGTAGGTGGTCAAGATGTAGCATTTTTATCAGATTATTTAATTATGATGAGCAAAGAATGTTATGATGATTTAGGTGGTTGGCCAGAAGAATTGCCTCAAATTGGGCCAAGCTTTGTTTTGACATTGAAAGCCAACTCAAGAGGATTTAAACCACAAATTATGCAAACGCCAATTTTGCATCACTATAAGATTTTCAGTTTAAGCATTAGTGATTATGAAAGATTACAAGAAGAAGCGGTGGCTGTGTTGCCAAAACTTGTAAGTCAAGCACAATCAAGGCCGGTATAAATGGGAAATCCAACGAGAAGATTTGTACATGATGTATGTGTTGGGGCAAAAATAAATTATGATGAAAATGAAATTAAAATTTGGTGGCCTCATGATGTTCCTATCCCTTCTGGCACATTGACAATGGACATATATTCTGCTCCTGATTTAATTCTCCCTTACACTAATGGCAATACCAATCAAGATGAGTGGCGAAGGCGTGATCGCTTAAAAATTTTGGATATAGAACTTTTATCAATTTCAAATGAAGTTCAAGTAAATATTTTGACATTCAAATTTAAAGAATGCATCAGCATTTGGGATAAATCCATACTGGAATTGGATATACCTTTAGGCAAATTTAAAGGAATGACTTTAGAACAAGTTAATGATTATAAAAAAAACAATGTGTTTGTTAAATTTTCCTGAAGTCGAGCCTTATATTGATTGCGAAAGCGACATTTGGGATGAACTGCCTACTGATGTCGATTATCCTTACGATTGATCTTTATCTTGTTTGAAGTATTTGTCTAATCCTAATCTGGCAAAGAACCCAGCAACTGACCAAAGAATTCCTCCAACAATGACTCGCATAAGCCAAGCACTAAAAGTCATTGTGGCAGGATCAATAAATTTTTTTTCTTTTTCTTCTTCTTTCATTTGATTATTTATTGCTGTGACGCTATATATTTTTACCTAAATCAAATGGGGTATTTTATGGTCAAAAAAACAAATAGGATAAATCGACCAGGTAGATTGACTTTGCAATTTGTTAAATCAAAATTTTTGGAACTTGGTATCGAGTTGCTAGAAGATGATTATTGCAATAATCATACATCTATGTCATGTCGATGTGCAAATGGACATTTGTTTAAAACAACTTATAATCGAGTTTGCAGGGGATCAGGATGTCCTACATGTAATTTTCGTAAACGGCCTCAGAGTCAATTGAAATATTCTTTGCAAGAAGTGGAAGAAATATTTTTACTTTATGGATGTAAATTATTGTCTAGTTATAGAAAGGTCGAGGACAAATTACGATACAAATGTGCTTGTGGAAAAGAGAGTACAACTAATATTGTTAGTTTTCAAAAAGCAAAAAGATGTGCAAGTTGTGCTAAAAAGAAAGAAAATAATCCTGCGTGGATTAAAGATAGAGAGGCCGTTACAACAAAAAAGATTTTTGGACAAAGATGTAGATGGCTTGTAAAAAATACGCTTAAGTCTATTGGTGTAAAAAAAACATCTCGCACAAAAGATATTTTAGGTTATAGTGGCGAAGAATTGAGAGTTCATATTACTTCTCATTGTAATTGGGGGAAATTAAAAAATAAATCTTGGCACATAGATCATATTTTCCCAGTAAAAGCATTTATTGAAAATGGAATAACTGATTTGAAGATCATTAATTGTTTATCTAATTTGCGGCCTACTTTAAAAAGCTATAATTTGCAAAAAAATAGTAAATATGATATTAGTGCGTTCAAAAAATGGATTAAAAAAAATTGGCCTGAGATTATCCTGTAGCTTTGCAAAATTTAGACATATATGCATCCCAAGCTGGGTGACTATGCGTTTCAATTTTGTGATTGGCAAAATGACAAGCATAGGCCATGCACCATAATTCTTCATTATTTTGTTTTTGTCTTTTAGTATGTTTTTTTACTGTTTTTTTCCATTCTTGTTGCCATTTTTTATCGCAAAAATTTTCCCAAACTAAATGTGCTATCTCGTGAAGAGTAACCCATTCTCTGCCATAATTCCAAGGAGCCGCCACGGTAATTTTATCTTTGAAAATCACACCAATATGACCATCATCTCCTTTTAAAGTATTGCCTCCTTGGTATTTGAACTTGTAACCATTGAGTAATTTTCGATGTGCAGCAGGCAACTTTTTTATAAGTTGTTGGACATTTTTTTCTTCTTCGGTCTTTTCAAAGAATAATTTGAAGTTTTCCATATGCAATATTTAGATTTGGCATTCCTTTTTTATACAAATAAGCATATAATACTTTGTCATAGCCCTTCGTGAGAAGGACGGAAGCCGTTCCTTAAACGGCGGTCACTTATCGTTAAAAGTGGTTGCTTATCTCCTGAATGAGCGGTTTACTCTATTTTCCTTAAAAATGAGGAGATAGTTGGCAATCCTGTTTCTGCCAATAAGGTGACGAAACGGCCTTAACAGACGGAAAGCCTACAAAAGAGCAGTAATCTTTTGTCTATGACCAAATATTTGGATATTCGTTAAACAGAAGAAAGAGGGTGCGGGATAAATAATTGTGTATACCCAAAGTTGTTTCTTATAGGTCTACAGAAACGCTAGTCAGACTGATTGGAAAGCAATTACCTGTGTTTCGATCACTTGCTAATGTTTAAGTTCATTCTAGGAAAATGAGCCATATGAACAATGTGCGAATATCCGAAGCGAAAAAAGGGGACTCTACTCAGAGTATCCCCTTTTTTTGTTTATCCCCCTAATCAAAAGGAATTATGTAAATGGCAAGAGAAAAATCGGGCAGAAGATCAGGACATTCTCCCTTTCATTTGGAATTTAAGAACCAAGCTCAAAAAATGGCTTGGGGGGCTTTTGACCAACATGATGTATTGTTTTTGTTGGGTCCAGCCGGGACAGGTAAAACTTACCTTGCTTGTGCTTTTGCAATTAGTGAAATTTTGGCAAAAAAGAAAAAGAGAATTGTCTTGACACGACCTATTGTTGAAGCCGGTGAGAGTCTAGGCTATTTGCCAGGAACATTTGATGAAAAAGTAAATCCATACATGCTTCCCATGTATGACTGTATCAATAAATGTGTGGGCTTAGAAGGGGCACAAAGAGATGCAATTAATCGTGCCATTGAAATTGCTCCTATAGCTTACATGAGAGGTCGAACATTTGATGATGCTGTGTGCATTTTTGATGAATCTCAAAATGCTACTAAATCACAATTAAAGTTGTTTATGACTCGTTTTGGAGAAAACAGTAAGATTATTATTACAGGTGATCCAATGCAAAGCGATATCGCAAGTGGGCATAGAGATTTAACTAATATTGTCAAAAAACTAGAGGATGTTCCTGGCATTGGGGTAATTCATTTTAAGGCAAGTTCTATCGTTCGACATCCTCTTATTTCTGCTATTATTGAAAAATTTGAAGAGGAATAGGTTAAAATTTAATGTCAAAACACTATATTAATTAGGTATTTTAGGAGATAAAACACATGGCAGCAATGAGTGATTATTTGGAAAATGAATTAATTAAACATATTTTTAGAACTGGTTCGTTCACTAAGCCAACGGTTTTAGCAGTGGCATTATGCACAGCAGCTACTACAGACTCTCAAACTGGAGCTACCATTACTGAAGTGCCAAACTCAAATAATTATTCTAGACAAACTCTTAATCCTCTGGATGCAAACTGGGCAGCAACTTCGGGTACTGACGGAGCAACTAGTAATTTATCCGCAATTACTTTTCCTACAGCATCTGGTTCATGGGGCACTATTACACATATTGCCATTGTGGATAGTGCAACACACGGGGCAGGGAATGTTTTATTTCATGGAGCCTTGACTGTCAGCAAATCTGTAACTTCTGGAGATACCTTATCCTTCCAGATTGGTGATTTGGATATTACTTTGGCATAACATTGTTTCTAAAATCAACATTTGTTTTGGCTTGTAATAGGCATAAATAAATAGTTGAATGATGTTGATTTAGGAGACAATTGTGGACTTATTTGCCGAAGCTTCTTTATCTGGTGTCGGTACATTATCTGCAACTACTGAAGTTGATATCAATGCTAGTTCATCTTTATCTGGTGTCGGTACATTATCTGCAACTGCTGAAGTTGATATCAATGCTA
>ERZ1066133.122-NODE-122-length-42413-cov-7.700552_pt1 | contig 42413 bp, 38 predicted proteins | sample MGYA00382780_ERZ1066133 | MGnify/ENA primary metagenome ERZ1066133 (study PRJEB33369, sample SAMEA5778363) | biofilm metagenome | biome: Industrial cooling water; feature: Water cooling tower basin; material: Biofilm | place: United Arab Emirates | collected... | reverse complement strand
GAATTGGACGAAATAGCTTTGTCTGATACAGTAATCCAACATCAATGCCCCTTCTATCGCGACTGTCATAATGCACAATTCCAAGTTGCAAATGTTGCAAGGCAGGTTGTTGTACCAAATCGACTAATACCGACTCGTTTTCAATTTCTGCAACCCCAAGCAATGCAGGTCCAGGTATTTGGTGAAATGAACCCAAACTTGCAATGACACCCGACAACTTAGTAAGTTTATCGTAATAAATCTTACTGTTATACTTCCTCACACCCGATGGAGTAAACTCATCATCAAAATCTTTTGGATGCTTAATTGTGTCATACAAATTCTCAAGATTATAAAACGCAACAACTAAACCGTGGTAGTCTTTTTTCTCTTGAGCAAATAGGTGCACATATTGCACGATGGCAATTACAAATAGCAAATAACGTTTCATGAAATAAAATTAAAACTGTTTTTGAAAATTCAAAACTTCCCTATCTTTATTTCGGATATAATCCGTTAAAAAAAAGTTATGCGCTATGTTATTTTATCAGGAGCACTGCTGTGCTTTGCTAACCTCTTTGCACAAGATTCTACCAGTTGGAAACCGCGAAAAAGCCTCAAACAAATCGATTCATTGCATTGGTACGGCTGGCAAGAAATGTCTATTGATCACCTTCCTACAATTTCAATTGATGGCAATCAATTAGGAGAAGGTTACACCTTACAAATTGGAGGCAATTTGAATGCCTCCAGAGATCCATTTCATGGTACAGCCCTTATGGCTTTGCAGGCAGGTAAATTTAAATTACGAGGATATGAGGGACATTTATTCAGTGGTCACTTACAAGGTGTTCGAATAAATCAACTGCATAATGGATTAATTCCATGGTCGCATTGGAGTGGACTGAATGAAATGTTCAGAAACCGACAAGGACAAAAAGGACTAAGTCCAAATGATTTTGGATGGGGTAATTGGGGTGGTACAACCTATTTTGATGTGCGAAGTGCTTATAACCAAGCCAAAACAAGTTTGATATGGGGCGTTGGGAATAGATTTTTTAGAAACAGATGGAGTTTGAATCATCATAGTGGTATTAATAAACATGGTTGGGCTTACAGTCTTTCAGTTTCAGGAAGAACAGGCGAACATGTTCCAGCAGAAGGTGTTCACACAAAAATGTTAGGCTACTTTGTTTCAGTAGAGAAAAAAGACATTAAAAACAGCTTCGCCATCACACTATTCAATACAGATAGTGAACAGGGTAAGCAAGCACCCTCAGTTAAAGAAGCATTTGTCCTTAGCCAATCAATGCTGTACAATCCAGCTTGGGGATGGGATGAGGGAAAAGTTCGTAATGCACAAGTCATTCGTCAAAGCCATCCTACATTATTGCTTAATTACGAAAGAAAACCACATAGTAACTTAAGATGGATGACAACCGTTCTACTATCTTCTGGCGAGCGTTCGGTATCTGGAATTGATTGGTATAACACCCTCGACCCTAGACCTGATTACTATCGTTATCTCCCTTCATTCAGTAACCAACAAGATATTAGAGCAGCAAAAGAGTTGTTATGGCGAAATGACCCTTCAAAACGACAAATGAATTGGACAAGATTCAGAGAGATTAATAGGTTAAGTCATTCAACCATCGATCAAGCATGGAATGCCCCCAATGGCATTATTACAGGTAGAAGAAGCAGATACATGGTTGATGAAAAAGTACACGAGATACGAAGAGCAATAATTGGAAGTTGGATGCAAACAAAATGGAAGCGCTGGGATTTATCAGGAGGCGGGCAAATGCAATTGCAGCAAAACAATTATTTCCGAAGAGTAAACGATTTGCTTGGCAGTGATTTTCATGTTGATATCAATCGTTTTGCCGAAAGACTACATAGGGGCGAAATGATGATGGCACAAAACGATATTTCGCGTCCAAATAGAATTGTGAGAGAAGGGGAAAAATGGGGATATGACTACTCCCTACCTATGTTTCAGCAGTTCATTTGGTTTCAAGGAAATTATACTAGCAGATCATGGGATTTTTTTATCGCTGGAGAATTAAGTAATTCTAGTTTCAAAAGAGTTGGCCATGTTCAAAATGGAATTTTTCCTGAACATAGTTTAGGGGCAGATAAAGGATATTCATTTATCACCTATCAATCTAAAGCTGGACTTACATACAAAATAACAGGCAGACAAAACATACGATTTCAAATAGGAAAAAGTATCCATGCCCCTTTTGCCGACCAAGTGTATGTATCGCCTAGAACTAGAAATATTACGCAAGAAAACATCGAACCCTGGAGCATACAAGGAGCAGAAGCAGGGTACAGTTATGTTGGAGAAAACTGGAAGCTGAAGTTGAATGGTTACTATAGTCTTATCAGTAATGTAATGAAAGTTTCTACTTTCTATCATGAATACTATGACCATTTTGTAAACTATGCAATCAGAAATATCAACACGACTCACAGAGGAATTGAATTTGCTTGGGAATGGCAAGTTGTTCCAGAAATCACCTCAACGATTGCTGCTGTTTATGGAGATCATTTTTATAGAACCAATCAATTAGCAGATGTCACTGTCGACAATCAAGGAATCAGTCCATCTAAAACCGAAGAAATTTTTTCAAAAAATTTTTCAGTTGCAGGGAGTCCGCAGGAAGCATATACTTGGATTATTAACTATAGAAATGAAAATTACTTTCAAGCAGGGTTTTCTATTGCTGCTTTTCGAAGACATTATTTAGGTATCAATCCAATTAGGCGAACATTTGATGCGCTTGAATTCATGGATAGAGCCAGTCAATTATTTGCAGAAATCTTTAACCAGAAAGTTTGGCCAACACAAATACACGCAGATCTTCAATTTTCAAAGAGTTGGCGGGTTAAAACACCTTGGTCAATTAAACCGTATACCAATATAACACTACAAGGAAGCATTCAAAACTTATTGGACAATAGAAATATTTTACAAAGTGGGTATGAACAAATGCGTTTTGACTTAAACGAAAGAAATCCAGATGCATTTCCACATAGATTTCTATTTGTACCCGGACGAACTTTTCAATTACAATTTCAAATTCAAATCTAAAAATCATCCGTTATGCGAAAAGTATCAAATCAACCTCACTTGATGACAATTCCGCTTTTGTGTATTTGTGTTCTCTTATTTTCTTGTCAGAAACTATTAGAGCCTCCTCCAAAATATCAGAAGCAACTTCCAGAATCGTCCATTTCAATCAAAGATTTAAAAGCCCGGCATATACCAGGCCAAATGCTAGAAATAACTGAAGATGCAACCATCAAAGGAATCATTATTGCAGATGACAGATCTGGAAGTCTTTTTAAAACTATTATTATAGATGATGGCTCAGCAGCTATTCCAATAAGAATAGATCAAAACAATCTATTCAATTTATATCCTATAGGAAGAGAGATTGCAGTACAATTAAAAGGTCTTTACTTAGGAGATGTATCAAGATGGATTCAACTAGGTTCAGGAATTGTATCTGCAGATACAGATAGAACGGAAATGGGCGCCATTCCTACTACTGTTGCAGATAAAATAATTCTACGAGGAGGATTAAAGCCTTTAATACAACCTATTATTATTCAATTTAACCAATTACATGATTCTTTACAAAGCAGACTCATAGAAATAAGTGAGGTGGAATTTCAACCACAAGACACTTTACGAACATGGGCAAACGTTGCAACAAGACAAAGTATGAATAGAACTTTGGTGAACTGTCAAGGACAAACCTTAGTGGTGAGAACCAGTGCTTTTGCAAGATTTGCAGGAGAGAAAACTCCAACAGGACATGGAACAATTAGAGGGATATATACCGTTTTCAATCAGACTAATCAATTACTTCTTAGAGACAATCATCCTAATGAAATTCAATTCACACAACCGAGATGTGGTTTGGGAAATCCAATTGAGTTCAACTACGATTCTATTTTACAAAATAGTCATCAAACCTCCTGGAACTTACCCAATAACAGTTTTATCATTGGAAAAGTAATCAGCGACAGGCTACAAAGAAACATTCCTCCACGAGAATTGGTAATTCAAAATAATGATGGTCAGGGTCTTTGGTTACGATTTAATAGTGATCATAATTTTTTATTGGGAGACAGTATAGAAGTTGGACTGACAGGGGCGCAACTCATTCAACAAGGCAATCAACCGATCGTTCAAAATATTCAAATACAAAGAGCCAAAAAACTTGGAAGCGCAACAAATTTTATTGTACAGCAAATTGACATCCAACATTTACTTGCAAATGCACATAAGTTTCAGAGCAGGCTCATTCAACTAGAGCAATTAATATTTAATGGCACAACTAATGCCAACTGGAGCGGTAGCATTTCATTTATGGATGGACAAGGAAAATCAATTATTCACCAAACAAGAACTGGTACTTCTGGAGCAAGTTTCGCTAGTCAGAGAGTACCCAGAATTATTAATCGATTAACAGCAATTGTTTCCAACACAGATCGTTTACAAATACATATCAGAAGTTTACAAGATGTGCAAACAAGCGAGGGAAATATAGCTCCTTCCCCCACCCCCCTCTTACAACAAAACTTTGAACAAACACCCGGATCAGGCACCTTACAAGTTAATGGATGGATTAATAGTAGTCAATCCGGCAACAGAACCTTTAGTAGCTCGCAATTCAACAACAATCGATTTGCTCAAATAACAGCATTCAATAGCAATCAGCCAGAAGTTACTAGTTGGCTAATCAGCCCCCCCATTCAAATTCCTTCCTCAGGCAATGCCTTCCTGCAGTTTGAAACTCAACAAGGATTTGTTAGTGTACAACCAACACGATTAAGGGTGTTTGTTTCTTCAAACTACAGCGGACAAGGACCAGCATGGGCAGCAGGCGTTACATGGCAAGAGTTAACTAATATAACTTTATCGCCCGGACAAAACAGTGGCTATCCAAGTCAGTTTACAGCATCTGGACCAATATCTTTAAACGCACACCGAGGCAATATTCATATAGCATGGCGGTATGAAGGGGGTGATCCCGGAAGAACTGCTACTTGGAGAATAGATAATATTCAGGTAATACATCAACCATAGGTTGTAAGAACACCTCGGTTTTATGAATTTACTTATAGAGTATTACCTACCTTAGCGAAAATTTAAAAACTATGGCAACAGGTTTATTACATCTGCATAATGCCCTAAGATGGGTGATCTTATTGCTTCTTTTAGTAAATATTATTCGCCTATTAATTGGACAGAAAGGGCTTCTTTGGAGTAAACTATTATTGATTAGTTCACATATTACGCTTTTACTTGGATTGTATCAATGGTATTTCAGCGAAAAAGTGGGTGTGAAATTATTTATGGAAACCATGGGTTCTTTTGGTAATATCATGAAAGATAGCTTTGCTAGGTACTGGGCTGTTGAACACCTAACAGGTATGCTGGCTGCTATTATTATAATTACGGTAGGACATGTAAGCTTGAAAAAAGGTACTAACACCAAACGTGTTGCAGGCTTTTATATTACTGCGCTTATACTTATTTTAATTATGATTCCTTGGCCGTTTAGAGAAATGGTCGGAAGACCTTGGTTCCCAGGTATGTAACTTTTACGCGGCTCTTCGAGCCGCTTTTTTATTTTTGCAACAATTATACAATGAGGTTTACAATCAAAAATATTTTTCAATTACAGTTGATTGGCTGTTGCTTTATCTTCTTCTTTTTATCGGCAGCAAATGGACAATCCATTCAAATAAAAACAAACGCTCCATCTGTATTAAAGCCAGGCGACAAATGGGAAATGAAAGTCATTCTTACTGCCCCTCAAGTCAAACAAGATGTAACAGGAACCATGATGCTTGAATTAAAAGATGCTAAAAGTAAAACATCTATTGATGGATGGGCTATGAATGTGTTCCCTTTTCAATATTTTACAATTGAACCACAACAAACATTTACTGGACTTTTCCCTTTTCAAATCCCATACTCATTTAGAGGATCTGTACATTTTAAATTATTAGTGAAACAATCGAACAAAATAGATAGCACAGAAGGCATCATTCAAGTTAAATCAATCCCAACAAGAAAAAAGTCATGAGGCAGGTTGAATGTATTGTTGTTGGACAAGGTATTGCAGGCACCATGATGAGTTATCATTTATGGAAAAACAATATTGATCACATACTAATTGACCAATCACTTCAGCACATAAGTAGCTCACGGGTAGCTAGTGGCGTAATTAATCCTTTAACTGGCCGAAAAAGAGTGCGCACTTGGATGGTAGACGAGCTTTTCCCCTTCGCAAAGGATGCCTACCAATCCATTGAAAAACTATTGGAAATAAATTTCTTTGAAGAAAAAGATATTATCAGCTTTCCGCCAAATCCAGAGATGGTACTGAATTATGAGAATAGAATTGCAAGCGGAGAAAGCTTTCTTCATAATGACAATGCAGAACAATGGCATCCTTATTTCAATATTGCTTTTGGCACTAAAAGAACTAGCTCGTCCTTTTGGCTTCATTTAGAAACCCTTTTAAATGGATGGAGAAAGTTTGCACAAGAACACAATTTTTTCAAAGAGGAAACATTCAATTTTGAAGAAATCAATTCAACTAATGAAAGCGTAACCTACAAAAACATTACAGCAAAATACCTTGTATTATGCACAGGCATCAAAGCAATGCAACAGCCCAAGTTCAATTCACTTCCCTTCTCTCCTAATAAAGGAGAAGCACTTATTCTTAAAATTCCGGGTTTACCATCAACGCATATTTTCAAAGGCGCGTTTACACTTGTACCACTCAAAAATGAGGAATGGTGGCTGGGATCTAACTACGACAACCATTTTAAAGACGAAGACCCAACAAATGAGTTTAAAGAAAAAGCACTGCATTATTTAAAAAACTGGGTAAAACTCCCATTCACTTTTCTACATCATCAAGCTGCTGTTCGTCCGGCAACAGTAGAAAGAAGGCCGTTTATAGGTTTCCACCCCAATCATCCTAGATGGGTCATTTTCAACGGTATGGGAACCAAAGCATGTTCCCTCGCACCTTATTTTGCCAACCAGCTAACCCTCGCAATCGTGCGTGGAACAAGCATCTTACCCGAAGTAGACGTTCGTCGGTTTCAGAAAATTTTAATGAGCAATTCCTAACAAAAAATTAATATTGCATATTATTCATCAACCAGCCTTACTAATCTAATGGCAAAACCTCCCTCAATTGCTTCAGCAGAACAAGAACCACAGCAAGCTACCTTACGGGTTTTGAGTATCAATGAGGATTTCGAGAGATATAGTATTCCATTGAAATTCAGGAAGATGGAAAATCTTCACATTGTATTTTGGTTGTTCAAAGACCTGGCTTGGTGTATGGGTTTACAATGGCTCGGAATGGTTATGATTGTTCCAACTTTTGTGATTTCTGTCATTATTGCCTATAGAACAAGACAATTCATGTCCGAATTAGCCCACAACTTGGCCATTTCTTTATGGATAGGTGCTAACAGCTATTGGATGATTTCTGAATTTCTACATTTTGACCATATCGCTATTATAGGAACTGCCATCACTTATAAACACATTGCTATTATTCCATTTGTTGGTGGTATGCTCATCCTAGCCTACTACTACCTATATTGGAGACCAAGGCACAAAGAGCTGCCTACAACCATGTAAGCATCCCAACGAACTTGTATATTTGCAGCCCGCTTCGGCGGGCTTATTTTTTACCTTCTGAACCTATATTATTATGTTTCGTACGCATACCTGTGGTGAACTCAATCTCCAACACCAAAACCTAGAAGTTACATTAGCTGGCTGGGTTCAAACTATTCGAAAATTTGGGGCCATTACATTTGTAGATCTAAGAGATCGCTATGGTATAACACAGCTTTTATTTGGAGAAGCATTGCAAGCTCAATTAGACCAACAGCCACTGGGTAGAGAATTTGTTGTACAAGCGAAGGGAACTGTTCAAGAAAGGAGTAATAAAAACTTACATATTCCAACTGGAGAAATAGAAATTATTGTGAGCAGCTTTGAAATACTGAACGCTTCAGCTGTACCACCTTTCACTATTCAAGATGATACTGATGGAGGTGATGATTTAAGAATGAAGTATCGCTACCTTGATCTTAGAAGAAATGCTGTTAAGAAAAATATTGAACTACGTTATGCTGTAAACAGAAGTGCAAGAACCTATTTGCACGAACAAGGATTCATGGATATTGAAACACCTTTTTTAATTAAATCTACTCCTGAGGGAGCAAGAGATTTTGTGGTGCCCAGCAGAATGAATCCCGGTGAGTTTTATGCGCTTCCTCAAAGCCCGCAAACTTTTAAGCAACTACTGATGGTAAGTGGATATGATCGTTATTATCAGATTGTAAAGTGTTTCCGTGATGAAGATCTTCGTGCCGACCGTCAACCTGAATTCACACAAATCGATTGTGAAATGAGTTTTGTTGAGCAAGAAGACATTTTAAATATGTTTGAAGGCTTAGTTAAAAGAGTATTTGCCGATGTAAAGGGAATTAATTACGCCGAGACTGTTCAAAGAATGAGTTGGGAAGATGCCATGTGGACATACGGTAACGACAAGCCAGATATTAGATTTGGTATGAACATCACTAACCTTAAGTATCCTCAACACACTTTCCCAAATAGAGCAAATCTAGCATCACTCATTCAAGAAGCTGGCTTCAAAGTATTTGATGATGCTGAATCGGTTTTAGCTATTGCAGTTCCTAATGCAGCTGAATATTCAAGAAAACAAACAGATGAATTAACAGATTGGGTGAAACGTCCACAAATTGGTATGCAAGGTATGGCGTTTATTAAATGCTTACCCGATGGATTTAAAAGTAGCATTGATAAATTCTATAGTGCTGAAAAATTAGCAGCCATTGCAGAAGCATGCGGTGCAACAACAGGTGATCTAATACTCATTCTAGCTGGCAAAGAGGAGAGAACAAGAAAAGCCATTAGTGAACTGCGCTTAGAAATGGGTAAACGGTTGGGACTCAGAAAAGAAAATGAATTCAAATTATTATGGGTACTCGATTTCCCACTATTTGAATATGACGCCGATGAAAACAGATGGGTAGCAAGACACCATCCATTCACTTCTCCAAAGCCATCGGATATTCCTACCATGATTAACAACTCTCCAAAAATTGAGGATGCTGATAAATATTTGGAACATGCTTATGCACAAATTAAAGCCAACGCATACGATCTTGTGTTAAACGGAAATGAAATTGGTGGAGGTTCTATTAGAATTTATCAGCGTGCACTACAAGAAAAAATGTTTGAAGCCCTTGGCATGGATCAAGAAGAGCAAGCACATAAATTTGGCTTTTTATTAGGTGCCTTTGAATATGGAGCTCCTCCTCATGGCGGTATAGCATTTGGCTTTGATAGATTATGTGCCATTTTAGGTGGAAGCGAAAGTATCAGAGATTTTATAGCCTTCCCAAAAAATAACAGCGGAAGAGATGTGATGCTGGATGCACCTTCTGCTATTGACCAAAAGCAGTTTACTGAATTACATATTCAATTGAATAAAGAATCATAATACACAATATGACACTGTACAAAATTTTATCCTACATATTACTGCCAATTGCAGCATTACTAGGTTTTTTAGGACTTATTGCTCTCATTATTGCAATTAGTCAGCCAGCACTATTATTAGGCGTTTTCATGCTGGTTTGTGTTGCTATTTATACTTACACAAGTTTTTATTTTTTACAAAACGGAATTATTACGCAAAGAAAATGCAAACCATCGCTCAAAGATTGGATTAAAGTAAACGCATATGTAGCAATAGCATTTGGTGTGCTTTCTGTTGCACAATCTATTAGCTTGCTTACAAATCCAGTTGCAATTCAACAAGTGATTGAACAATCTGCTGAAATGCAAAGTCAAATGTCGGGTGCTTCTACACCTACAGATTTACTTCAAAAGACAACTAAGTGGCTACTTATAGTAATGGGTGTGACTGGAGTTATCTTAATTGCACACACTTTTCTCACTTTCAGTTACCTTAAAAAATTCGGTTCTGCATTTGATGAGTCTTCGAGCAACTAGCAATTTTGTAACTTCATAATATGAGTGAACAAGTTGCACCCCTTGCAGAGAGAATGCGCCCTAGGCGACTGGAAGATGTGATTGGACAAGAACACATCACAGGAAAAGGAAGTATTCTACAGAGTGCGCTGATTTCAAAATTATTACCCAGCATGATCTTCTGGGGACCACCTGGAGTAGGCAAAACTACCCTCGCTCAAATTGTTGCACAAGAAGCCAGCCTTCCATTTTTTCAGTTGAGTGCAATTAATAGTGGTGTAAAAGAAATTCGTGAAGTAATAGAACTATCAAAGAAACAATCAAAGACCGTTGTTTTCATAGATGAAATTCATAGGTTTAATAAATCACAGCAAGATGCATTGCTACAAGCTGTTGAAAAGGGATGGATTATTTTAATTGGCGCCACAACTGAAAACCCATCGTTTGAAGTCAACGCAGCCTTATTGAGTCGTTGTCAGGTGTATGTTTTAAAACATCTTGAAAAAGAAGATTTAATCAAACTAATTGAAAAGGTGCTTGATCAAGATGTAATTCTTTCTGCCTATCAATTAAAATTAAAAGAACCTGAAGCCATTTTGTCGATTGCTTCAGGAGATGGCAGAAGACTGTTGAATCTAGTTGAATTGGTTGCACAGTATGCACATGCAAATGGAATTCATGAAATTGTGAATGATGTAGTCTTAAAAGTTGCACAGCAGAAAATTGCTATTTACGATAAGCAGGGTGAACAGCATTATGATATTATTTCTGCATTTATAAAATCTGTAAGGGGAAGCGATCCTAATGGCGCTATCTATTGGTTGGCAAGAATGCTTGAAGGAGGAGAAAACATTCGTTTTATTGCCAGAAGAATGATAATCCTAGCAAGTGAAGATATCGGAAATGCCAATCCAAATGCTTTACTATTAGCCAATAGTTGTTTTGAAGCAGTCGATAAAATTGGAATGCCCGAAGCAAGAATCATACTTGCCCAATGCGCTACTTATCTCGCTGCTTCACCAAAGAGTAATGCATCGTATTTAGCAATAGATCATGCTCTTAATACGATTCGAAAAAACGGACAAGCATCGGTTCCGCTTCACCTACGAAATGCTCCAACTAACTTCATGAAGAACTTGGATTACGGAAAGAATTACCAATACAGCCACGATGGTCCAGGTAATTTTATTGAACAAGAGTATCTACCCGATGAATTGCGCGGCACTAAGTTTTATGAACCAGGTAATAGTGCAAGAGAACAAGAAATGAAGAAGTTCCTAAGAGATAGATGGAAAAATAAATATGGATACTAAATTTTGCAAAGTCTAAATTTTTAGCAATGAACAAAAGATCTTCCGTTCTACTACTTTTCATCAGCATTTTTGCTATATACTTTCTAGCGATTGATGTGGATACAATGGATATAGACGCTTCGCAGTATGCTTCTATGAGTCGCGAAATGAAAGAAAGTGGCTCTTATCTTCAGGTGTACGAACAAGGTAGAGACTACCTCGATAAGCCACCATTTTTGTTTTGGATCAACAGTGTCTCTATGTCAATTCTTGGCGAGAATAACATTGCTTTTAAATTACCTTCTATCTTATTTGCCATTCTTGCAGTTTTTGCAACCTTTAAACTAGCTTCTCTCTTTTACAAAAGAGAAATCGCACTACTTTCTGCATTGATTCTATCCAGTTCACAAGCGCTCTTTCTAATTACCAATGATATAAAAACCGATACTATTTTAATGGGCTGGGTCAGTGTTGCTTTATGGCAATTAGCAACCTGGACAACCTCTGGAAGAATCAAGCATTTGTATTGGGGTGCAGCCGCAATAGCTTTTGGAATGATGACCAAAGGACCAATTGCATTAATTGCTCCAGCTTTAGCAATGACTGCACATTTTATCACTAGAAGAGAATTTAAGAAGTTTATTGAACCTCATTACATAACAGCTATTCTTCTAATTGGTGTTTTACTTATTCCAATGAGTATTGGTTTATACCAACAGTTCGATCAACACCCAGAAAAATGGGTCAATGGCGGACAAAATGTATCGGGACTTAGATTTTTTTATTGGACACAAAGTTTTGGTAGAATAACGGGTGAAAGTGTATGGCACGACCCAGTTCCATTTACCTTTTTACTCGAAAACCTGATGTGGGCTTGGCTTCCTTGGTCATTATTTTTTCTTGGATCAATTGTTTACTTCTTCATTGATATCATTAAAAAAAGATTCAAACTAAAAACGGATGAAGAATTTATAAGTGTGGGAGGATTTATCCTCACCTATTGTGCTTTAGGTGTTTCACGTTTTCAGCTTCCACACTATATCTATGTTGTGCTGCCACTCATTGCAATAATGACTGCAAGATTTGTTTACACATTATTTTGGACGAATGAGTTGGTGAAAGTAGCACGAATTTTTTCTATTGTACAACTAATTGTCCTAATCATCCTAACAGCAATACCTTTCTTGATCTTAACTTACACATTCCCTACTCAAAAATTTTGGCCTTGGATAGCAGCTTTGATGCCTATTCTTTTAATTGGTCTTGCTATGAATCAGCCATCTTGGAAACCTTCAATCATAGCAACATCTTTAGCCACGGTTCTGGGAGTCAATATTTTTTTGAGTTCATGGTTCTACCCTAACCTACTCCAATATCAAGCGAGCAATGAAGCTGGAAGATTTTTACACGATGAAGGGTTCGACAAAACTAAATTAGCACTCTTTAATTTTAAAGGAAGTGCATTCGGCATTCACTTCTATAGCAAAAGCATTATTCCGCACATTAAAAACATTGATAGTGTTCTAACTGGAATGATTATAGTGACTGATAAAGATGGAAGAGCTGCACTTGATTCAAATAACAGGACTTATGAAGTAAGAAAAGAAGGATTAGACTTTCATATTTCTATGCTTACTCCAGAATTTTTGAATAGAAAAACAAGAGCGCAAGTACTAGACCGATACTATATTCTTGAAATGAAATAAATCAGCGACTGAATAGGTTGTATTTGAGAATACAATAAATTGCCCTGAAACCATCCTTCCAGTTAATTTTCTTTCCCTCAGCATAGGTTCTGCCATAATAAGAAATGCCTACTTCGTAGATACGAATACCAGGTATCCTTGCTATTCTTGCGGTAACTTCAGGCTCAAAACCAAATCGTTTCTCCTCCAATCGAACGCTTTGTATGATATCTCTCCTGAATAATTTGTAACAGGTTTCCATATCGGTAAGGTTGAGATTGGTAAAAGCATTTGACAAGAAAGTAAGCACTTTATTTCCGATGCTGTGCCAGAAGAATAAAATCCTATGTGGATTGCCTCCCATGAAACGGCTTCCATACACTACATCAGCAAATCCATCTAAAATTGGTTTTAGTAAAATGTTATACTCTTGAGGATCATACTCCAAGTCAGCATCTTGAATAATTACCCAATCGCCAGTAGCTTGACGAATTCCAGTATGCAATGCAGCACCTTTACCTTGATTCACTGGATGCTGATAAAGACAAATATTCATTGAAGGATGTGCCTCTTTGTATGCTTGCAATACCTTCCAAGTATCATCTGTACTAGAATCATCAATCAATATAATTTCCTTCTGTATTTGATTAGCTAACTCAACAGCAGCCACTCTGTCTAAAATACGATGGATGGTCCTCGCTTCATTATAAGCAGGAATTACAATAGATAGGGTCTGACGAGGGGTAGGAATATCTTGCATGTTCTATGCAATGTTAATTAATATTCAGAAATTATGTTGAATTTAGAGCAATCTGGCTGTAGAGCAACGTAATTTTGCACCATGACAACTGAAAAAATTGCTCATTTCGATGCACTTTCATCTAAAGAACTTTACGATATTATACGCCTTAGAAATGAGGTTTTTGTGGTGGAGCAACAATGTATTTTTCAGGATGCTGATGGAAAAGATCCAGCATGTTATCACTTAATGATTTATGAAGATGACCAGCTTGCCGCTTATGCAAGACTTGTTCCAGCAGGACTGGCATTTGAACATATTAGTATTGGCAGAGTAATCTCGAATCCAGCTTTTAGACGCCAAAATTTTGGCAGGAAACTTATGAACCGAGCTATTGAACATTGTGGCCGCATTTTTGGAGAAGGCCCAATTCAAATCGGCGCACAGTTATACCTACAAAAGTTTTATGAATCATTCGGTTTCAAGGTATGCAGCGATGTATACGACGAAGATGGCATTGATCATATTGAAATGATTCGAAGCTAAAACAACTATCCTTCCATTTCAATTTTGAGAAATTTCGCTGTATGGCTTTTACCAACATTTGCAATCATTTCTTCAGGTGTTCCTTCAAATAAAACTTCACCTCCACCAGATCCGCCCTCAGGTCCAAGATCAATAATATGATCGGCTAGTTTTATAACGTCTAAATTATGTTCAATAATCAAAACGGTATTCCCTCGATCAACCAACTTGTGTACTACATCCATTAATAAACGTATATCCTGAAAGTGAAGTCCAGTGGTGGGTTCATCTAGAATATAAAATGTTTTACCCGTATCCTTTTTACCAAGCTCTGTAGATAATTTAACCCTTTGTGCTTCACCACCACTTAAGGTAACAGCCGATTGACCAAGTGTTATATAGCCCAATCCAACGTCTTGTAGAACTTTTATTTTTCTATATAAAAATGGAACAGGTTGAAAAAACTCACAAGCCTCATCAACCGTCATATTCAATACATCACTAATTGATTTACCCTTATACCTTATTTCGAGAGTTTCTCGATTGTATCTTTTACCATTACATTTTTCACAGGGCACATATACATCGGGAAGAAAATTCATCTCAATAACACGCATACCTCCACCCTCACACACTTCACATCTCCCACCTTTCACATTAAAGGAAAATCTTCCAGCCTGATATCCTCGAATTTTAGCTTCAGGAACTTGCGCATATAAAGATCTTATTTCTGTAAAGAATCCACAATAAGTAGCTGGATTACTTCTTGGAGTTCTTCCAATAGGAGTTTGATCAATTTCAATTACTTTGTCAATATGCTCTAACCCTTTTACAGAAGCAAAAGGCATAGGAGTATTCCTACTTCCATAACAATGAGCAGCCAGCAACGGGTACAAAGTTTCGTTAATTAAAGTCGACTTTCCACTGCCACTTACACCGCTTACCACAATTAATTTTCCGAGAGGAAATGACACACTGATTTTTTTCAGATTATGTCCTACGGCACCTTTCAGAACAATATGCTTGCCGTTTCCAATTCTTCGTTCATTTGGAATGGCAATTTTCTTCTTTCCTAATAAATAATCAGCAGTTTCCGAACCCGATTTCAATACATCTTTAGGATGTCCTTGCGCAACAACTTTTCCGCCATGCTTCCCGGCTTTCGGACCAATATCAATTAAATAATCAGCAGCAAGCATAATGTCTTTATCATGCTCAACCACCAATACACTATTTCCTATATCCCTCAAATTCTTTAATGCTTCAATAAGTTGATGGTTGTCGCGCTGATGTAATCCAATAGAAGGTTCATCAAGTATATACGTGATACCTTGTAATTGGGATCCTATCTGTGTTGCCAATCGTATACGCTGACTCTCACCCCCACTCAATGTTCTAGATGGTCTATTGAGACTTAAATAATGTAACCCAACATGCAACAAAAATTCCAATCGCTCCTGTATTTCTTTCAACACATCCTTGGCAATTGCCTTTTGTTTCTCAGTCAACTCTTTATGAACAGAATTGATCCACTTTAATAACTGATTCAAATCCCAATTACTCAATTCAGTAATTGGCTGATCAAGAATTTTGAACCATCTACTTTCCTTTTTAAGTCGAGTTCCATCGCAAGCATGACAATCACTTAACTGCAAAAACTTTTCAACCCATTCACGCATCGTTTCTGTTGATCCAGAACCTAAAAACCAACGTTTCATCATTGGAATAACACCTTCAAACTCACCATAAGTCTCATCAAAAGCCTCACCGTCATCTTGCATTAAAAGCGAATTAGATGTTGGACCAGAAGTAAGGCCAAATAACAATAGGTTATATAAATCTTTCGGCAAATCTTTAATGGCGGTGTCAGTTTTAACCTTGTACTTTTTACAAATTTTTGCGGCTTGCTGATATATCTGCGCTTCACGCTCCTCGCCAAGTGGTGCAATACCACCTTGCTTAATAGAAACAGTATCGTCTGGTACAATAGCAGACATATCAACCTGATACACGGTTCCTAAACCTTTGCAATGCGGACAAGCCCCATAAGGCGAATTAAAAGAGAATGTGTTCGGCGAAGGCTCTTCATAGCTCAAACCAGTATCCTCGCACATCAACTGACGAGAATAAACAGCATCAACCGGACTATCTGGTGCTTTTCCATGAACAACGATGAACATCAAGTCTTTACCAAGTTTCAAAGATTGTTGAACACTCTGACTAATTCGCAAACGATCAGACTCTTCAACTGCTAAACGATCAACTACCACTTCAATATCATGTATCTTAAATCGATCGACTTGCATTTTTGCTATCAAATCTTTGATCTCACCATCCACTCTCACTTTCAAAAATCCTTTCTTTCGAATCTCTTCAAATAACTCTCTGTAATGACCTTTTCTTCCCCTAATGAGCGGAGCTAATAAAACAATTTTTTGTCCTTTAAATCTTTTGAAAATATTATCAACAATTTCTTCCTCACTAAACTTAACCATTTTTTTTCCAGTGTTGTAACTATAAGCCTCACCAATTCTAGCGTACAACAAACGAAGAAAATCATAAACTTCAGTAACAGTACCAACTGTTGATCTGGGATTCTTATTGGTTGTCTTTTGTTCAATTGAAATCACTGGAGACAGTCCACTTATTTTATCAACATCGGGTCGCTCCATATCACCAATAAACTGACGAGCATAGGCACTAAAGCTCTCCATGTACCTGCGCTGTCCTTCGTGGTATATTGTATCAAAGGCTAAAGACGACTTTCCACTTCCACTAACACCTGTAAATACAACAAGGCTATTTTTAGGAATTTGCAAATCAATATTTTTCAAATTATGCTCCCTTGCCCCAATAACTTCAATCACATCAGCATGGTTAGCTAATTCAAACGTACTAGTGCTCTGTTGATTTTTCTTTCTGCTGGCCATATAGCATTCTCTAACAAACTGTTGACACTTTTGTTAAGTACAAGTATCTAGAGCTTGGGCAATATCTTCCCAAATATCTTCCACATGCTCTAATCCAACCGATAAACGAATGAGGCCTGCAGAAATTCCAACGGCAGCCCTTTCTTCTTCACTCAATTTTGAGTGAGTAGTACTTGCAGGATGAGAAGCAATCGTTCTGCTGTCACCCAAATTATTGGTCATAGATATCATCTTCAAAGCATTCAAAAAATTCCTTCCAGATGCAATACCACCAGATAATTCAAAAGTGAGAATCCCTCCACCTAAACTCATTTGCTTTTGTGCGATTTCAAAATGTGGATGTGAAGGCAGAAATGGATACTTCACCCAACTAACTCCTTTATAACCATCTAAACGTTTAGCAAGGGTAAGGGCCTGATCGCTGTGCTTCTCCATTCTAATGTGTAAAGTCTCCAAACTTTTTGATAAAACCCAAGCATTAAAAGGACTCAATGATGGACCTGAGTTTCTTATAAAAAGATACATTTCATGTATCAATTCTTTCTTACCTACAACAACTCCTCCAAGCACTCTACCTTGTCCATCTATAAATTTTGTTGCAGAATGCACCACTAAATCGGCGCCCAATAAAATAGGTTGCTGTAATGCAGATGTAGCAAAGCAATTATCAACAACTAAAAGAATATTTTTCGCCTTACAAATCTCTGCCAAGAAAGCAATATCAATGATATCTAAACCCGGATTAGAGGGCGTTTCAACGTATAACATCTTCGTATTTGGTCGAATACACGCTTCAACAGATTCAGGTTTGCGCATATCAAAATAAGATGTTTCTATACCCCATTTAGGCAAATACTTTATTAGCAAAGTATGTGTAGATCCAAAAACAGCTGATGCAGAAAGAATATGATCGCCCGCTTTCAAAAAACTCATAAATGTTGCGAATACAGCAGCCATACCTGTTCCCGTTGCAACGCCCGCTTCAGCACACTCTAAAGCTGCTACCTTATCAATGAATTCATCTACTGTTGGATTCGAAAATCTAGAATAAATATTAATATCCAAACTATCGTCCGAAAATGCAGCAGCCATTTCTTCTGCTGAATGATAGGTAAAACTACTTGTCAAAAACATTGGAGTACTATGCTCCATTTGTTCAGTTTTTGCAGTTTGAATTCTTACAGCTTCGGTGGCAGGATGTCTTTTTTTCATATCGCTTGCTTTACCTCTTCTCCATTTACATAAATATCCCAAGTTATTTCTGCACCAGCTCTGCGAAGTGTTTCAGCAACACTGCAATACTTTTCAATTGATAAGGATGCTGCTCTGTAAGCCTTATCAGGATGCACATCACCAGTTAAGAAATAACGGACATGCGCCGTCTTCCACAACGCAGGCTCTTTACCTGTTTCCCTTTCGCCATCCACTTCAATTTTGAGACTTGTAAATGTTTCTCGCTGTTTCTTTAAAATGGAAACAATATCAACACCACTACATCCACCCAAAGCTGCTAATACAGCTTGCATTGGACGAACACCATTCCCATTTCCACCTTGGTCAACTGGAATATCAATATTGAATTGCTGAGAACTTGCATCCGTTGCAGTAAAAGTGAAATCTGGATTTGTTAATTCAATTGTAAATATGGGCATAAAGAAAAATTAATTTGAGGAACGAAATTACATGGAAATCCTTGTAGAGATTGAATTTCTATGATTTTTATATGGCTTAAAAATGAACAGCCGTTAGTAAAAGTGATAAAAAAATTTGTTTGGATGAAAAAAATCCCGATAGCTTTGCAATAGTTCTTTTAACATACTTATCAAGAAAGGCAGAGGGTAATGGCCCGATGAAGCCTTGGCAACCCTTACGGATCTTGGAGCGTAAGAAGGTGCCAACTCCATCCCTGAGTCGAAGGGAGAGATAAGTCAGATTTCAAAGCTCGTATCAATTTGATCAAAATACTAGCTCATCTGACTTACCAGATGAGCTTTTTTATTTGTAGCTAGCCAAATAATGAAGTTTACTGGTAAGCCATGCTCTGTCTACTGATAAGTTTTAAAAGAAGCCATTCATCATTAAAATTAAAATTATGAGCAAGCTTCATTTTGAAACACTTCAATTGCATGCTGGACAGCAAATTGACCCAGCAACTAACTCCAGGGCGGTTCCTATTTACCAAACAACCTCTTATGGATTTAAAAATTCAGCTCATGCTGCTAATCTGTTTGGATTAAAGGAATTTGGAAACATCTATACCAGAATCATGAATCCAACCACCGACGTTTTTGAACAAAGGATTGCAGCATTAGAAGGTGGTGTAGCTGCGCTAGCCACTGCATCTGGACAAGCAGCACAGTTCTTAGCTTTGAATAACATTTTACAATCTGGCGACAACTTTATTTCTACATCTTTCCTCTATGGTGGAACCTACAACCAGTTCAAAGTTGCGTTCAAAAGATTGGGTATAGAAGCAAGATTTGCCAACGGCGATGATGTAGAAAGTTTTGTGCCACTCATTGATAAAAACACAAAAGCTATTTATCTTGAAACCATTGGTAATCCACGTTTAAATGTACCTGATTTTGAAAAATTTGTAGCACTAGCTAAAGAGTACGACCTACCATTAATTGTAGATAACACTTTTGGAGCTGGTGGATATTTATTCCAACCCATTAAATGGGGGGCTAATGTGGTGGTATCTTCTGCTACGAAATGGATTGGCGGCCATGGCACTTCAATTGGAGGTGTAATTATTGATGGAGGAAATTATAATTGGGGCAACGGCAAATTCCCTCAATTCACTGAGCCTTCAGAAGGCTATCATGGTTTAAAATTTTGGGATGTATTTGGAGAAGGCAATCCACTTGGTCTACCAAACATTGCATTTGCAATAAGAGCTAGAGTTGAGGGCCTAAGAGATTTTGGTGCTTCTCAAAGTCCATTTAACTCATTCTTATTACTTCAAGGTATTGAAACACTCTCATTAAGAGTTCAGAGACATGTTGATAATGCCCTTGCGCTCGCACAATGGCTGGAGCAACATGAACTAGTTGAATTTGTTTTATACCCAGGTTTAAAATCAAGTCAATACCATACACTTGCAAACAAGTATTTTCCAAATGGATACGGAGGCGTCCTAAGTTTTGGAATTAAAGGAGGAAAAGAAAATGCAGCAGAATTTATTGATTCATTAAAATTAGTGAGCCATTTGGCGAATGTGGGTGACGCAAAAACCCTTGCTATTCATCCTGCATCAACCACCCATGAGCAACTTTCTGAAGAAGAACAAATTGCAAGTGGTGTTGCACCTAATCAAATTAGAATTAGTGTTGGCATTGAACATATAGAAGATATAAAAGCCGATTTTGAACAAGCATTTGAAAAAGTCTTTTCAAAAGACTTAGTACTTAACTAAACCATTCCCCTGCCGGCTTCGCCGGCAGGCTTTTCTACCATGAAGCAACATCTGTTTATACATAATCAACCCTTTCAACTAGAAAACGGTAAGTCGCTTTCTAACCTAAAATTGGCTTATCATACATGGGGAGAAATGAATGAACAAAAATCTAATATCGTATGGGTTTTTCACGCTCTTACCGCCAATAGCAATCCAGCAGAATGGTGGGACGGACTTGTAGGTCATTCTAAACTTATAGATCCACAACAGTATTTTATTATTTGCGTAAATATGCTTGGAAGCTGCTATGGATCGAGTAATGCATTGGATATAGAGTCTGCATCAAATAAGCCTTATTACCACAATTTCCCCCAATGCTCTGTGCGTGATATGGTACATGCATATCAATTATTAAAAGAGCATTTGGGCATCCAACAAATTTATTTGGCATTGGGTGGATCTATGGGTGGACAACAATTGCTTGAATGGGCAGTCATGTTTCCAGATCAAATTCAAAGGATTGTACTTCTAGCTACGAATGCAATACACAGCCAATGGGGAATTGCTTTCAACGAAAGTCAAAGATGGGCCATTGAACAAGATCCTAGTTGGAAAACAAATGATGCAAATGCTGGATTAGAAGGACTAAAAGTAGCAAGAAGTATTGCTTTACTGAGTTACCGAAATTATCAAATGTACCAACGTACATACATTCCAGGTGAAAGCAAAAATGGAAGTACTTACCAACGTCACCAAGGAAATAAATTAGCTGGTCGCTTTAACGCATTTAGCTACTACGCCCTCACTCGTGCAATGGATCAACATAATATTGGTAGAGATAGAGGAACAATTGAACAAGTGCTTTCTACCATTACAGCAAAAGCCTTAATTATTGGAATTAGTTCAGATATTCTTTTTCCTCCATCTGAACAGGAATTTATTGCAGAACATATTCCAGAAGCAGAATTGGCCATTATATCATCTAATTACGGACATGATGGCTTCTTGTTGGAATATGAAAAAATCACCTCCTTGGTTCAACAATTTCTATTAAAAAAGAATTTTAAACATAACAAGCAAACAAATTATGTCATCAGGTAAACAACTAAAAATTGGTCTATTTGGCTTTGGCGTGGTAGGTGAAGGTCTCTATCGCGTGTTACACCAAACACCTTCTTTAAAAGCAACTATCAAAAAAGTATGTATTAAAGATTCAAGCAAAAAAAGAAATGCACCCGCAGAGCTTTTTACAACTAATAAAGAAGATATTTTATTCGATCCTGAAATTAATGTGGTAGTTGAAGTAATTAATGAAAGTCAACCTGCTTTTGAAATCATACAAACAGCTATGCTACAAGGTAAAGCTGTAGTTAGTGCAAGTAAAAAAATGATTGCAGAACATTTGCCGGAAATTCTTGAACTGCAACAAAAAACCGGACTTCCATTTCTCTGCGAAGCATCTGCATGTGCTTCTATACCTGTCATTAGAAATTTAGAAGAATATTACGACAACGATTTACTGCATGCTATTAAAGCAATTGTAAATGGTTCAACCAATTATATCCTCACAAAAATGTTTGAGGAAAACATTCGATTTCAAGATGCAGTACTACAAGCACAGCAACTTGGATTTGCAGAAGCCGACCCTAAGTTAGATGTGGAAGGCTACGACGCTTTATTTAAATGGATTATATTATTGAACCATGCTTATGGTATTGTTGCTAATCCGAATGAAATTCTTTTTAGTGGTATACAACAAATTCAATTAAGCGATGCATTGGTTGCTAAGGAAAAACAACAAGAAATTAAGTTGGTTGCGCAAGCAACTAAATTGAGAGATGGAGGTATTGCCGCATTTGTACTTCCTCAATTTGTGAAAAAAGAAGATCATTTGGCATTTGTCAAAAACGAATATAATGGTGTTGTTATTGAAAGTGGATTTTCAGATAAACAATTTTTCTACGGTAAAGGAGCAGGAAGCTTCCCAACAGCTTCTGCTGTACTAAGTGATATTGCAGCATTACGCTACGATTACCGATATGAATACAAAAAAAGATACCAACACCAACCCAATGTGCTGTCGAACGATTACTATCTAAAAGTTTACCTAAGCTTTGAAGAATGGGATCATATTCCTAAAGAAAATTTTGAGTGGATTGAAGAATGGCATGCCCATGAAACAAGAAAGTACTTAATTGGTGTGATACATGTTAGTCATTTGAAAGACAAAACTTGGTGGAAAGAACAAAATATTTCTTTGATACTTGCGCCACAGCCCATTATTGAAGAAGTAGAATTAAAGAAAATTCAAAAGAAAAGCCTCGAATTAGCAGGGGTTAGCTGAGCAAGCGAGGGGAAGTGAATTACTTCCCCTTTTTTCATTTCGATATTTACCGCTTATTTTTGAGTTATGATGCTATCATCACTCCATTCAATTTCAAAAAAAGGTTTCATCGCTTCCTCAATTCTTGGTGCACTGCTGATATTAGTTAGTACCATCTATGGGAAAAATGAATGCTTCTTATGGGCGAATGGCAATGGAGGAAAAATGGCTGACTTTTTCTTTAAATACATCACTCATTTAGGGGATGGCGCAATTTTTATCCCGTTGTTTATATGGATACTTTGGAAACACAAAAGTTTTTGGAGACTGATAATTCTAACAGCAGTCTTCTCAACAATTATTACACAAGGTGCCAAATTATTTCTTTTTAATGGTGCTCCTCGTCCTACTAAAGCTATAACAGACGCATTTATTCATCAGGTCGCGGGTGTTGAAGTACATCAAATCAACAGTTTTCCATCTGGACATACAGCAACTGCTTTTGCAGCTTATTTGCTTATCTTAATCATTCACCCTTCTAAATACTGGCTAGTATTTGGTTTTATTCTAACATCACTAATTGCTTACTCTAGAGTTTACTTAGCCCAACATTTTCCAATTGACTTAGGCGCAGGCATTTTCGCTGCAGTCATTTCAGTTGCGCTTTCCTATTCGATTCTATATCAAAAAAAATCGCCCACGAAATAATTTTCGCAGGCGATGTATACAATTTTATTTGAAAAATTATTTAGCCACCATAGATTTTAGTTCAGACACATAAAAGTTCTTCAATTCATTATTAGCTGAAACCAAAACTTGAACAGAAATTTTTACAGCACCACTTGGTACATACTTGAGTATCTCTGCTTGAGGTATAAACAATTCAAAGTCGCGAGCTGTTCCATTATTTACAGTATACTTTTTATTGCCCTCTAAATTAACAGACATATAAGTACATAAAATCATACTCTTTCCAGTAGCATCAGTGTAAGTTACAGGACGATTAAATTCATCGTACACATAAGCAACTACAAATGCACTTGTATTAATATTACTTGAAATATGGAATCTAGGAAAAATACTAACCCCCATTTTGGCAACATTTAAAAGCGTAACAGGTTCTTGTGGATTTGTAACATACAATCTTGGAACTTCTGTACTTCTTGCTCCACTTGCAGGATATAAAATACGCATCAAATTTTTATCCCCCTCAGAAATTGCATTATTCCAATTAACCACATAGCTATTTGTAGTCCAACCTGGCATAATTGGATAGTGCATAATTGAATAACGATCATACGTAGTTCCATTAGTGTAAAACTGATTCACAGTTTTAAATAAGTTCCAATCAACTGCATCTCTATCCCAACCATTGGTACGCTTCAATTCTGCATACACATAGTCTTTGTTCCACTTAATGCCAGAAATAGGACTGCTATGCTCATGCAATAACCCAATAGCGTGACCAAATTCATGAACAATTGCTGTATAAGTATATGCAGCAGTTCTAAATGTGGTTGTATCCAAATTCATTGTCTTTTGGTCTTGAGGAACAGAAAGTGCCTGAATACCTATTCTAGAGTTGTTACCACCTTTGTTATCGAGAAGTACACGAATATGCGCATCACCAGTTTCTACAAACTGAAACTTAATATTGGCATATTTTTCCCATTCTTTGGCATAAGCTTGAATCATTTGACGCATTTGAGGACTACCATTCCAAATTTTTACATAAAGAATAGAACCTACATCCCACAAATAAAAATTATCAGCCAGCCCACGACCTGTCTTAAGATCTGTGGTATCCAATAAAAAGTTTTTTGGTGGATCTACAGTACTACACGGAGCCATTCCTTTTGCAAATGGAATACCTGTTTGTTTTTTTTGCTGTGCATTTACGCCTATAGCAATTGTCAGCAGTGCCCCGAAGGCAAGCAAAAGCTTTTTCATACTTGGTTGATTTTTAAGATGATTGAAATTAAGCCATTTGGCAATTTTTTGTTCATTTAAAAAGATTCTTCTTTGAATCAAGGATGCAAATGCGCATTTTTTTACATAAAAGGGTTATAAAAAATATTGAAACTTGGCAAAATCGGGCGAATACCTATATTTGCACTCCCAAAACGGAACGGGAAGTAGCGCAGGCCGGTAGCGCACCTGGTTTGGGACCAGGGGGTCGCAGGTTCGAATCCTGTCTTCCCGACATACAGATTAGCCTTGGCGATAGCCAGGGCTTTTTTGTGCGCGAACGATATAAGCAAGCTTATAAAAGTGAGCGTGCAAAAATGCCAAAGAAGGCGAAGCCTTCAAGGCTAATTTGTATTAGCCCCCCCATAAAAGGATGACCGAAGGTAATCCTGTCTTCCCGACATACAGATTAGCCTTGGCAATAGCTAGGGCTTTTTTGTGCGCGAACGATATAAGCAAGCTTATAAAAGTGAGCGTGCAAAAATGCCAAAGAAGGCGAAGCCTTCAAGGCTAATTTGTATTAGCCCCCCCCATAAAAGGATGACCGGAGGTAATCCTGTCTTCCCGACATTCAGAGCATTCAATTTAAGTGCTCTTTTTTATCTAAATAAATTGATAAACAGCATTTTACAGAGCTACTATTAATTCAATCCCCCCCAAGCACATAGTGAAGAGAACCAAAAAGAATTATAGAAAATTGGCCAAACATTGAAAAATTGGGTCAGAAATGGGACAGGATATTGAGATGATGTATCCAAAACCTAAAAGCTTAAATAAAATTGTATAGGAAAATTATAACCAAGCTCCCCTTTATGTGCGACCCCTTCAGGGTCGGACTACCGTTTATTCGACTTGCTATAAAGGTGTAATCCCTTCGGGATTATTCCTTTCATATTGATACAGCCAGATTTAAGATAATACAAACGAGGATTTAAATTTGACTCAATCATTCTCCCGAAAAATCCAACATCACCTTATATATGTGCGACCCCTTCAGGGTCGGGTTGTCGTTAATTCAACCTGCTATAAAGGTGTAATCCCTTCGGGATTATTCCTTTCATTTTGAAAAAACAGCCAATTTATTTCGAGCCCACAAGATGTAAATATCTTGATTTTTTCTTAATGCCTAATCCAAAGATTATCTCCAAAAATGAACCCGAAGGGTTCACACATCTATAGAACAAAATGATGTATTTGTGTTCGACCCTGAAGGGGTCGCATATAAATTGAAATCGCAACTAGCAAATTTTAACATGAAATATTTTAAAACTTCTATTTCCTCTCTGATATTTGAATTAAAGAGCTTTGATTATTTATCCGCTCTTTTTAATGTATACATTTCGTTAACCGTTATCAAGAAGATATGCCTGGAACATTTTCACAAATTTATATTCAAACCGTTTTTGCTGTTAGAGGTCGACAATCACTCATCCATCAAAGCTGGGAAAACCATCTGTACAAATACATAACTGGAATTGTACAAAGCAAAAAGCAAAAAATGATCGCAATTAATGGTATGCCTGATCATATTCATATTTTAATTGGAATGAAACCCACCTGCTGCTTATCCGAATTAGTTCGCGAAATAAAAAAATCAAGCAACGATTATATCAACTATAATCAATTTTGCCGTTCTAAATTCATTTGGCAAGAAGGATATGGAGCTTTCTCATATAGTCAAACATCTTTGCAAGACATAATTAATTACGTCCATAACCAAAAAGAACATCATAAAAAACAATCATTCAAAGACGAGTATCTCTCCTTGTTATCCCACTATAACATTGACTACAAATCTGAATATTTATTTGAATGGAATTAATAATCCTTGAAAATCCAATGCCTAACCAATCTCCTATAAATTCGTAACTTTGCAGCAATCGGCGCATGTCATGCGTTACCTCATTATTATACTATTTTTTCAATCGCTTATTTCTTGCCAAAAAGACACAGAACAGCCTCCTTATTTCTCATTCGATTTAGTTGGGAAAGAAATATTATCTGGACTGAAACTAAATGACACCATTCATTACCAGGGATCCAATGGAACAATCCGTTCATTTAGAATTTTTAAAATAGATCACTTAAAAGAATCTGTGCGCGATTGTAACTGGAATACTGGTTACTGTAAAACTTTTTATAGCTATGATGTATCAAGTATCTATCTAGTACGAACCGATACCATTCCTCCATTCCCTAATTCGCCATTAACCACAACGTTTACAAAACAAATGGTACTGCCCAAAGAAATCGATCGAAGAAACATTCCTCCAAATAATACTGTAGCTCATGCAACTCTTAGAGGTGGTGGAGGCATAGCCGATTTTAACGCAAAACCATCAATCACAGACGAGTGGACCTCCCCCTACATTCCTTATCCCAATTATTATGAGCCAATCCAATTTGTAACTTTCACTAACGCTGTGAGAACTTTTAATAAGGTATCAATTATCCATTCCGGAAACAACGCTGTTTTTATTGACCCTATTTATAGCTATCGCTATACCGTTAATGAGGTGTGGTTCGATAAGGAATTTGGTATTGTTTTTTTTAAAGATGTCTTTGGAAATAGTTGGAGTAGAATTAATTAGTCCAGCCTTACTTCCCTAATTCTTTACCCTAACATCATAAGTTTCGCAACTTTCAACTCACTGCGCTCATAAAAAAGAAGAGACGAGATGGAATTTTTTTGAATTTTAAATATTTTTTATTGTTTTTCAATAAATATTTATAGTTTTGTGCCATAAAAGCACAACCAACCATGACAAAGAAAAACGACTTCGTGTGGAAATTAATCCAAACCATCTGCTGGCTCATATTTGCTGGCTATTGCATTCAAACAGGCGCGCTATTATTCAATTATGTATATAGCCTATTCAAACCAATTGCCACAAACAACCTTCACCTTGGACTCAACCTTTCTGAACTTTATAGCCAAAGTATGTTGCTGTATACTCTTACTTTTATTTTGATTATTGCAGTGTCTGGACTTAAAGCTTATGTGTTTTATATTATACTGAGCTTATTTAAAGTCTTGAACCTATTCAAACCTTTCAGCAAAGAAGTTTCAGAAAAAATTTCAAGCACCACTTACTTCACGTTTCTAGTGGGCATCATCAGCTTTACAAGTATTGAGTTGATCAAAAAACTAACGACCCACCAATACAATTTTGGCGTTGCTGCAAGATACTTTGAAGATAATGGCACTTTTTTGGTCATGTCAGCAATCTTATTTTCGATTTCTCTCATTTTCAAGCGTGGAATTGAACTACAATCTGAAAACGATTTAACTGTTTAATATGCCAATTGTAGTAAACCTTGATGTGATGATGGCAAAACGAAAAATGTCGCTTAATGAACTTTCTGAGAAAGTAGAGCTTACATTATCAAATCTTTCAATCCTAAAAACAGGAAAAGCAAAGGCAATCCGTTTTAGCACTCTTGAAGCTATATGTAAAGCGCTTAACTGCCAACCAGCGGACATATTAGAATATGTTGAAGAAAATTAAAAAAGCAAGTAAAAATCATATTTCAATTCCAATGCACTCATTAATATTGTGCATTGAGAAGAGCGCTGAAATATTATAGAATCATTTGGCTGAAATACGATTTTACTGCCGGCATTTCAGTTTTTTTGGTTGCACTACCGCTTTGCTTAGGTATTGCCCTTGCATCTGGAGCTCCTCTTTATGCAGGATTGCTTTCTGGCATAATTGGCGGAATTGTTGTTTCCTTAATTAGTGGATCTCAACTTTCTGTATCGGGACCTGCAGCGGGATTAACCACCCTTGTAGCAGCTTCCATTGCCTCGCTTGGAGATTATGCTGTCTTTCTGCTCTCTGTTATGATTGCAGGATTGTTCCAACTTATTTTAGGTATTCTAAAATTAGGGGTCATTGGTAATTACTTCCCTTCTTCTGTCATTAAAGGAATGCTGGCAGCGATTGGCATTATTTTGATTTCAAAACAAATCCCACTAAGTATTGGATATGAAGATGCAGATTTTTGGTCAACGCAATTCCTGCAACTTTTTACTGCGGAAAACTTTTTTGACAATATCAGCCAACTATCAAAACAAGTCAGTACCACACCATCCTTGTTAACAATTGTTTCAATTGCACTCTTGATTCTATTACAAAAGAAAAAGTTGAAGCTTATTCCACCTGCTTTAATGATTGTTTCTTTGGGAATTCTTGCTTCTTTAGTTCTAGAAAATTTTTCTACTCAGCTTAACTTCAAGTCATCTCAACTGGTATTCATTCCAGCAAATATTTTCAATGAAATCATTTTTCCAAAATTCAATCTACTCTTTTCTAACCTAGAAATCTGGAAACTTGGTATCACTATTGGTATGCTTGCTTCACTTGAAACGCTGTTATGCGTAGAAGCGATCGATAAACTTGATAAACGCAATAGAATTACTCCTATGAATAGGGAATTGGTTGCTCAAGGTATTGGCAACATAACTTGTGGATTATTAGGCGCTATCCCGCTCACTGCAGTAGTTGTTAGAGGTGCAGCGAATGTAGATGCTGGTGGCAAAACAAAGTTATCATCATTAACTCATGGTATTTTATTATTAGTTGCAGTACTTACCATCCCATTTGTACTAAATAAAATTCCATATGCCTCCCTATGTGCTATTCTTATAATGACAGGTTACAACTTAACAAAACCGCAACTGTACAAACATATGTGGAACTTAGGTTGGAAGCAATTCATTCCTTTCACTTGCACTATAAGCATCATTTTATTAACTGATCTTCTAATTGGTGTTGCAATTGGATTACTGATTGCTGTTTATTTTATTGTGCGCAATAACTCCAAAGAGGAATTTACAATTACAAAAAAACATATGTTGGGTATTGACCATTACACGATTCAATTACATAGCAATGTAACTTTTCTGAATAAAGTCAACCTTAAAAAGACCTTGGATATAATCCCTAACTATAGTAAACTAGTGATTGATGGTAGTAACAGCACTTTCATTGATCATGATATATTAGAAATTATAAGCGAATTCCATAACAAAGCCCACGACCGACATATTGAGTTGGAACTAATCAATATTCAATCAGTCAATGTGCAACAAATACATTAATTCATGCGACTTCTTCTAATCATTTTAATAGGCTTGCTCGGATGTAACCAAGATCCAACCTTAAAATACAACGCAAACGCATCGCCATTAGATAAACTAAAAGAAGGGAATGAACGATTTATGAAAGGACATTCCATTCATCCTGACGAGAGCCTGGCAAGAATCAAAGAAATCAAAAAAGCGCAACATCCATTTGTTACCGTAGTAAGTTGCTCCGACTCTAGAATTCCGCCTGAACTCATTTTTGATCAAGGCCTAGGCGACATATTTACAATTAGAACTGCAGGAAATGTAATAGGTGATTATGAATTAGGAAGCGTGGAATATGCAGTTGAGCATCTTGAATGTAAGCTTATTGTTGTACTCGGACATGAATCTTGTGGAGCTATACAAGCATTTTTATCGAGTGGCAATGAAAGACACAAAGACCATATCCAAAACATCATTGACTATTTATCAAAAGAGCAAGAACAGAAAGACATTCTAGATAGCCTAACATCCAATCCCGATCTAGCTGTGCGTGCAAATATTCAACATGGCGTTACCCTCCTAAAAAATTCCACACCTATCTTAAAATCAATGTATGAGTCAAAAAAAGTAAAAATTATTGGCGCTTACTACGACTTAGATAATGGGAAAGTAACATTTGATGAATCCCATTAATTGAGGGAATCTGCTTGCGTCACTATTACTTTTTTCTTTCAATGATAAATCCAGTTGTTACAATACCTACTTCATCTAATTTCATTTTACTCATAGATGACCTGGTATTTTTTTGACCCACCGATTCTGAAAACATATCATCCATCACTTGCTCAAATGTTTGCATACTGCCACCCGCACTTCTTGTCTTCTTTCGATTTAACACACCACGTAAATCCATTGGTGATCTAGAAAGAATTAATTTGAAAAACTCTTTCCCTTCTGGCGTATCCTCATCTACTTGAACCTCTTCAATAACCCTGCTTTCACCCGGACGAAGAAAATAGTCTTGCGGCTCTTCAAATTCATCAGGCAATAAAACCTTTACATCATTATTGGGCATGATATTTACTAAGGTAAAGTAAACACCAAATGGACTGTTATTAGTTATTCTTAAATCAAATAGATCTAAGGGTTTCATCAATAAATCACCTGCTTCTTGAGGTTTAGACCTTGGAATAACATCCATTTTTACACCCTGCGCCAATGCACCGCCATCCTGAATATTTCTGAAATATTTTACACGCGCCAATCGCTTGATTCCTTCCATAAAGAATTTCCAATCATCATCTGTCAATGCAGCGTTCCCTGTATAGGTTTTGACATACCTAGTGCTATCAAACATATCAACCAAACGAATCATTCTTGTTTGCATATCTACCCATTTTACTTCTATCATCATATCTGCATTCTCAGACATTTGTAAGAATGGATAATCTTTCACTTTCTGCTTCAATTGATTTACCAACTCTACCAACTTTGTTTCTTTCGGTGCTACATTAGGTATAAAAACTGTTGCAGAAAAACTTCCATATTGAACTGCATCCAACTCAACAATATAAACCTGCTGCTTGTCAAGTGCTTTTGCAGCAACACAAATACTCTGAAAAGGATTTGCTTGCTGAATAACACCAATAGTAATTACCTGTTTTGAAGCATCAAGTATTTTAACCGTGCTTCCATTACCTATACCTTGCATGTACCCAATATTTACAGTAAAGGCACTATCATGCAACCATCTTTGGGATGTTAGTAATTCCATTTTAGGTGAATAAGCTCCATTGAAAATTAATTGATCGGTATTGCCCTCAATCATTGGAACTTGGGTAGGAATATCAGCTTGAATTTGCGCTCGAATTTTTTCAAACAATAAAGAATAGTTTTCACCTTCTTTCAAATTACTAATTGCCTTTGCAAAAGCAAATGACAATGAACCTACTCCAACATTATTCGCATCTTTTGTTTCATAATTCACTTGACTTGGACTAGATGCACTTATAACTATCATATTACCCAAATTAACCGAAGAGGGATTTAAAAAACCTAATTCTCGAGCAGAACTACCTCCAATTTTAAGTTGCTCCTTGGGTTTGTACCCTGGACTTTGAAATGGAGATGGTAAACCCCTACTCACTCTGTATTCTGTCCCCCTTGAAGCAGTTCCTGAATGACAAGCATCAATTAAAACAATAAAACTTCCATTTTTACCAATGCGCTCTCTAATTCTTGTAAATTTTTCGTTTAATAAATCGTCTCGAAGATGGTTTTGACCTTTATAAGTAACCACATCATACATAGCTTTTGCATCGTATGGCACCAAAGCCTCATCGTATCCATCTACCTCATCACCATTATCATCCTCTATTTGCTGACCATGGCCAGAAAAATGAAAGTAAACAATATCACCATCTTTTAGCTTTTCTATAAAAGCATCTAACCTTGCAACTATTGCAGCTTTTGTAGCCTGCTCGTCTTTTAAGCTATCCATGTTGGCTTCTAAAAAGCCATTCTTGAGTAATGCCTGTTTAATGTAATACATATCGTTGGCAGAGCTCAAATTACCCCATCTTCCACCTGGAGGGTACTTACCAATTGCCACCATAAATGCCATTTTCCGCTGAGACCATGCACTGGCTGACAGTAAAACAAGACTGAATACCACAAGAATGATTCTTTTCATATAGTTGCTTTTAGCTGAATTACATACAGGATGCAATTCACTGGGAAATGACATAAATTTCTTGAAAAATTTCTTAAAAAGCCATAAAATGGACAAAATGCTGACTATAAGAATTAACTTCTTACAACTCCTGGTGATAAAATACATTACAAATGCAGCTATTTAGTAATTTTCAAGAAATATTAGAATTATGCATATAGAAAATGAGCCAATTGAAGTTTCCAATTCAGCAAGGTTTCATTTACTTGAGTTTGCTAAATGGAGTAAAATCTTCTTTTACTTATTAATCAGTTTACTTGGAACAGTAATCGTTTTCGTATCGTTTGGGTTAAAACCTATGATGAAAGTGATTCGTGAGAATAAAGAAGAAATGAGTCTTGATATTGATGCAAGTGTAGTTGAGATGCTAGACAAAAATTCAAATCTATTTGTGACAAGTGGAATAATCATCATTACAATTATTGGAATTGGCACTTTTCTAATAACGCGACTTTTATTTAAAAGCGCAAAGAACATACAGCTATCCTTCAAAAATAATGACGAATCTTACCTTTTAGAAGGTTTCAACTACTTGAAATTATTTTTAATGATAAGCGCTATTCTCTCTGGAATTGGTCTATTATTTACCTCACTAACATTCTTAATTAAGTAATCATGGAAATACAACAAAAAGATACCTTACAAATTGATTTCCGTTTTTATCAAACGCTAAAAAGTATAGTTCAATGGTCTAAAATCCTTGGAATTATTGGCATAGCTGACGGGATTGTTTCATTGCTTCAAGCAATATTATTAGATAAAGGAGCTATTGCAATTGCAGTATTGCAACTAGTGTTGTATGCGGTATTATATGGTTATTTATTTTGGGGAGGACAAAAAATTGATAAAGCACTAAACACCAGTAATCCAGATCTACTTAGTGAGGGCTTCTCTGGCTTAAAAGTATTCATGCAAATACAAACTGTAATAATCATGCTTGCAGCATTAATAATTGTACTTGCTGTTCTCTTCATTACAATTCTCAGTGTTATAAAAATGTAAACATTACAGTCTAATTGGAAGCTTTTAAAAAAGACTGAATCAGCGGAGCTACAAGATGTGGCTGCTCAATCGCAGGAAGATGACCAACTCCTTCTAGAACATGAAGAACGTTTCTGTTGATTTGAGCTGATAAACTTTTAATACGATCTCTTGAAACAGCAGAATCCTCATCTCCATAGATTATACAAACTTGGCCAATTTTATCTATACCTTTAGAATAATCATTCCTTTTCAACATGGCAGAAATCATTAAAGGGATATCGCGAGTTGAATTTTCCATAGCAGTCCTCATCCAATAAGATATTTCGGCTTCATTAATTGGATCATTTCTAAAACTTTTTCCAAAGTATTGTAAGGTAAGTCCTTTTATAAAAGGCTTAAATCCAATAATAGGCAAGAAGAATTTAAATAGCCTTATTGGTATACTTTCAATGAATGTTTCATTTTTGAGTGGTGTCCCCAAAAGAATTAGTCGGGATACTAAGTCTGGAAATTTGACTGCTAATGCCACACCAACTATTCCACCTAAAGAAGATCCAATAAAAGTAACTGATTTGCCTGGAGCTAAAGTTTTAACTAAAAGAGCAATTTCTTCAACCCAAGTTTCAAAGTTAGTCTTTGTAGAATGTGAAATTGTTCTGCCATGAAAGTGATGATCATAAGCAATAAATCTATAATCAGTGCCCAATAATTTGATCAAATTATCATACATGGTCGAATTGAACAAGAAAGCATGTGCACAAAATATGACCTGTTCACCCTTTCCAGATTCCTCATAATAAAAACTGCTTCCATGTATGTCTACAAAAGGCATATCCTTTCATCAATCATTTAAGTTGTAGTGAGCATGCAAAGAGGGTATTGTAACATGAAATCCTTTGCGCTTCAATCGCATATAAAAATCCAGCATAACTTCTTCTTCTCCATGAACTAAAAACAATTCTTTTACTGAAGGAATGTGCTGACAGCCCAACCACTGCATCAAATCATCATAATCACCATGCGCACTCATTGCTCGCATCACCCCTACTTCGGCAGAAACCTGATATACATCTCCAAATATTTTCACTTCTTTTTCGCCTCGCATAAGTTTGCCACCTAAAGAATTAGGCTCACAATACCCAACTATTAAAATAGTATTATTCGCATTACGAATATTATTCATAATATGATGCTTAATCCTTCCCGCATCTGCCATACCACTTGCAGAAATAATTATCATAGGCTCTTGTAAATCATTCAACGCCTTACTCTCATCACTGTTTTCAGTAAATCGAAGCCCTTTGAAATCAAATGGATCTTCATCTTCTAATAACAATTTTCGCAACCGCTTATTATAATACTGAGGATATTGCTTAATAATAGCAGTTGACTCTTTACTCAAGGGACTATCAACTATAACTGGAATACCATGTAATCTGTTCTCTAAATCGAGTTGGTTTAAAGCGAGTAACAATGCCTGTGTTCTACCCACACTAAACGCAGGTATAATGAGTTTCCCCTTTTTTTGAATGCAAGTTCTTTCAATCCAATTATACAATTGCTCAACTGTTCCATGCACTTCATCGTGTAACGAATTACCATAGGTACTTTCTACAATTATATAATCAGCCTGACTAAACGGAGCAGGAGATCTTAAAATATCGTCTCTATATCTACCAATATCCCCGCTAAATGTTACTCTTCTATTTCCTGCATTAGTTTGAACAGATAAATGTATAGAGGCACTCCCAATAATATGACCTGCGTCAGAAAACAAACATGTTACTCCATCTAATACCTGAAACTCTTTATCATATTCATGTTCTACAAACTGAGCGGCAGTTGATAAAGCATCTTCAACTCCATACAGCGGCTCAACAGGTGGCAAGCCTTGTTTAGCTCTTCGTTTGTTATAAAATCGAGCATCATCGCGTTGTATCTGAGCGCTATCTTCCAAAAGAACCGTTGCTAAAGCTGCAGTTGCTGGAGTGCAATAAATAGGTCCTCGATATCCATCTTTATACAACTTAGGTAATAAGCCAGAATGGTCAATATGCGCATGTGATAAAATAACTGCATCAATTGATGCTGGATCGAATCCCCAATCGCTATTTAGATCAATGGTCTGCTTACCCATTCCTTGAAACATACCACAATCAAGTAAAATTTTTCTTCCATCATCTAAATGAAGAATATGCTTACTTCCTGTAACCATCTTGGCTGCTCCATGAAATGATATATGCATAGGTATTATTTTTTAGCTCTGAAAGTCCAAGTGAACCAACACTCTGTTGCTAAAACCCCGTCCTCTGTCATACCAGCAGCATAACATTCAACTGTTACTGGTTCTCCGGTCTCAATTGTTTTTTGAATAGCGTTCTCAATAATTCCACCGTCGGAACACTTGAACGTTAGCTTCCCTTTTACTTTTTTATGAAACAGTGAACGATTACATAATACCAACATACTAACTGAAGGCTTTCTTTGGTATAGTTGACCAAATGCTAATGCTCCTGTTGACAATTCTGCAGCCATCAACTGAGCGGCAAAATAGACCGATTGAAATGGGTTTTGATTTATCCATTTATAACGAATAGAAACAGCACAAGACTCTCTTGAAATTTGAACGACCTTCAAACCAGAGAAAAAAGCCATAGGCAACTTGAACAGAAAAAATAAATTAGAGGTCCAACGAGATTGAATTCTTTTACTGAATATATCAAACCCTGTATGCATTTCTTAGTTGATTTTATACAAGTTAATCCAAATCAACCATACATTCAAATTCTATAAAAGTAATGCGGCTAAAACATAATCTGCCAATAAAATTAAAATACAACTTACAACAACAGCACTCGTACTAGACCTACCAATTTCAAGTGCTCCACCCTTTACATGATAACCATAATATGCTGGCACACTACTAATGATAAAAGCAAATGTGTATGCCTTATATAGAGCAAAATTGATATTATACAAATTCAAATTCTGACGCAGACCTGCATCATAAATTTCATTTGCCAAAATACCTGCAGCTTCTCCCGCAATTCTACCACCCCAAATGGCAACAACAGCTGAAATAACAATCAAACATGGAACAATAATAAGTGATCCAAGAATTTTAGGCATTATTAAAAAACTTTTTGTGTTAATGCCCATTATTTCTAATGCGTCAATTTGTTCGGTAATACGCATATTGCCAAGTTCACTTGCAATTTTACTGCCAACAACACCTGCAAGAACAATACTTACAACTGTTGGTGATAATTCTAAAATCACACTATCACGAACAATTTGTGCAATTGTTTGCTTTGGCACAAGAGGACTCACTAATTGATACGCTGTTTGAACTGTAGTTACCGCTCCTAAAAAGAAAGATATGATCAATACAATTGGCAATGCACCATAGCCAATTTCAACACATTGGTGCATAAGCTCTTTCCAATACATACGGTGATTCTCAGGACGTCTGAACATTCCCCGCAACATGATTAAAAAGGCACCAAAGTGTTGAAAAAATAGCATGGTTATTCTTATTCGTGCTTAAAGATAGTTATCTCTTCTTTTTCTTTAGCTTTTGCCACCATTTACTTCTCTGCACTTCTTCCTCAATATTCTTATGTTGTTTTGTCTGTGCATCAATTACTGCAATAAGCGACATATTTACAATATTTCGAACTGAACTTCCTAGTTGTAAAACATGCACTGGCTTTTTCATTCCAAGAAGTACTGGACCAATTGCATCGTCTCCTCCAACATCTTTTAAAAGATTGTAAGCAACATTACCAGCAGTTAGATTAGGAAAAATGAGCACATTCACATCTTGATCAACTAAATCGCTGAAAGGATAGTTATCTTTTAGAATCTCTTTATTAAACGCTAAACTAGCTTGCATTTCACCATCTACAATTAAGTTAGGTTGCTTAGCCTTTAATATGGCAGTTGCCTCAGCAACCAATCTTGCTTCTGGCGCATCACTGCTCCCGAAATTACTGAAGCTTAACATTGCAATGCGAGGAACTAAGTTGAAGTTGCGTACTTCCTTGGCCACCAACATAGCTATATCGGCTAATTCTTCAGCAGTTGGATTAAAATTCACAGTTGTATCTGCTAAAAACAATGGCCCTTTCTTGGTAATCATTAAGTACATACCTGCAATCTTCTGAACGCCTTCTTCCGTTCCAATAATTTGTAAAGCAGGACGAATAGCTTCTGCATAGTTTCTTGTTAATCCAGATAATACAGCATCTGCCTGTCCTGTTTCCACCATCATACAACCAAAATGATTGCGATCTTTCATGATCTTATAACTCTCATACTGATTGTATCCTTTGCGCTGGCGCTTTTTGAAGAATATTTCACCAAACTGTTCTCTTTGTGCATCCATTTCTGGACTGCGTGGATCTATAACTGGAATATCTGCAATATCAATATTATTTAAATCTGCTATTTGCTGAATCTTATTTGGATCACCTAATAAAATTGGATATGCAATTCCTTCCTCATACACAATACTTGCAGCTTTTAAAATTTTCTGATTATCAGCTTCTGCAAATACAATACGCTTTGGCTCTTTTCTTGCTTTACTACCAATAATGCGCAACAACTGATTATCTTGTCCAAGTCTTTTATCTAGTTCAGCTTTATAAGCATTCCAATCAGTAATATTTATTTGTGCTACTCCACTTTCCATAGCAGCTTTTGCAACTGCTGGAGCCACTGTAGATAATAATCTTGGATCAACTGGCTTTGGAATAATATATTCATTACCAAATGAAATATTCTTTTGGTTATAAGCCATGTTTACAATATCTGGCACAGGTGTTTTAGCTAACTCCGCTAATGCTCTTACAGCAGCTAGCTTCATAGCCTCATTAATTTTCTTAGCTCTTACATCAAGCGCACCTCTAAATATGTAAGGAAATCCAAGCACGTTGTTCACCTGATTAGGATAATCACTTCTTCCTGTTGCCATAATTACATCAGGTCTTGCACCCATTGCATCTTCATAACTAATCTCCGGATCTGGATTAGCCATAGCAAATACAATTGGATTCTTTGCCATGCTCTTAACCATTGCAGGTGTAATTACATTTCCCACACTTAGACCAATAAAAACATCGGCATTCTTTAATGCCGATTCTAGTGTCCAATGACTTTCTTCGGTAGCAAAAAATAATTTACCCTCATCTATTCCTGTTCTTCCTTTATGAATAACGCCTTTACTATCGAACAATAAAATATTCTCTCGCTTAACCCCAAGCTCAATGTACAAGTGCAAACAGGAAAGTGCCGCAGCTCCAGCACCATTAACGACCAAGCGCAACTTATCCATTTTCTTCTTTTGCAATTCTGCGGCATTCAACAGTGCAGCTGCGCTAATAATTGCAGTACCATGCTGATCATCGTGCATAATTGGAATAGAAAGTTGCTCTTTTAATTTTTTCTCAATGTAAAAACACTCAGGTGCTTTAATATCTTCTAAATTAATACCTCCAAATGTTGGCTCTAATGCTTTTACAATCTGAACAAATTTTTCAGGATCTTTTTCATTGATTTCAATATCAAATACATCAATATCCGCAAACACTTTAAACAACACTCCTTTACCTTCCATAACTGGCTTACCTGCTTCTGGACCAATATCACCTAGTCCTAACACCGCAGTACCATTACTTATAACAGCTACTAAATTTCCTTTTGCTGTGTATTTATATACATCTTCTGGATTGGCTGCAATTTCTAAACAAGGTTCTGCAACACCCGGACTGTATGCAAGCGATAAGTCTCTTTGAGATTTTGTTTCTTTAGTAGGAATTACTTCAATTTTACCTGGTCTACCTTTTGCATGATAGTCCAACGCATCCTGTCTCTTTGAATTATTTTTTTTCATAGTCAAGTTTCATTTTTAGAATCTAACCTTAGCACCTAACCAAGCTATATTTGCAACTCCAATTGCAATAGCACTTTCATCAATATCAAATAAAGGAGTATGAACATTATGAATTATTCCTTTTGCTTCATTTCGCACACCTAAGCGAAAAAAACAACCTGGAATTTGTTGTGTGTAAAAACCAAAGTCTTCTGCACCCATGCGCATCTCTGTTTCTTCCACTTGAGCATCACCCATCATCTCTTTTGCTAAATCCCAAGCTTGTTGATTAAGCACTGGATCGTTATCAACTGTTGGATAGCCAACATCAATATGCACATCAGCTGTAGCACCCATTGCTGTTACCAACAATTCTGTTTGCTTACGTATTAAATCATGCGCTTTAAATCGCCATGCTTCATCCATTGCACGGAATGTACCCATTAATTTAACTTCACTAGGAATTACATTGGTTGTATGTCCACCTTGAATGGAACAGATGGATAATACCGATGGTGAAACAGGGTTATTATTCCTACTAATGATTTGTTGTAAGGAAGTAATCAAATGGCTTGCTACCAAAATAGTATCAACTGTTAAATGAGGCGCAGCAGCATGTCCACCTGCACCCTTGATAGTAATATAAATTTCATCTGCACTAGCCATTACCCTACCCGAACGAAAACTCAACTTACCAACTTCTAATCCTGGATGAACATGCAAACCAATAATGCCCAATGGCTTCGGATTTTCCAAAACCCCTTCTTTGATCATTAAGCTAGCTCCACCCGGATTCTTTTCTTCTCCTAATTGAAAAATCAATTTAATAGTACCCTCCCATTCTGATGCAAACTCTTTTAATATTTTAGCAGCCCCTAATAATATAGTTGTATGCACATCGTGACCGCATGCATGCATAACTCCAGGGACAGTGGAAGCATAAGGCACTTGGTTCTCTTCATGTATTGGCAATGCATCCATATCTGCACGCAATGCAATAACACGATCTGAAGGTTTACCCCCCTTTAATATTCCAACAACACCTGTACCAGCCATTACTTGAAATGGAATATCCATTTCTTTCAATTTAGATTGTACATAGGCAGATGTTGCAGTTTCCTGAAAACTTAACTCGGGGTTTGCATGCAAATGTCTTCTAATACCAATGAAATCATTCAACAGCTCATTGGATCTATGCCTAATTTTTTGTTGTAGTGTTTCACTCATTGTAATTCTTGCTCGTCGGTGAATGTATATTCAATGCCATCATCCACCACATAAACTCCTTGTGGATAAAAACGCATGAGTTGCTTTCTAAGCTTTTCAGCATCCTCACGTTTCAAAAAGTTACCAATCCTTACTTTAAAATAAGGTGCTTGAAACATGATATAGCTTTTATGCTCAGGAAATCTGGAAAGTAATTCTGATTTCACTCTTGTTGCATCGTCTCTTTTATTGGTATTTACCACTTGCACTCGAAAGCCTTTGACTGATCCACTGCTGGTTAGTAAAGCACTTCTTTTATTGATAATAGCTTGTCGCTCTACAAGACTTTGCATTCTAGGATCCTGACGCACAATAATTGTGTCAGATGCGAATGCATTTGAACAAAAAGCAACCAAACAACAAATGAGTAAATACCTCATAAAAAAGTGTTTAGTAAGATGAAGAACTACCTGGAGTAGTTGTATTTTCAGAAACTATGGCAATGCTAGCACTACATCCTAATCTTTCAGCTCCCGCTTCAATGAGTTCCCTTGCAAATGCAGCATCGCGAATACCGCCAGAAGCCTTAATCTTCACACTTGTTGGTAAATGCAAGCGCATGAGCGCCACATCTTCGGCTCTTGCTCCCACAGCAGCATAACCTGTAGAAGTTTTTAAATAATCAATACCAGCAGCACCATATAAATCACAGCAGCGTATAATTTCTTCCTTAGTCAACACGCCACTTTCAATAATTACCTTCAATACTTTATGCTGCTTTCTGATTAACGGTAAAATATGATTCAATTCATTTGCAATGTATTGCCAATCGTTGTTTTTGATAGCACCAATATGTGCAACCATATCTATCTCATCTGCACCATCTACCATAGCAAGTACAACTTCTGCAATTTTTGATTCTACAGCTGAGTAACCAAATGGAAATCCAATTACAGTGGCAACTTTAACAGAAGACCCTGCCAACTGTTCTTTTGCTCTTTTCACAAAATGAGGTGGCACACATACTGCTGCAAAGCTCCATGTTTTGGCTTCCTCACAAAGTTGATCAACTTCACTTATAAGCGTTGTAGGCTTTAATATAGTATGATCTATGTAAGATGCTAATTGCATAGGCAGCAAAGTTTACAGGTCACGCCCGTGACAGGATTTATATTTTTTACCACTGCCACAAGGACAAGGATCATTTCTACCAATCTTTGGACCCACTTTAACCGGTTCATGTTTTACAGGAGTTGGATCATAGTAATCATTCTCAGATACGCCATAATCATCCCCTCTCGCATCAATCTCATCTTTATTGGCTTTCATTTTACTAAGATCAGTTTTGGCACGTTCACCTTGTCGCATAGCTGCTTGGTCGCCTTCAGCTTGAATTGAAGCATGACATAAGAACTGTACAATTTCTCTGTTTACTTCAGCATCCATCTTCCTGAACAATTCAAAAGCTTCCATTTTATAAATTACCAATGGATCTTTTTGTTCGTAGGTAGCTGTTTGAACACTTTGTTTTAAGTCATCCATAGCACGCAAATGCTCTTTCCATGCATCATCAATTAATGCCAATGTAACATTTCTCTCCAATGCATTACCAATC
>ERZ1066133.112-NODE-112-length-44370-cov-166.575065_pt1 | contig 44370 bp, 43 predicted proteins | sample MGYA00382780_ERZ1066133 | MGnify/ENA primary metagenome ERZ1066133 (study PRJEB33369, sample SAMEA5778363) | biofilm metagenome | biome: Industrial cooling water; feature: Water cooling tower basin; material: Biofilm | place: United Arab Emirates | collected... | reverse complement strand
AGGAGGGCAAGCCGTGACCCGCCCCAAGCTCACGCCGTCGCTCTTCGCCGCGCTGCGGGCTGTGCGGGATGGCAAGGTCACGACATCCAAGCAGCGGCTTGCAATGCTGGATCCGGTTCGGCTGATTGAGGCTCGGCCATACTCAGACAAACGCAAAGGCTGGCGCTGGATTCTCACCCCCGCCGGCGTCGAAGCGCTGGCGCAATACGAGCAGGAGAACCAATGACCCCCGACCCCCTGACCCCATGAAGATCGACGACAAACCCGCCTCCGAGATGACCCTGCGCGAGCACTTCGCGGGGCTGGCGATGAGTTGGCTCTTCGCCAAAGATGCCGACGGTTGGAGTTTCGATGAAGACGCAGATATCGCCGTTCGAGCCGCCGACGCCCTCTGCCGCGAACTCGCCAAGCCCCGCCCGAAGCCCGCGTGGCAGCCGATGAGCACGGCGCCGCTAGACCGAATCGTCGAGGTCTGCTTCGAAGGAAAGCGCGTATTCTCTTGCTCATTCGGCCGTTCTGGCTGGTTGAGTCACGGTCAACGCATCGGCGGCCAGGCATACGCCTGGCGCCCCATCGAAACCGACGACCACCCCGAGCAACTGCCGACGGAGCCCGTCGCCTGACCCCATGACCCCATGCTCCACGCCCGCATCCTCCCCGTGCCCCTGCTGTGAATGAGCTGGCTCTTTTCGCAGGCGCTGGTGGCGGCATACTCGCAGGCCACTTGCTCGGATGGCGCACCGTCTGTGCAGTCGAGCGAGACCCCTACGCCGTCGCAGTCTTGGCCGCACGGCAGAACGAAGGCGCGCTGCCTCCCTTCCCGGTTTGGGACGACGTGGCAACCTTCGACGGGCGGCCGTGGCGCGGAGCTGTTGACGTGGTTTCTGGCGGCTTCCCGTGCCAGGACATCAGCGTTGCAGGCAAGCGAGCCGGGATCGACGGCGAACGCTCCGGGCTGTGGTCCCACATGGCCCGTATCGTTGGCGAGGTTCGACCCCGTTTCGTGTGCGTGGAAAACTCCCCAGCTCTCACTGTTCGGGGACTTGGGCGGGTGCTTGGAGACCTGGCCGCGCTCGGGTTCGATGCGGAATGGGGAGTGCTGGGCGCGGCCGATGTTGGAGCCCCGCACCAACGGGACCGCATTTGGATCCTGGCCTACGCTCAAAGCGAGCGATGGCCTGAAGGGCGGCCCAAACAGCATTCACGGCACGGGCAGCCTAAGCCTTCCGGCGGCTGTGGCAAGGGCGCAGAAGCTGCCGACCCTGACAGTTCGCGGCAACTACAACCGAGCGGGAGCCAGCCCAAGTTCTGGCGATGGCCTAGCCACGGTGATTGGTGGCAGTCTGAACCCGACGTGGTGCGAGTGGTTCATGGGCTGGCCCATCGGGTGGACCGAATTGCCTGCATCGGAAACGGACAAGTGCCGCAGTGCGCAGCGGAAGCGTTCACGCAGCTCAAAACACGTCTTGGTCTAACCCCATGATCTACAGCAAGATCCTCCCCGTACCCTCCTCCGCCCCCGTCATCCTTCCCGGGATGGCCGTCCCCTGTGGCCCGCACACTGCGCAGGCCCAGCCGCTGACCTACGACGCCGCGGGCCGCGTGACCTCCGCGCAGCTCGTGGTCGAGAGCCAGGACCCGCCGACCTTCGAGCCGCGCTGGGGTGAGGCGCGCCAGCTCACGCTGCCCGAGATTGTCGCCCGGCACGGCGCGGGCATCCAGCAGGCGATCGACCAGCACGTGGGGCTGGATGGATTCGTGGGCGTGGAGGCTGGGCCTGTGTTCGTGCGGGCGGAGTTTGCCTCTCGTGGCCTTCGAGAATGGGCGCTCGTACTGGACGAGGCGGGGATCGAGGAACGTGCGCTAGTGGACAACAACCACGAGATCACCGGCCCGCTCGGCGAAGACGCCATTGCCGAGCCGCAGCGCCTTTGGCTGGATCCAGAGACACCTGCGATCCCCTGGGACCGCACCGCCCCGATCGGTGTGCTGCCCCTGCCCGGCACGCTGCTGCTTGAGATCGGCGGCACGCTCTTCCCATACGACTCACCCTACGGCGCCGTCGGCAGCGGCGAAGGCGCAAACCCCTGGGGCCTGGTCCAGGGCAACCGCTACCTGTCGCAGTCCGAGGCCGTCTATCAACTCCACCTCCGCGGCACCGGCGCGCTGTACGAGAACGGCGGGCCGATTAGCCACTTGCCTGCTGCGCTGATGGGCTACCGCCTCGACGGCCCGAGCGACCCCCACCGCGTGCACGGGTGGCCGGCGAGCGGCGACCCGCTCGGCTGGGGACAGCAGGACTACAGCGACTGCACGCACGGTGTGATCGACAGCCAGCACATGAGCCGCACGCTGGGGCTGCTGCTGCCGGCGGCGTACATGGGCGCCGAGCCCTGGGCGATCAACGAGATCCGCTGCCTGGCGCAGACGATCGTGCTGTGCTACATCCCCGAGCATCGCCCGCGCCTCGGGCGTGAGGATGCCTGGCGGATGCACGTCGTGGCTACGGCGGTGCACTTGACGCCGCCCGACGCCCCCAACGGGATGCGCGGCCGCTGGCAGCACTGGCTCCACCGCATGGCGGTGCGGTCGCTGACCCTCCTCGGCCCCGTCGATGCCCAGTGGGGCCACCCTCACCTGCTGCCGATGTACGGGATCCAGCAGCCCCAGGACCACGCGCTGGCCGCGCCCTGGGAGTCGATGCTGCTGATCTCGGCGCTTGCCGCGGCGGAGCGCGTCACGCCCAGCCCGGTGGACGCGCTGGAGACCGCCGCCGATTCGCTGTGCGCCCACCTGGCCTGGGTCTTCGACGCCTGCGGCGCCGGCCGGTGGCCCTACAAGTACGTGATCGACCGCGAGCGCCGCGTGGTCCAGTGGATCCTCACGCACCCTGACGGCCGCCCAAACACGGACGGGGACTTCTACCTGGGCCTCTTGGGCCTGCTCTGGCTGCCCGAGCAGACCGGCCTCGACATCCGCGGCACGGTCGGCCTGCGCGAGCTGACCCGCTGCCTGGAAGCCTGGGCCCAGGCGCAGGGGCGGCCGCTGAGCCAGCTCGTCCGGCAGCCGCCGCACAGCCCCGCGTGGGCGAACGCGCTGCCCGCAATGTGGGCGCTGGGGGTGGTCGATCCTGTGGGCACCTGACCGCAGTCGGCTCCTAACCGTAGTAGGCTGCTCTCATGCCGCTAACGCCGTTTGCGCCTGAGCCTTCGGGGCCTCAGTCGGTTAGCTCGGGCCGCTGGGGCTCTACCATGGACCCCGGCGCCGAGGCCCGGCTTGAAGCCGGCCGCGAGGCTCGGCGCCAGGGCATGCTCCGGGACATAGCGGCTACAGCCTGGGGGGCGGCGCTGATCGCGGCCTGCGAGGCCGCTAGGGCCCGCCTGTGGGCGCCAAGGCTGCCCGGCTCTGACTGGTGGCTGGCGGTCGAGCCTGGGCGCCCGCGCCTGCCCGGGGGCGACGCTGCGGCCTCTGGAGGGCCCAGGGCTTTGTTCCAGGCCCTGGGCCGTGCGCCGCACCCAGCCACCCCCAAAGACTGGCCGGAGCGATTGCGAGCCCCGCGGGCCGATCCCCGCCGGCCGATGGCGACCGGCCGGGGCTGGCGCTCTCGGGAGTCCGGGCGCCGCCAATGGCCCGGGGTGCGCGGTCCCGGGGGCGGCTGGACGTGAGCGGCTCATCGATCGAGCGCTGTCGATTCGAGCGCCGGGACGGCAGCCGCTGCAAGCGCGCGGCTCAGGCTGGCGGCTACTGCTCGACTCACGTCCAGCACGGAGCCCTGGGATCCGGCAGCCGGCCGGAAACCGGTCGGTTCTCCCGAGCACCCGAGCGTCTGAGAGCGGCGCTGGAAGCGGCCCGGAAGTCGGACGAGCTCTGGTCGTCAGACGCTAGCCTGGCGCTCCTGGACGTGCGGATCGGCGAGCTGCTGGCACGCCTAGGCGACGAAGGAGAGCCGTCCGACTCCGCGAGCTGGAGGGAAATGGCGCTCCGGCTCTTCGAGCGCGCCCGATCCGCGGCCGCCGGGGAGGACCCCGAGGAGTTTCGGACTTCGATGGTGCTGCTACGCGACACTTTGAAGGCGGGGGCTGACCGAGATCGGGCTTGGGCTGAGATCCTGGAGGCGGTTAAGCTCCGCGAGGAGCGGGCAGACCGCGCGCAGATCCTGGAGCTACGAGGCCAGTACGCGATCCCGGCTCGCCACCTGGAAGCGATCCTGCTACGCATCCTCGACATAGTCGCCCAAGAGGCCCCGCAGCATGCTGACGCGATCGTCCAGAGGGCTCATGCAGAGGTCCTGGGCGAAGGCGCTGGAGACCTACAGGCACAGGCTCGCGCCCGGGAGCGCGCAGCACTTCGACGTCTGGAGGGATGACCCTATCGGGTTCGCGCAGAAGGTGCTCGGATACGAGCCGTGGGGCCCGGAGCAGAGCCGGACTGGTCACGGCGGGCAGGTAGCCATCGGCCGGGCCCTAGCCGAGCACCGGGACGTCGCGGTCTATGGCGGCCGGGGGGTGTCCAAGACCGATACCGCCGCCTGGCTCGCCTGCTGGTTCTTGTGCACGCGCCCCGATTCGATGGTTGTCTCCACGGCCCCGAGCGACCACCAGGTCAAAAACCAGCTCTGGCGCCGCATCCGGGGCTTCCACGCTACGGCGACCCGGCCGCTTCCCGGGCAGACCCTCATCAAGGAATGGCACATAGGCCCCCGCTGGTATGGAGTTGGCCTATCTACCGACACCCCCGACCGCTTCCAAGGCTTCCACGCGCAGGGCGGCGTTCTGTTCCTGGTTGACGAAGCCTCGGGCGTCCAGGACATGATCTTCGACGCCGGCGCAGGCTTCGGCACCGACGCGGGATCCAAGCGGCTCTATATCGGCAACCCGCTCCGCCGACGGGGGGCTTTCTACAAGGCCTGCCAGCCGGGCTCCGGTTTCGCAGTGATCCAAGTTGCCGCTCACGACGCCCCCCGAGACCGCATCTCTGACGCCTGGTTCGAGCAGGTGCGCCGCGAGTGGGGCCCGAGCCCCGAGTCGGATCCCCGCTGGGTTGTCTACGCTGACGGCCGCTTCCCCACGACCGACGAGCGCGCCATCGTGCCCCTAGCTTACCTTGAGCTGGCTGCCAAGCTGGGGCCATCCGACTCCGACTTCGCATCCCCCTGCATGGGGGTCGATATCAGCGGCAGCGATCAGGGCGACTGGAACGCCGCCGTCCTGCTCCACCGCGGGGCCGTCCGCGCGATCGACAAGTGGCGGGAGCCCGACACCATGCGGACCGCCGCCCGGATCCTCCGCCTGGCCAAGACCTGGGGGGTCGAGGGCCGCCGCATCGGCGTCGACGCCAACGGCATCGGGGCCGGGGTCGCCGACCGCCTGCGGGAGCTAGGCCTACCCGTGCTCGGCGTCCAGCTCGGCGCCGGCCCCGAGATCGACCGCCCGGCCCTGGTGGGCCCCGATCGCCTCTTCTTGAACCGCCGCGCCGAGCTGCTCTGGCATGTCCGCCTGATGATCGAGCGGCACCGCCTAGCCATCGCCTCGCGCTTCGAGACCTTGCGCCAGGACCTCGGCGCTCCCGAGTGGGACGAAAACGCCCAGGGCAAGCTATACGCTACACCGAAGGCCTCGCTGATTCCCACGTTGGGCCGGTCGCCGGACGAGGGCGATGCCTTGCTGTGCGCGCTGGCTGCCGACGGTATGGTGAGCAGATCGCCGCGCCCTGGTGTCTCCAGCACTCGCAAGGCGCGCGCCGCCAAGGGCGCCCGGGGGCGTCGCGCGGCCTAAGCCTGGCCCTACTCATCGATGCCGAAAAAAAGCCGCCCCGAGCCCCTGCCGAATGTTCCACGTGGAACGGTTAAGCGGGTGAGGCTCTCGCTGCCCCAAGGGGCCAGACTGCGGTCCCGCCGCGGGGTCGCCCAGGTTGAGCAGGCAAAAGCCGGCACTGCCGCAGCGTTGCTGGAAGGTCTGCGGGCTCACGGGCTGACCGGGCAAGAGGATCTGCCGCAGCTGACGCTCCCGATGCGGCAGTCGAGCTGGGTGTACGCTTCGGTTCGGCTGATCGAGTCAGCCATCCGCCAGGCTCGCATCCGGTTCCGCGGTCAGTCGCGGAACGGGGTGCTCGGCAACCCTGTCGCCGACGAGCATCCGTTGCAGAAGCTCTGGGATCAGCCGACGCGCCTGATCAGCGGCACGACCATGCTCAGTCTGGTCGCCGACTGGCTGTTGCTGTCGGGTGAGGTCTTGATCGCCGGGGCGACGTCAGACAACCGGACCGTTGAGCCCGGGCAGCGGCCCGAGCGGCTGGTGCCGTTGCGAGGCGGGCGCGATCGAATGAAGCTGCTGCGGAACAAGCAGGGCGACCCCACGCTTTGGGACTACGACTATGGGGACCGGCGGCTTTCGATCCACATCGACAGCGCGGCCTTCGTTTACTTGGTCGATCCCGACATGCCTTATCGGGGACTGGCTCCTCTTGAGCCGGCAATGAATCCCGCGGAAGCCAACATGCTCGCCGACGAAGCGAACCGCCGGCTGCTGCGTCGCGGTGGCGAAAATCGGGGATACATCACGATTCCGGACCTGCTTGACAACGACGTCGTTGATCGGCTGCGCGAGGAGATCGCGGAGACCTGGGACGGCGAGGCCACCGGGGACACGACTCGCTTGCTGCATGGCGGAGCCGAGTGGAAGCCTACGACCGGCCGGCAGACCGAGCGCATGTATGGGACACTGACCGACGCGACGCGCAAGGCTACGGCGTCCATCTTCGGGGTCTACGAGTCTCTGCTGGGCGGGGCCGCCGAGAATTACGCGACCTTCCACGGGCAGCGCCGTGCTTTCTACGAGACCACGGTTTTTGGCTTGCTAGACCTGGTCGAAGACGCGGTCAATAGCTGGCTGCGGCATTGCGGCGTCGCCGAGTGGGCAGGGCTGGAAGCATACGCCGACCGCGGGCGGATGCGCCGGTATGTCGAAGACGTAGCCGGGCAAGCCGGGGCCGCAAAGTCCCTGCGCGATCTCGGGGTCCCGGCGGCCGCGGCCTTCGAGCGGGCAGGTCTGGAGAACGTCCCGCAGTTCCCAGGCGACGACGTCAGCCTCGTCCCGATGGGGCTACAGCGGCTCGAAGACGTGGTCGAGGGGCTGCCGCCCGAAGGCGGCGACGGAGGGCCTGCGCCCGGCGAGGAGGGCGCCCCGCCGGATGGCCCGGAGGCTGACCCCGACGGAGAGCAGCCGGCTCAGGGCGACGACGGGGGCGAGACCCCGGCCGAAGGAGACGATGAGCCCGAGAAGCCGGCAGGGGCTGAGCCGGACACCGAGGCCTCGGCCGCCTCCCCGAGCACCCGCCAAGCTGCCGGGATCGCCGTGACCGTCAAGGACGGGGAGCCGGAGACCATCCGCGAGCAGGGCCGCCGCGCGGCCTTCGCCGAGCGCAAGCGCCGCCGCGCGCCCTGGGATGACGACCTCGCCAGCGACGTCAGGTCTGTTTGGTCGCGCATGCGGGGCGAGCAGATGGAGGCGCTTGAGCGCTTCGCCGCCGAGGCGCCGGACAGCCCGATGGCGAGGGCCCAGCGTTCGGCGCGCCTGCCCGCCGGCCCAGGCGACCCGGAGGTTGTGCGGGCGCTTGCTTCCCCAGGCACGGCCGAGGCCAGGATCTGGCGCGGCTGCTGCGGGGAGGAGGTTCACCGCGAGGTTGTCGAGGTCTCAGCCCTAGATCTGCTGGCCCGGAAGCGCCGGCAGACAAGCGCGCGTCTGCTGGCCGAGCACCTGGTAGCCAAGGGCGTGCTCTCGGCCGGCGAGTTGGAGCAACTCCTGGTAGTGGCTAATCGCCGCTGGGCTCAGGCTCTAGCTGCGAAGGCTGTGCCGACCCTGCGCAGCATCTACGAGCGAGCGGCTAAAGCTGAGCGCGCAAGCCTCGGCGTTTCGACCCTGCTGGCGGTAGACCCGCGGAAGCTGATCTGGCTCGACGCACGCGGGGTCGCCCTGGCCGGCGACGCGACGACGACGACCAGCCGGCGCGTTGCTCGGCAGATTCTGCGCGTGCTCGCCGACCAGGGCACCACGACCGAGGACGTTCGACAAGCCGTGCGCCGCTTGCTGCCAGAGCTGCAAGCCGCGACCGACGAAGCATTCCGCAAGGCCGACCGCCGTGCCCTGACGATTGCCCGAACGGAGGTCGCAGCCGTGGACGGGCGCGCGGTCTACGACGACCACGCGCAGCTGTTCAACGAGGGCGTCGTCTTCGAGCACGAATGGATGGCCGCTAGCAAGTCGAGCCCCCCGAACGGGCGCACGCGGCCGACTCACGTCGAGGCCGACGGACAGCGCCGAGTCGTGGGCTCGCCGTTTACTGTCGGGGGCTATTCCATGAGCCACCCCGGCGACATGACTTCGGCGCCGCCGGAGGAATACATCAACTGTCGGTGCGCTATTCGCGCGCTGCCCCGCAACGACTGACGCGACGACAACATGCCGCAACCCAAGAAGCTTCAAGCCGCGAACCAAGAATCCAACCGCCTGCGCCGCCACCTGGGACTCGGCGCCGAGCGAAGCAACGGCCCGGACGAGATTCTGTTTCGCGCCATCGACGCGGACTCGGGCCCCGAAGAAGAAGGCGAAGGCGAAGAGGGCCCGCCGCGCTATCGGGTTGTCATGACCGCCGCGGCATGCGACCGCGTTCGAGACGTCGTAGTGCCTTCGGGGCTGGACTCTACCGCTTGGCTAGCTACCGGCGGGGCGATCTTCCTGAACCACGAAAGCAGTGAGCTGCCGATCGCAAACGCTCACGACGCCTGGGTCGAGACGATCAAGATTCGCGGCCGCGAAGTCGAGGCCAAACTTGCGAGCATCAGCTACCTGCCGGCCGATCTGCACCCCGGCGCCGAGCTGGTGCGCCGGCTGCAAACCGGGGACGGGTTGCCCGGCAACAAGCCGGTGATGCGAGGGTTCTCGATCACATTCCGGCCCAAGGCCAACAAGAAGCCTGAGCACCAGAACGGACCGCCGACCGAGGAAGAAGCCAAGCAGTTCGGGCCCGATGCCGTGTGGGTCTGGCGATCGAGCGAGCAACTGGAGCTTTCCTCGGTCGGGGTGCCGGCGATGCCGCTGGCCGTGATGCTCGGGGAGGAATCCGAAAAGGGGCTGGCCATTCGCCGCCGGCAGATCATGGGCGCAGCCCACCAGCTTGAGTCCGGGGGGCTGGTGCCGAAGCTGGCTGCGGCCTGGCTGGATCGGACCCTGGAGGCTGACGAGCAGCGCCTGCTCGCCGCGGCCGATGCCCTGCGCAAGGACTGGACGCGCGCCGTGTCGGGCTGGCGGGCCCGGCTCCCGGAAGCGCCGGCCAAGGCTGCGCCCGCGCCGGCCGAGGATGCCACCGCAGAGACCCCCGAGGCGGCCCCCGTCGAGGCTGCCGAGGCGGACGCCCACGAACTCCGGGCAGCCGCGGCTCCGGCGGCTCAGACCCGCGAGGAGCTGGCCGAGGCCGAGGCCGAGGCTGAGGTCCCGCCCCTGACCGAGGACGAATGCCGCTCCCTGGACGAGTTTGCCGAGGAGTTGGGCAGCATGGTTCGGGCCGCCGAGCAGATGCTTTCCCGGCTGCGGAGCATTACCGAGGGCGCGCGGGCCCGGGCCTTGCAAGCCAAGAACGGCAGCGGCAATATCGCGGACGTCCTGGTCGGTCTGGCGCAGCTGAAAGCCGCGCTCGAAAGCCAGGGCAGCAGCACGACCGCCGCAACGGCAGGGGCAACGACCCCGCGGGCCGGGGAGGGCGACGGGCAGCGCAAAGTCAATCTCGGCACCCTCGCGTCGGCCTTGGGCTTCGATGCGCCGGATGCCGAGCCGCCGCGCTGAGTAGGCGCGCGGGCAAACTGTCTTCCACCCCCGTCAGAGAATCCCAGCCATGCCGCAAGCGAAAGAAGTCACGATCGACGAAATCCGGGCCCTGATGCGCAAGACCGCGGACGATGCGGTCCAGAGTGCTCTTGGAAGCGAAGCGATCGCCAAGACCATCAAGTCCACCGTCGCCGAGGCCGTCGCCGGCCTGCAAACCTCCATCTCCGAGCTGGCCAAAGGGCTGGCTTCGGCGGCCCCCGGCACCCCCGAGGGTCAGATGAAGCAGCACCTCGACGAGCGCCGCGAGAAAGCGCGCCTCACTGTCGCGGACACCTACGAGGTCTCCGAGCGCAAGGCCGAGGAGATCGCCGACGACATCGAGAAGGCTGACCTTGAGCTGATGATCTGGGGCAGCCTCCGCAAGTGGGACGCCTTTGCTCAGCGCCAGGCTGGCCGGGAATACCGCTTGATGGTCGAGGCCCACAACAAGGCGCAGACCGCCGGTCAGGACACCCAGGGCGGCTATCTGGTGCCGCCGATGGTCCTGCTGGAGCGCATCATCCCTGGTCTCGAAGCGCAAGTCGTCGCGGCCCGTCTCGGCGCTCAGTTCGAGACCGGATTCGACGGCCAGCCGGTCACCCTGCCGCGCATCGAAGGCCTGCCGGATGCCGCGTTCGTCGGCGAGATCGAGGAGGAAACCGACGACACGACCATGACGTTCGGCAAGGTCGAGCTGACCCCGCGCGGTCTGGTGTCGCTCATGCCCGTCTCCGATCGCCTGCTGCGCATGGTGCCGACCGCGCGGAGCATCTTCACCAGCCACATGAGCCGAGCGCTGGCGCGCCGCATCGACCGCGCGGTGCTCAAGGGCTCGGGCATCAACGGCACCCCGGTCGGCATCCTCAACACCGCCGGCATCGGCACCGCTTCCTGGAGTTCCCTGGCCGGCGGCGCGACCCAAACCGTCACGTCGCTGCTTGAGAACGCGATGGGGGCGCTCGAAGACGCGGACGTGCAGGGCGTTCGCTACGGTTGGGCTCTCAGCCCGCAAGGTCGTCGCAAGCTCAAGAGCTTCCTCGACTCGCAAGGGCGTCCGATCTTCTTCGAGACCCACTTCACGAGCGGCGGCAACGAGCAAGCCAAGGTCGGTCCCGGCGGCGGGCTGTTCTACGGCTTCCCGTATGCGACGACCACGCAGCTGTTGGGCGGCGCGACGGCCGAAGCGATCTTCGGTGCCTGGGATCAAGTCATGGTCGCCCTGTTCTCGACGCTGCTGATCGATTCGAGCAACGCGGTCGGCAAGGCCTTCCGCACGCGCCAGACGATGCTGCGCGCCTACATGGAGATGGACGTGGGCGTCCAGCAGCCCAAGGCCTTCTTCTCGCCCACCGCCTTCAACGCCACCTGATCTTCGGGCTGGGATCGATCCTGGCCTTTCACACCAAGACGCAACTTCCAACCCGGAGAAACCACAATGAACGGACTGGACAGAGACATCGAGCCGATCCTGAGCCACGCTTCGGCTTCGATCGCGGATGGGGCCGCGAGCCTCGGCGCTGCGATCGACACCAAGGGGCATCGCTTCCTCGTCGTGGTCTTGCAGACGGCGACCATCGCCGGCCTGCTGACCGTGACGCTGCAAAGCTCGACCACCTCGGGCGGCACGTACGCTGCGGCCTCGCCGGCCATCGGCACGACCATCCCCGACACTCAGGACAACAAGGTCATCACTTGGGTGATCGACCTGTACGAAGCGACCCAGCTCAACCGGTTCGTCAAGGTCAACATCGGTTCGACTGGCGGCGCTTCTGTCGTGGGCTGCGGTGTCCTGCTGATGGGCGCCAAGGACACGAACGAAGTGGATGAAACGAACGTCCTGGCGCCGTACCGCGGCGTCCAGGCGGCTCCCTGATCCTCGTAGCCCCGTCTCCCTGGGGCCGCGGCCCCCGCCTGGGCTCCAGCAGGCGGGGGCCGCTTTCGTTCCCCGAGCCGGCGCGGGTAGGATCGGGGGGCGGCCCACGCAGGACTCGGGGTCAACTTGGCTACCTTCGGGAGCCCCGAGTCGGCCGCGCCAGCGACTAGGGCGTTGGCGCGGCCCCTGGGGCTGTGCTAGCTTCGATCCATGAGCGAGACCACCCAAGACCCTAGCCCGCGCCGCCGCACGAAGGCCGCAGCGGCCAGCAAAGCCCCCGCCGGCTCGAAACGGCAGCCCAAGGACGCGCCCCGGCCCCAGGTGCTCGAAGTCCTGCCCGGCCGCTCGATCCAGTGGCCGGACGGGAAGATCCGGGGAGGAGGCCCGACCAAGAAAGAACCCCTGGGATACACGGTGGACGCCGACGATCCCTACATCAAACCCTGGCATCACAACCTGCGCCCGGCTCCCGAGGGCGCGCGCGCGGTGCCCCGTCACGAATGGCCGAAGGTGTACCAAGTCCAGGCGCTGCGCGGCGGCAGCCCGGCGGTCATTCGCAAAGGCGCGGATCCGCGGCAGACCCAGGCGCTCGGGCAGACCGCAGACCTGACGGTCCCGACGCCAATCTCCGACGAGGACCTGATCGGGGAAGAGGATCTGGCTGACCCCGATCTCGAAGACTCCGAGGGCTGATCTGTGGCTGCCCTGCTGACTTCGGCGTTCTTTTCGCAGTGGTGGGGGAAGGACGTTGCAGCTAGCAACCTGGCCCAGCTGTTTGCGATCGCTAACTCGCAAGTCGGCGACGCCTTCGAGCACTGGATCGGGCAGCCAATATTCATCGCCCCCCAAGTCGAAGATCACAACTTCCGGCCCGGTCAGCAGCGATACTGCCTGCGCGCTCGGCCGGTAGTTGTGTGGACGGATCTGCGCTTTGACGTGGATGCCGTGTTCGGCACCAACTCGATAGTCAACCCGATTGACTACCGTGTCGATAAGCGCCTGGGCGTGGTGCACCTGCTCAACCCGCTTGGAACCTACAGCTCGCCACAGTCTCTGCGAGCGACTTTTACCGCGGGCTTGGCGGTTGACGCGGCAGCGCTGTGCACGCTAAACAACCCAGCGCATGAGCTGGCTACTCTCGCGGCCTATCAGGTCGCCGAAGTCATGCGCCGGAACCAAACGATGGGCCAGCAGGGGGGAAGCCTAGGACGCGGCAACCTGAACCCCGGCCAGCAACTGAAGTTGCTTGATTCGGTAACGCAGCAGCTGGCGCGATACCGCGCGCCGCGGATGGCCTGACGTGACTGAGCGCCCGCTGTTTGAGCCGGTAAAGCCCGAGGCATTCGAGGCCGCGCTGCGGCAAGATGCGGTAGCTGTTCGTCGAGCTTTCGCGCTCGCCTTCAAGCGCATCGGCGTTTCGTTTGTTGGCCGGGCTCAGGGCCGAATCGTCGGCGAGTACGGGCCCGGGCGGTCGAAGATGCTCCGCAACCGCAGCGGCAACCTGCGCCGCGACGGCATCCGATTCCAGGTAACCGACGAGGGGCCGCTCCGGGATCTGGTGCTCGGCTTCTACCTGACCCGGATCTATGGGGCGACTCAAGAATTCGGCAACCCTGATCTTCGGCCAAAGCGCGCCAAATGGCTGACCATCCCGGCCGAAGAAAACATGAACCCGTCGGGCCTGACGATTACGAGCCCGCGGGATGCGATCAATGCTGGGGCCTTTTTCTACCGACCCAAGACCGGGAAGGCCGATCGGCTGTGGATCGTCCGACAGGTCCCGGGTGGCGGCCTTGAGGTCCTGTTTCGGCTGCGGCGCTCAGTCTCAATCCCGCCACGCTGGGGCCTGCGCAAGGAATTCTCAAGCAAGGGATTCGAGCGCTACCGCCTTGGCGAGTACGATCGAGCGATCAAGACCGCGCTGTCTTGAGAATCCCCAACCAACTCCCGTTGATCATGCAAGAGCAAACCGAGAACGCCCAAGCCCAGAGCACCACCGAGCCGACTGGCCGGACCCTCGCCGACGCCATCACCGCGGCCTGGAACCTGGCCCGCGATATCGAGCGGACCGAAACCAACCCGAAGGCCAAGCGCATGCTTCCCGGCATCATCAGCCGCCTGTCGGAAGCTCGCGTGCTCACCCTGGACGCCTACGGGCTGGGCCTGGACGCCGAATGAGCTGCGGGCTTCCCACGCCTCCCCAGCCGCCCACGCGCCGGTCTCCATTCGGGCCCAGGCGCGCCGAGCTGCTCTCGATCCTGGGCTGCGCGGGGCTGCTGCTGGCTGCCGGCTGCGGGATCGTCCTGCTGGCCTGGGGCGGGGTGTGGGCTGTCGCGGCGCTTCCCTGGCCCTGGGACGCTTCCACCGCGCCCAGGGCCTCGGGCACCCCTACCCCTGGGCCGTGAGCTGGCTCGGCACTCCGATCGTGCTGCGGCTGCCCCCGGAGCGCCTGGGCGGCTCAATCGACCAGGATGCCTACGTCGAGGGGCTCCGTACTTCGGGGCTGCCCGCAGATCCCGGGCGCGGCACCCCGCGGCCAGGCATTACCCGGCGGCTGGCGCTCGACCTGCTGACCCCATCCGCCGCGGCCTTCGTGGCGGATCAGCTTTTGCAGGCGGTCGGGCAGGGCCGCCCGGTGGCTTTCGAGGGCCGGCTGTATGCGGTTGTCGGGGGGGTCGAGTTGCAGGCGGCTTTTGCGGGTTCCCGCGGGGGCACCTTGGTGGCGACCTTGGCCGACATGGGCCCCGCCTGATCGGCTAGGCTTACCGGCGCAGGGAGCCCCCACATGACCGCACTTCAGTATCAAGGCCGAGTCTGGTACGACCCTCTCGGGGACGATCGGGTCAATCGATCCTGCACGGTCTTCTACGACCCCAGCAAGCAATGGGGTCCGCTCGGGCGGCCCTATCACCTGATGGCGGATGGGGGCGGGTTTCTCCCGGGGTCTGGAGTGCCGCCGACTGCCCTGGAGCTTGAGCTGATCCCGAACCACGCTCGGCGCGCCTATGAAGCCGGCTGGGCGATCGTGATTCTCGGCTATTCGGTAGCCGACCCGGAGGACCTGAAAGCCCCGCGGCGAGCAGCGTTCGACTATCAGACTTTCGCCGCGGCTGGGACCGACCTCTACATACCGACCGACAGCCTCAATCTTCGGTTCAGGTGCGCGGAAAAAGATGCGGTTAACTGCGTTCAGCATATTGCGCAGTTTGGATTCGGCGATCTAAGCCCTGTCGACTTTACGGTCTATGGGAAATCCGCGGGCTGCATCACCGTCAGCTTCCTGGCCTTTGGTAACAACCGGGCGAACCCTGCGGCCGAAGCGGGCAGTCGATACACCAAGAACACGCGCCCCAAGGCCGCGATCTTGACGAGCACGATCGCCAGCCCGGCGGCCTGGAAGTACGACTTCCCGGACGCATATGGGCAGTCCGTGCTGCACTGGTTTGATGGCGTTGACGACTGCGCGGCCACGATCGGCGAAGCCATCGGCTGGACTGCTGGCTCGGCGACGGGTACGGCCAACATGCGCCAGGCCTCGGCGACGTGGTACGGGCAGGCCAGCGAAACGGTAAAGGCGCTCAACGCGGCGATGCCGGTGTTCATCGAAAACGGCGGGACGCCAGAGTACGGCGGGCCGTATTTGCCTTGGGCGGCGATGCTGGACAAGCTGACGACCGCACACCCGCCGGAATCGACACTCGCGTTCCAGCAGCTGCTTCAGTCGTTGAGCGCTTACCCTGGATACGTTCACGACACGATCAGCAAGTTCTATATCAACTATCCGGGCACGGCCGAAGCAAAGGGCGCAGAGCAGTGGGCGGTAATGCAAGCCGCAATTCCGCGCACCTTTCTTGCTACTTCGGAGCCGGTAGAGCAGCAGGTAATTGACAAGCTGATCGCAACGCTGCGCAAGATCAGCCCGGCTGCCGGCTACTGGACTCCCGTTGTGCAGTCGTCGGTTATCCCTGTAGACGCCGACGTGCGCAATCTCCCGGACCTGCCTGGCGTAGTCGTTGCCTCGATCGAAACGAGCTACGACGATTCGCAGGCGAGCGATCGCGTAGAGTTCACTTCGCAGATCGGGGCGCTGCTGGTAGTCCCTGCGGTCTCAACGGTAGGCGCCGCAGGCAGCGAAATGCACCCCGACATGCGAGCCGTTCGGAGATTCATCGCCGACGTGCAGAAGGTCCTGGAAGTCGATGCCGAATGGAATGCCACGGTCATCTCCTGGCGCATCGTTTCCAGCACGCCCTGGCTTGGAGACGGTCCGTTGCTGGGCGCCGCTGGGGCCGAAGTCCTGATCGAAGTCCGCTCCCGGTTTTTGCGCAACGCTCCCGAGGTCCTGGCGGTCGCAGCCAGCTAACCCAACATCACACGCTATGCCGCTACTGACCCGCCGCCGTCGTCTGTTCGTGAGCCCGGAGCAGAAGCCCGGAGTGACCTACTCCTCAGGCACGACTCCTGGCCCGCTGCTGTCGTCGCCGCTGCTGCTGAGCGGCATGCGCGCGATCAACCCCCTGATCTCGGTGGACTTCGGGAGCAGCGAAGTCACCAAGGCCTCGCAGGATATCGGCGAGGAACCGCCGCTGCCGGGTCTCAACACCGGCACCATTACCTTCGAGCTGGAGATGGCGGGCAATTCCGCCGGCAGCGCGACGACTCCGCCCGGGTGGGATCCGTTGCTCAAGGCCTGCGGATGGGAGCGACTGGCCTTGCAGGCCGTGACGATCACTGCGTTTACTACAGGCACGCGCATGCTCCAGGGGCTGACCCTGACGCCGACCGGCTCTACGGTCCCTGTGCGGGTGGCGCAGACCCTTCAAGATGGCTGGGGAACGACGCTGCTCATCGGGCACCTAGGTACGATCCTCCCGCTGTCGGGCGTTACCGCGCTGACGGTCACCAACCCCGGTGGCGTGGACAACGGCAATACGGTGAGCGTGAGCGCGGTTGCCGCGGCCTCGGGCTCGGTCTACCTTCCGGCCTCGGCGCCAACTTACGTGGCAGCCTGCGGCGCTCCGTCGGCCGGCACTATCGCGCGCGGCACCATGCTCGAAGGCACCTCGGGAGCGGTGATTCGCTTGACCCGAGACGTGACTGGCGCCGGTTTCGTTTTCGCGGAACCGATCTACGGATTCAGCGAGGCCGGAGAAACCTTCACGGTTGTCGGCGGTGTCGTGACCCTGGCGACGACCGGGGGATTCACGCACAGCCAGGCGCATACCGTTTCGATCGGCGTCTTCGAAGACGGGCGGCTCAAGGTGTTGCGCGGCTGTCGCGGTAACTGCACGCCGCGGTTGACGGCCGGCGGTACCCCAGTCATGGCGTTCAGCTTCTCGGGCATCCTGGAGACTCCGATCGATGCCGCGCCGCCGGCGCTCGGCGCCGACATCCTGGCTCAGGCGCCGCGCTTCGTAGGCGCCAATATCTGGGCGGGCGCGCCGTCCGGCGTCAACGGCTTCCGGCCGGTAGTCAACGAGCTGCAATTCGGGCTCACCAGCGGCCCGAGCCTGCGCGAGGACGCGGCTGCAACTCAGGGCGCTACCGAGTACCTGTCTACCGCGCGGCAGTTCCGACTGACCGCCGACCCCGAAGCCACCCCGGAAGCGGTGTTCGGCCAGATGGCGAAGACCATCGGCAAGACCGGGTTCCCGCTGCGCGTTGCCTGGGGCACCCCGGGCACCGGCAACGCCTTCGAGTTCCATGCCGATCGTGCGGTCATCCGCACCAGCAACGCTGGCGACCGCGGCGGGAAGATGACCGACGCCTGGGACGTCGGCCTCTACCGGACGGCGGGGGACGACGAGCTGAGCCTCGTCGTGCGGTGATGCTGCCCGCTTTAGGGCTCGCCGTGCTCGTCGTGCTGGGGCTGGTCGGGGGGCTGGCCGCCGGCCGGGCGCTCGATCGCAGCACCGAGCGCCAGCGCCTGGCGCGCCGTGTCGCCGTGCAGGAGGCCGAGGCCCGGTTTGCCCTGCGGGCCGCGCGCCTGCTGCCCGGCGACCGGATTCTCGGGCTGCTCGAAGCGCTGCGCGAGCGCCCGCCGGTCAGCCTTCCGCGGCGGGGCGCCGAGATGGGCGGCGAGTCACAGCCGGCCGGAGCGGGAGCAGCTTCTGCTTCGGCCGGTAGATCGGCCCGGTCGCTGCGGGGCGGCTAAGGGCGGTTAGCGCGGCGTCCCGCTCGTCTTCGCTGAGGGTCTCGGCAGCGGCCCCCAGCAGCAGCCGCAGGGCCACGCCGACCCGCCGCTTGCCTTCGGCCCGCCGCTTGCTCGCAGGGCCCGGCCAGTCCCGAGGGACGATGGCCCGGTGCTGGCTTCGGACAGTCCGCGCCATCAGGAGTCGGACCTCAAGTTCCTGAGCGGCCAGGGCTTCGATCGTGACCCCGAGCGCGCAGAACACCTGCTGGGCCGCGATACCGCCAGGGCTGATCATTGGCAGCTCGACATGAGCGACGCGGGCCCCGCGACTCCGGGCTTGCTCGGCGACGCTTCGGGCCCAGGCCGAGACCTCAAGCAGGCGCTGAGGGATGGCTAGCGCTTTCGTAGCCTCCAGTCGCCAGGCGCAGACCAGCCTAGGCCCCACGGTCTCGACCAACACGGCGCCGGCTCGCAGCGCCCCGGTATCTACGCCGAGCACTAGCATCGCCGGCAGATCATGGGGTCCATGGGCCGATTGTACCATTAGGGCCTTGGCCGAAGAGGTCGCGCAACGCCAGCACCGTAGTCCCCACTACGGCATCAAGCGGCGGCGGCACAACGTCCCGCCCTGCTGGCATATGCAGGCTGAGGAAAAGCATAGTCTGGGCGTCTCCTCGAATGCGATAAAAGTGGATATTGGGCGACGCCTCGGGGCGGTGCAGGATTACTCGCAGCGGGTCGGCTTCGTCTAACCGATCGGCCATGAGCAGCGATTGCCCGTCCAGGAAGCACTTTGCTGCCGCCTCTCGATAGGCCGGGGAGATCACTGCGACGCGCCGGCCGAGGACGGTTGGCGCCTCCTGATCGGCTTCTGCGTTGAGGCCCCGTCCGGTACGGAGCAGGGTGACGTAGCAAACGGCATCCGGCCGGATGGGGATCCCGCTGCCATTGTCCAGCCGTAGCAGGTTGGCGCGCATTGCCCCGGTGCTGCTGCTGACCATGTCGAGCAGCGAATCGACTTCCTTGCCGATCGTGAAGCCGGCCAGCCAGGCCTCGGCAACCCTGAGCCGTTCGGCCTCGATGTCTTCGGCCTGGACTTCTCGGCGTAGGCGCTGGCGGTCGCGCATTAGCTCACCGATCCAGCGGCTAGCGGGCTTGGCCGCCGCGCTGAAAAACACGACGATAGCTAGAAGACCCTGAGCCCAGGCAGGAAGCCAGGAGCTCGGTACGTCGGGGATGTCGGGTAGATCGGGCATCGCCCTATGCTAGGCTCTCGTGCCCTGACGCTGGGCCCGGGTACCTGCCCGGTGTCCCGTGTCTGCCGAGACCACAGCTAGACCATCATGCGAGCCGTAGACCTGAGCCTGCGCCGAGTCAGTCACCCCAGCGAAAGCGACCTGCCCGAGGCGGAGCGAACCTGGTTCTTCTGGACCCCGCCGACCGCTGCCGGAGCGGCCCGAATCTACGAGCGTGCCAGCGCCGAGGATGGGACCCTACAGCTGCCCTTAGTGGCCACCGCGCAGCTGTGCGAATGCCTCCATCGTGTCGAGAATTTGACCGGGCCGGACGGGACGCCGATCGAAGTCCCGACCGAGCCCCACGCCGAAAACGGGCATCGGGTGACCGTCGCCGGTCTGGCCCTGATCCCGGTCGAGGTCCGAACCTGGCTGTCGCAGCTCATCACCGCGGCCGGGCGCCTGGACGTCACCGAGCGCCGAAAGTCCTAGCCCTGGCGCACCTAGCAGCCGACCCTATCGCCAGGGTTCCCCAGTGCGGCGTCTGCCGCTCGATGCCGCCCGAGGTCCAGGAAGCCTGGGGCTGCTCGGGGCCGGCCCCGGAAACCGTCTGGAGCAGCTCCTGCCCGGCCTGCGCTGTCGGCCTGGCGGATTGCCAGGTCTGCCACGGCAGCGGGTTCGAGGAGCACCTGCGGTGCCCGGGGCGCATCTTGGGGAACGGATCGTCGCTCATGCGGGCCGAGCTTAGGATGGCCTACCAGTTCGGTCTGTTACCCTTTGCTGGCGGCCTTCGGGCTCAGCCCGCAGCCTGGGTCCAAGCCCTAGAGCTGTACGGCGCTGAGCTGGGGGCCATCCAGGCCGAGCTGGATAGACGCCGCCGGCAAGGCTCGCCCCTAACCTGATCGCCGATTGAAGGCTGCCGAAACCTACCTGATCGAGTCGCGGCTAGGCCCAGGCGCCGAAAAGGGCCTGCGCGACCTTGCGGCGGTCGCCAAAGAGGTCGGCGAGCAGATTGCCGGCTCGGGCAAGCAGGCGGCTGCGGGCGTCGAAAAGATCGGATCCGAGGCCGACCGCAGCGGCGACAAGACGAGCAAGGCCGGAGCTGTGGCGGCCCGGGCCCTAGCAGGGGTCGCGTCGGCCGCTAAGATCGCGGCGACGGCCTTAGCTGCTACGGCAACGGGAGGCCTGTTTTTCCTTGGGCGCGCGGGGCTAGAGGCCGAAGAGCTTGAAACGAAACTCCGCGCGACGTTTGGCGCCGGGGCCGAGGCCGCGAAGGAAGCTGCTCGGGATATCTCTGACGACTACGACCGAAGTTTCCGCGCGTCCGCCGACGCGCTAGAGACGTTTACGGGAACCTTCCAGCAGCTCGGCGTTCAGGGTCGCAACCTCACCGACCTGAGCAAGCAACTCTCCGTGGCCGCGTTCGAGCTGGCGGCCTTTCAGGGGGCTTCGGACGAAGATGCTATCCGGTCGGTCAATGCCGCGATCGCCGGGCAAACCGATGGCCTCAAGAAGCTCGGGATCATTCTCACGAAGACCGAGCTTGATGCAAAGCTCGCCGCTCGTGGTATTGCCGGGGGCGCAGCAGCGGCGACCGAAGCTCAGCGAGCGCTCGCGGTCTACAGCGTAATTCTTGATCGAGCGTCAGAGATTAGCGGCGCAACGGCCGACAGCTCGACGCGGCTGAGCGGGATCCTGCGCAGCTTGAGTCAGCAGAGCAGCGACCTATCGCAGGAGTTCGGAGCCAAGCTGACGCAAGAGCTGGCTTCGGTAATCGAAGGCCTAGGCGGAGTCGAGGGCAACGCCGATTTGCTGCGTAGCGGCTTCACCCTGCTATTTGAAGTAACGAAAGAGTTTGTCGGCATCGCCGGCGAGGCCGCAAAAGCAGCGAAGGCAATCATCGAAGACCTAGGCGGTGTCGAGGTCATCGCTGGTAGCGCCAGCAAAGCGATAGCCATCCTTGGCGCTGCCGGTCGCTTGGCATTTATCTCAATCCGGGAGTCCGTCCCGCTGGCAAGCATCGCCTTAGAGTCGCTGCGAATCCTCTGGGTCGAGGTCGCTGGAGCTGCGGAAGTCTTCGCTAACATCATGGGCGGGGGCGCGGCGCTGGCGCTGCGCTTGGTGCTCGATGGCGTGCTGTTGCTGGCAGACGGAATATCCGGGCTCGATCGGCTACTGCGCGACGGCTTGAACCAAACGCTGGCGCTCGGTGTCGGCGCATTCGATGGGCTACTGATCGCCGCGAAGGAGCTAGACCAGTTCTTGGGGCTCGGCTTTTCGGGAAGCATCAGCGAGACTCAAGGCAAGCTGGCTACTCTATTCGAGCAACTGCGGCAGCCGGTTGCCGAGCGCGAAGTCTTTGGGGAATTGCGCGAAGGGATCGCGGGCCTGCAAGCCGATCTTACGGCTTTTGCTGAGCGCCGCGGCCAAGCAGCTCAAAAGACAACGGAGGATGTAGCCGCCGAAGTTGAGGCTTCTGGGGCTCGCATCTCTGAGGCATTCGTTGAAATCGGGCAGCGGTCGGGGGTTGACTTTCTTGATGCGCTAGGCGACATCTTGCCGGGCGTTAAAGAACGTTTGACTGAGATCCGGGGACTCATCGAAGATCAAGCTAAGGCTGCAAGCCAGGGCGAAGCCGGGGACGGACTGCTAGCTGGTATTGGCCGAGGGGCTGCCGAGGTTGCGCAACAGACCGGAGCGTTCATCAAAGGGTTGGGCCCGCAACTGCGGGCGCTATCGGCTGACGCTATTGATGCCGCGCAAGCTCAGGCTGAGGCCGCGGAGCAGATCCGAGCGACGCAGGCCGACAACTTCGAGAAGGAGCGCGCGCGCCTTGTCGGTCAGCTGACTCTCGCTTACGACGAGCAGATCGCTGAGCTAGAGCGCTGGTATGAGCAAGAGCTGCAAAACATCGATCTGATGGAGGCCGAGGGCCGGCTAACGTCGGAGAACGCGGACGAGCTGCGCGGATACACTAGCCGGCTCCGCGAGCAACGAGCCGAGCAGGCCAAGGCCGAAGATCAGGCCAACAGTTTCTTTGGCGAGCTGGAATCCGGGCTCCCGAGCATTGATGGCGTCTCAGGTGCTCTCGCCAAGTCGGTGCTCGGGCTTGACGACGCTGGTCAGGCATGGAAGCGGCTGGCTCAAACTGTGGTGGAGGCCATTACGCAGATAGCCGCCAAGCAAGCGATCTTGGCCGCTGTTTCGGTAATTCCCGGCCTGGGTGGTGGTGGCGTTACCGATGGCCCCGCGGTGCCGGTGACTAAAGCCAACGCCGGCGCGGTCGTCAGCGGTTCCTTGAATCGACTCGGCAACCAGTTTGCAGAGGCTCTTGGGTTGCCTTTCAACGCCTACGACGCGGGCGGCGTGCTGAGCAGCCCGCAGCTTTTCCTGGCCGGCGAAGGGGCAAGCAAGGAGGCGATTGTTCCGATGCCGAATGGCGCGGTTCCTGTGCAGTTCGTCAACGGAACGGGGACACAGCCGGCTGTCGCAAACATTTCCCTGCAGATCAACGCCGTTGACGCTCGAAGCGTCGAACGGTTGTTCCGCGAGAATGGCGGGGCGCTAATCAATCAGCTCGTCGACGCCTTGAACACCAGCACGCCGTTTCGGCGGGCAGTGAGTCGCGCCGCGCGTGCGACTTGACCAGCCGATCAGCTATTAGCCATGGGCCTTCCCCGCGATCTTCTCTTTACGGACCCGACTGGCATGCGGCCAAACCTTGAAGCCCACTGGCTGGGCATTACGTTCGGCGCTGGAACCGCTCTCGCCACGGTTGCCGGGACCCCCGCGGCAAAGACTGCGGGAGCACCTCGCGGAGCCTCAGCCTTCATGCGCACCGCAGCCGCGAACAAGCTGGCCGGCGGTGTAATCGCTACGGACGTTTGCCCGGCAGAGATTGCTGTCACCCTTCACGGCGGCCTCGCGCGGCTCGCCGGCAACGCATCGACGACGGACTTCCTTGCTCACGGGATCGTGCTGCTAGCCAGCGCCGCATCCGGGGCCTTGGTGCTCGATCAGGCGGTGCTCCAGGAATGCACGGGTATCTGGGGCGGGATTGTGCCGGGCAGCGTTGCCGGCCGTTTCCGGTTTGCTCTGTGGCGTTTAACCTCGGGTAGCCCCAAGGCCGTCAAGATTGCTGAAACTGCGGACTGCACAGTCAGCGGCAACGGGCCCTGGGCGCCGTTCGGTTTGCGGCTGCTGCGGCAAGATGCGGGCAGCGGCATTCGTCGCTATACGCTCCAAGTTCAGGGCATAGCGTTCTCTGTCCCGGTCGCTGCCTTTCAGATTCCGGCTATCGTCGGCGGAGAAGTAGGGGCCACAAGCGGCGCAACGATCGCCAAGTTTATCAGCGGCAAAGCCTGGTTCACAGTCATTCAGCAGGACCTGACGAGCACAGACCCTGGAGACCCGAAGGCGGTGGGCTGGGTTGGTGACGGGTGGAGCACAGCGGGCGCCGGGGCCTCGGCCCGGACCTGGGCGGCGTTCGCCACAAGTCTGAGCGCCGAAGAGATCGGCGAATCGCCGTTCGTGCAGGAGGACTTTGCGCGCGTGCAGACCCTGGCGCGCAGCCTGACCGATCCGCTGCTCGGCACCATCGGCGACCTGCAAGGGCGTTGGAGCACCGACGCAGGTGGGCGAGACAGCGCCATATCCGCAGCGGGGCCTGCCGGTACAGTGCGCGCTCAAGCCGGCGCAAACGTTCAGCGCGTCGAAGACTCTCAAGTCGGCTCTCTTTGCCTGCAAGACAACTTCTTGTTTTGCTCGCGGGAGTGGATCAACGCCGACGCGGCGCTGGAAAACCTCTGCGCGTCTGTCGGAGGTTCGGTCCCAGTCAACGCAAACCACGACCCTCTCCCGGTTGTCGGGCGACGTGCGGACACTCTGTTTGCGCTAGAGCAGCTGAGCCCTGGGCAGACCGGCCCTGTTGCGACCTACGCGCCTGGCGACTACGTTCTGACTTGGGCTGCCGGCGACTGCAAGGTGCTCGTCGGCGCTAACGCCGTGGCTAAGAATCCCGGTCCAGGCAAGCAGGCGCTGGAAACGTCGCCGGGGTCGCGCCGTGTCGAGTTTACGGTCACCACGCCAACGCAGGCTGGAATTCAGCTCGGCATTGGCCGGCCCGCTGCCGGCGCTCAAGCTACGGGGCTCCGCGTTCGTCGCGTAGACCTGGAGGCCGCTCAGATTGCCGGAAGTCAGAAGTTCAACGGGGCCTGGGTCTCGAAGCTGAGCTACTTCAAGACGCTTCGATTCATGGAGTGCCTTGGCACTAACACGTGCCGCCTTTCGCTAAATTCTGACATGCCTGGGGCTGATGCAATCCAGTGGGTTGCCGAGACCAGCACTTGGCCGATCTCTCAAGTCATTGCGCTTGCGCAAGCTGCGGGCGTCGATCGCATCTGGTACTGCCTGCCGGCGGCGGCTGAGGATGCTTTGGTTACCGCGGTCTTGACAGCGCTGCGAGACTCCTGGACTGGTCAGGTCGCCGTCGAGGTCGGCAACGAAGTCTGGCGCTTGGATGGCGTGTTCACTCTCGATGGAGGGTTGACCTTCTACGAGACCCCAGGCCTGTTCCCGAGCTTTCATTTTTGGAAGGTCGGAAACGATGCTTCGGAGACCGCGCCCGGATCGGGTATCTGGCAGATTGGCGCGGGCCAGCTTGTACCGGGCAACTGGGTGTATTCGCAATGGAAGGCCTATGCGCAGAGAAGCTCGGCAGTTTTTGCAATTGGCCTTGGGCTGTTTACGGGACCTAACGCTGGGCGGTTTGAAGGCGTGCTCAATTGCCAGGGCGCAAACCTCGACAGCTATACGCGCTTCAAGCTTGATTGCACTAACTATCACGCGGCCTCGATCGCGCCGTATGCCCCTAGCGATCCCACTCAGCTTGACTTCAGCAAGACGTTCGACGCGCTCTTTGCCGAGCTGGCGGTCGAAGTGCAGGAGGCCATTGGTTGGATCAGCACTTACGCTGCGGCAACGACAGCGGACGGGAAGCAGCTTTGGGCTTACGAGCTTGCGCCGTGGCAGATCAGCATCACAGGGCAGTTGCCGCTGCCGTTCGATACGTTCAACGCCGCCAATTGGCCGCTGTTTGCCAAGCTCCGGGCTTTCCTTGACGATCAGCGAATGGCCGACTTGCTGACGGTCATGCTGAACGCCTGGGAGCAGCTAGTGCCGAACGGCATCGTGTGCGTCTACGACGAGATGCGACTGCCGAAAAACGCAGGCGCCTACGGGTTGACCTGGTGGCCGGAGCAGCCGACATCTAGCCGTTGGGAAGCCTGGAAGGCCTGGGCGACTGCGGGGTCTGGCGGTGGATCAAGCCAAGGCGGACCTTTAGGCTACGATGGTCCGCTCGGCTCTCTCCTGTATGCTGTCGCCCCGACAGCGACGCCGGTGCATCTATCGCAGAGACCGGCAGATGATCCGCGCAACCAGCGCCGCATCGTCGAGGGTTCTTTCGGAGCAGCCGCACATTCTGGAACGATTGGCGCTGTGCTCCGGGCTTCGATCGGGCCTCTGGTACCTGGGCAGCCGCTGGCCGTCGCTGGATACTTTGTTGGCATTCAGTCAATTGCCGGCCAGCTGCTTGTCGTCGCGCAGGTAGCCCCGACTCCTGGCTCTGAGCGGTTCACCTTGGCAACGGCTCCGGTTCCCGGGGGCACGGTTGCGACGGGGTTCTCAATCGACGTAGATTGCTGGGCCTACCAGACGGAAAACGGACCTACTGCCATTCGCGTCCGGGTCAACAATACCGGGGTCACCTGGACTGCCGGCACCGGCGACAGCGGGATCCTGGTGCTAAGCGGTGGGGTATTCCTCCACGGCGGACCGAAGCGGATTGCCCAGGGCCCGCTCGAAGGCCTGTTGCTCGATCCGCAGCAGGGCTTGGTTCGGGTGACTAGCTGGGCGCAGGGCGCGATCACTACCAACGGCGGCGTCGTCATTCCCCCGGATGTAAACCCCGGAGATTTGCTCGACAGCGTGCTGACCGTTGGGGACGACCTGAGCAGCTTGGGCTTAGCGATTCAGTGGGGGATTCAATCCATCCGCAGAGCCTCGACAATTGAAGGTCGATTGGCTTCTGGCCGGCCGAGGATTCAGCCTCTGGGGGGGCCCGCAATCGTCGCGGTTCGCCTTTCCGCTGTCTGCACAGCGGTTGAGCTTGCGGCTTTGCAGGCTTTCCATGAAAAGCACTACGGCAAACTGCTCTGGACCTGGAGCGCGCCGCCGCCGCTGTCGCTAACCGGAGCAGCTGGAACCTGGGAGTTCAGCTCGTCACTGCAAGCCACGCGCCAGCGCGCGGGCGCTGTTCGCTACACAGTAAGCTTTGAGGCGGTGCTGCGATGAAGGATCTTGGCGCATCTTCGGCCCCGAGGTATCAACCGATCGGGGGGGACTCCGCGATATTGCTGCTTGAGGTCCAAGCGCTTGCTGTCGGCAGCGACAGGAATTACGAGATGCTCCGGCTTGCGGCCTGGCCGTCTGACGTGACTTGGTCCGGGCAGCTGTGGGCGGCGTCTAATTTTGCGGCATCGACTCTGACCGAACAGTCAGCCGGAAGTCTGCCGAGCTTCCGCATCACCTTCGCTAACGCCTTTGGGGCTGTCGTTCCCGCAATCCGGTCCCGTGGTTGGTTGGATGGTGCGTCAGTCGTTCTTTACGTCATCACAGAGGCCGGACTAAGCAGCGCGGATCCGGCGTTCCGATTGGAGGGTGAGGTCGCGGACGTCGCTTATAGCCAGGCTGCGGTCAGCATCGGCGTTAGCCCCGCTGGGCTGCGAGAAGTCGATGCCCCGCAATTGGTGATACAGGCGGAATCCTGCGGGCACGACTACGGCGACGATCTTTGCCAGTTCCCGGTCGGGCAGCTTGATCCCGGCATGGCTACGCTGGGCGACTGCCCGCGGACCCTGGCGGCCTGCCGGCTGCGGGGTCTGCTCGCCGAAAGCCTGGGCTCGACTAACAACTGGCCGCGCTATTTCGGTGGTCATCCCCTGAGCGGGCGCCGGCTATGAGCGCAGCCCCTAAACTCTCGGAGTCTCGCCGGCTGGCACTGGAGCTCGTGGGCGTGCCGTTCGAGCGCCTAGACTGCCTAGCGCTGTGCGCCGAGTTCCTGCGCCGAGCCGGCTTTGGTGAGCCGCTAGCGCCGCTGCTGGCCGTGCCCTACCTGAGGCGCGGAAGCGAGCTAGGGCCCGAGCCCCCGGCGCCGACAGGCTTGGAGGAGCTGCCCCCCGGGGCGCCCCTGCTCGTCGGCGACCTAATCGAGACCGCGCCGGAGGGCCGGCTAAGCGTCCCTGGGCTGGCAGTCGTTGTCGAGTCGGGGAGCGAGCCCATGGTTTTGACAGCCTCGCACGGGGCGCCGAGTAGACTTCTGCCTGTCTTGCGGCTGCCCAACCGACGCCGCGTTTTCCGATGCCGCACGTCCTGACGCTCCTGATCCAGCCGGACTGGACCCGCTCCGAGGTCAAGCCCCAGACGTTGCGCGTCGAAGCCGGCGCTTCGATCCGGTCGCTACTGCCCGAGAGCATGCGCGAGGCCGCGACTCTGCGAGACATGGTCCACGGCTCGGTCGCCAAGCCCGAAGAAGACTTGGAGGTCTTTCAAGGCATGGGCCCAGTCTTGGCGGTGGTGATCCCCCAGGGCTTCGAGCTGCTGCTGAACGTCGTCGCAGCGGTGGCCGCGCAGATCGTCGTTGGCTATCTGTTCGCGCCTGAGAAGCCGACTGTCCCGTTCCAGGAGGAATCTGATCCTCAATACGGATGGAGCGGTGTGCAGACCGCCTACCGCTCCGAGGGCGTTGCCGTTCCGGTTGTTTTCGGAGATCTGTTTGTTGGTGGGCTGGTTGTCGAGCGATCGATTCAAGTGCTCGACACAGGTGCCGGTGGGCAGCAAGTCAAGTTGACCTTGGTGCTCATCCTCGGATTGGGCCCGATGCAAAAAGTCCTGGGGCGGTTGCCGGGGACGATTGATGGCTCCTTTACCGACTACGGGCCAAACGTCCTGCGCATTGACGGGTTGCCGGCAAACAACTTTCAGGGCCTAGTTGATGGGCAAGTTGGTACACCGACTCAGCTTAATCCGAGCCTCAGCTTCAACGCATCGTCCTTGCAGTCGGTAAACCTCGAAATGAATGGCGGCCTGCCCGAGCTTCTGTGGGACAGGGCTGTTTCAGTGCTGCTTGAGCAGCCCGCGGAGGCCGTGACCTTCCTGCTGTTCTTTCCCGAGGGGCTTTACTGGACCGACGGCAACGGGCAGCCCATACCGGCCAATTACAGCGCGGCTTTTCGTTGGCGCAAGGTTGACGCGCTCGGCAGTCCGCTGTCGGGTTGGGTTACCCGGCTCGAAAGCATCCCGAAAGCCGAAACCTCGCCCAATTACGCCCAGTTCACCTACAATCTGTTTGGGCCCGAAGGCAACATCGACCCGGCGGTCGGGCAGTCGGCCACGATCCCCAACAACGGTCACCTATCTTCTACCGGCAGCACCTTGCTAACGCTGTCCGGGGGCGACTTTTGGGAGCCGTCCAAGGTCGTGCTCGAAGGCAGCTGGGGTGGGTGGGTCAAGCTGCCGGCCGACGTCGAAAGCAACAACCGAGGCTGGTTCGGCGGTTGGTTTCAAGGCACATACACCAGCCCGGCGCTTCATCAGATCAACCTTGGCAGCAGCGGATCCCGCGGCTTTGCGATCCGACTTTGGCGAACAGCATTTGGGCAGATCAGCGCTCGGGCCTACTTGGCGGACGGAACCAACACGGATCCTAGCGGCAACTTCGTTTTGCAGCTTGGCGCCGGAGCCGCTATCAGCGCCGCTCAGCTCACCACAAACGCCTGGAATCACGTGGCCGTTACCTGGCAAAAGCTGCCGGGCTCGCCGCAATATATCGCTCGGTTGTACGTCAACGGAGCACTTGCCGAGGAGCGTACTACCAACGTAGGCGTGCGCCTGCCCGCCACTGCCGCTACTACGGCTGTCCGCTTGGGCATCGTTGATGGGCTGATCTTCAATCCGAATTGGACCAGCCTGGAATTCGACGACGTTTTCATCGCAGACCGTCCGCTGTCTTCGGCGGAGATCGTCGCAATTTACAACAACGGAGCGCCTAGCAGTTTTCCTGTTAGCTCGGGCATCCCTGCTCTTTGGACATTCGATGGAAACAGTTTGACTTCCACGCTTGGAGCCGGTGCTCTAACTTTGCAGGCCGGTGGAGCTGGCTCGGGTAGCGTCGGGTTTGGAACCGGAGTCGTCTTAACGGCCGGGGTCGCCGCGGATCCCGACTTGGCCTTGTACGAAGTGCAGGCTACTAAAGTCAGCGGCAACGACACGGGGCAGGGCAAAAACAAGACGCTGCTCGAAAGCGTCACCGGCATCGTTTACGAGGCCTACTCTTACCCCGGGCAGGCTTATCTGGCGTTGCAGATTCTAGCCGACGAAAGCCTTTCCGGTAGCGAGCCTGGAATCCTTGCGCGAGTTCAGGGGCCGTTGCTGCCTATCTGCGATGCGAGCGGAACCTGGGACTACAAGAGCACGCGCAACCCGGCGGGCGCTGCGGCGTTCTGGGTAACGAACAAGCGGGCGGGATTCCGCAAGCCGCTGACGCTGTCCGACCTGGATGCCGCAAGCTGGTCGGCCTGGGCAGCATTTTGCGACGAGCTGGTCCGTGACTATCAAGGGCAGGCCGAGGTCGTGGGCGTCGAGGCTTTGCTGCTGGCTGGCGTTCAGCGTTTGCGCGCTCGCTTCAACGCTCAGCCTCCGCAACACTGGGTCAAGGGCAAGCGCGTCGGTGCCGTTGCAGCAGGCACGTTGCCGGGAGGCCTTGACGCTTCTTGGGCAATCGTTCTTGGTGCCTGGCTGGGCTCAAAACTTGAAATCGTAGACGGCCCCTATCAGGAGGCCTCAGGTACTGCTCAGTGGGTCGTTGACTTTCGCTGGTCGCAACTGACGAGCGGCAGCTTTGCAAACGCTTTGGCGGCCGGGCCCGAAGACCTTACGGCGGGCGGGTCGGGAGGCTACAAAATCGCGGGCTACGAAGCGCGCTGCGAGATCGACACGGCGATCGGGGGCCGCCCGTCGAACGCTTGGCAGCGACTGATCGAAATATGCCAAGCCGGGCGAGCTACCCCTTACTTCATCGGCAAGCGCCTGTTCGTTACCTGGGCGCGCGCCCGCGAGCCGGTGATGGTTGTCAACGGCGATCTGTACGACGCAGCTTCGCTAGAGTTTACTCGGGCGGGTGCGGGTAGCCTTTACTCCAGCGCTTACGCTGAGTTCGTAGACCGAGATAGTGGGGATCGCAAACCCGTGCAGGTGACACTCGAAGGCGCGGCGCCGACTTTGAGAAAGCTCAGCCTGCGACTTGATCATATTGGCCGGCGATCCCAGGCGCTCCGCGATCTCTACCTGCGGCTTAAAGATCAATGGCTGCGGCGATCGGTGTGCCAGTTTACCGGCGGCGCGGGTCTTGTGGCTTTGGGGCCTGGCGACGTGTTCGTTTTGGAGGCCGAAGAGTTGACCGCTGCCTGGGGTGGTCGCGTTACTAATGCGGACCCAGTTGGAAGCCTCACTCTCGATCGCGCAGTAACTGTAGAGTTCGGTTCTCGGTTGGCGGTTCATTCCGTAGCGTTTGACCGTCCGGCCTTTGCCGACGTCTCAACTACAGGGGCGGTTGCTTCTGGGGCTACGATCAGTTTCGGCGCGCTGACGTTTGCGGACGGGACGGTCTACAGCCCGCAGCCTGGCGATCTCTGGGTGCTCGGAGCCAACTCGAAGGCGGGGCACCTATACGAGTGCACCTCGATCGAATGGGACCCCAGGGCCTGGACTTGCAAGGTCGAGGCTCGGGAGTATGTCGCCGAGGTCTACGCTGAGCCGGCGTTTTCGGAAATCGAGCCCGATGATCCGGCGGTGCTGCCTGCGATTCCGGTAACTGTTCAGGACGCTACGACCTACGGGGACTCGGAAACCAACCTCCTTCCCGCAATCGCTGTAACTTGGCCGGGGCAAACGGCCGCGCTGGGCCGTTGCGCAGTGATCGTCATCCGGTGGGGAGGCGAGCAGCTTGTCCAAGACTTCCCGAGCAGCGCAGGCTATGCGCTGATTGAGCTGCCGCCGCGAGCGGCTTGGAAGTCCGTTTCGGTAGAGGTCGCCATCCCAGGCCGCGAGCACCTCACGCGTAGAGTGCTCCTGACCGGCCAGGCTGCGGTCCCCGCGGATCTGCCGCTGATCGAAGCCTTGCCGGTTCCCGGCGGCCTCGAAGTCTCGATCGACGGGGGCAACGCTCGGCGCCCGGTCGAGCTTCGCCTGGGATCGGGGTGGCTGTGTGCGCGCCGCCTGACCGTGTTGCCGGCCGGCGCTCCGGGTGTCGTTTTGGGGGCCGTGGACGTGCAGGCCGATCAGGCGGGGCTGCGGCCGCGACTCCAAGCCCGGTACGTGCTCGGGCGCGGGCAGGTCGGCCCGGCGCGGTCGCTTGAGCTGCCGGACTATGCCGCGGCGGCCGGGCTGGGAACGAGCCTCGCCGCCGGCGACGGGGCCACAAGCTGGGCTTCCGGGACCCTGACGGATCTCGTCGTGGCGACCGTCGACGGCGAGCAGGTGCTCCAATTTGCCGGGGTGGCCGAGAGCGGGATCTGGCAGAGCCCCGCAATCGATCTGGGTAGCGTCCAGATGATCGAAGCGTCTGTGCACGTCGACGTCATCCAGGAGCACCCCCTGGGCTCTACGGTGCCGCTCGGCGCCGAGACAAAGCGGGGGCAGCACTGGGCGGGAATCGAGGGCCCGACCGACCCGTCCGACCCCGCCTGGGGCTTGGTAGGGGTGCGGGTCCAGGTTCGCACCGGGGCCGGGGCGTCGCCGGATTCTGCCTGGGCTGCCTGGAGCCCGGGGGCCCTGCGGTGCCGCTCCTGGCAAATGCGGGTCGCGCTAACCCGGCCCAGCCTAGGGGCCACCCAATACCAGTGCCGCGTCCGTCAGGCCGCCTGGAGGCTCCGGGCAGCCAGCCACCGGAACCAGCTGCCGACAGCCTTGGATGTCGCTCACAGCCAGGCGCTGCTCGGGACCTCCACCGTAGCCGGGGCTATCGATGCCTTGGCGATCCGAAGCAATCTGGAAAGCCAGATGGCTAACTACACCAGTGCCAGCGCCGTCGGCATTGCGGGCTCGCTGGTAGTGCTTACCGACTGGACGACCGACCGGCAAGATTCCGGTTTCAGCCGCTCTGCCGGCGAAGTGACCCTAACGGACGCTGGGGAGTACGAGATCTCGATGCACGTCTCGTTTAGCCTGTCGGCCGGCACCAACTCGAGTTTCCTGGCCATTCTCCAGTCAGACAGCGGCACCGGGGGAGCCAGCTGGGGGGCAATTACGGCCGGGCGGACCGCGGCCGGGGTCTTCGGCACGACCCACCGGGGCACGGCCGCCGCTTCCTGGCGGCGGACTGTGGTGGCCGGGGAGCGCCTGCGGGTGGGGGTCCAGAGGCTTGCCGGGACCGGCACGGGGACCGTCCAGGCTGACGGAACCACCCTTATGGTACGGCGGCTCAACCCGGGGCTTTGACCGCAGCCCCGGGCAGCTGATAGGCTCGGGGCATGACCAACCTGACTCGACTGCTGTGGCTCCTGGCTCTGCTGTTCGTCGCCGGCTGCGGGCTGTTGCAGCCCGCCGGGCAGCTCGACCCCGCGGCGATCAAGCCCGCGGTCGATCTGGTGACGGCTCGGTACGACGCCTGGGTGGAAGCCGGGGTCTTGCCGGACGGGCAAGCCTTGACCGAGGCTCAACGTATGGCCTGGCTGGCGACGAGCGCAAGCCTGAGACAAACAGTTGACCTGGCGGCAGCTCAGGCGGCTGCCGTCGCGCAGCCCGTCGAGCCCGAATCCACGGATGCAGTCACGGAGGGCGAACAATGAGCCCGCGCGCGATCGACCCTCAGGCCATCGTGGCCGCCGCGGTTTCCGGCGCCGCTGCCGCGCTGGCGGATCAGCTGGGCGGCCTCGGCTTGTCGAGCACCGCCCAGCAAAGCTACATCGATCAGGCCGGGCAGATCCTCCGGGCGCAGGCTGTTGCCGTCGCCGCGGGCGAAGACGTTGCTCGGCTGCAAGCCGACACGCAAGCGCAGGCCCGGCTGTTGGCCGAGCGGGTCCGTCTCAGCCTGAGCAAGGAGGCGCGGGTCGCTCACGATGCAATCTGGCGCGTCGCCGTGGCTGTGATCGCCACCGCGGCTAAAGCCGCGCTGCCCGCTTGACCATGGCCAAGAAGTCCAGCAAGCGTGCGGCGCAAGCCAGCACCTCCGCAGCCAAGACCTCGTCTAGCTCGACGACGCCGGAGCCGGCAAAGGCTGCCAAGCGAAAGGTCAAGGCTGTCCCTGTCGCTGAGGGCCCGCTTGTGATCGAGACGGTTCGCATCGCCGACCTGCGGACCGACCCTGGCAACGCGAGGTTGCACCCGGATTCCCAAGTGCGAGTCATCGCCGCAAGCCTGCGCCGGTTCGGCCAAAGAAAACCGATCGTCGTGACCGAGGACGGAATGCTTGTCGCAGGCCACGGCACGCTGTTAGCTGCGCAGAGTCTTGGCTGGGATTCCATTCAGGCAGTTCGAGCTAGGTTTTCAAGCGACGAAGCTCGCATTGCCTACGGGCTTGCAGACAACCGAACGGCAGAGCTTGCGGAATGGGATATCGCAAAGCTGAATGTAGCACTAGCCAATGTTGATGACTCATATCGCCAAGACTTCCTGTTTACAAATGACGCATTAGCTGCAATCAAGGATACCACAGAGGATAGCAGCGAGCAGATCGAAAACAGATACACGCCAAAGATCGCTAGCCCGATCTACAAGGTAACTGGCGAATGCCCACAAATCGCCGACCTGTATGACGATCAGGTAACGCAAGAGCTTGAAAAGGAAATCGCTAAATCAAATTTGCCCAAAGATATCTCCGCTTTTCTCAGCGCTGCGGCAAAACGACATACGCAATTCCACTTTGGAAGAATCGCAGAGTATTACGCACATGCGAATGAGACGATTCAAAGGCTCATGGAAAACTCTGGGCTAATAATCGTTGACTGGGACAAGGCCGTTGAGCTTGGTTTTGTAAAGCTAACTGACGACATCCAAAAAATTGCTAAGGCTGCTGGAATGTTGACGTCTGGAGAAAGCGATGAGAAGTGATGCGGCTGTGTTTATCCTTACGCACGGTCGCCCAGACAAGCAGAGGACCCTGCACACATTGCGGCGATATGGCTTTCAGGGCAGGTGGTATCTTGTTCTTGATGATGCTGACAAAACGATTGCTGCTCACGAGCAAATGTATGGCAAGGAACACATCGCTGTCTTTTCAAAGGAAGAAGTTGCCAAGTGGACTGACGAGGGAAACAATCAGCACAACCGAAAGGCCATCTTATACGCAAGAAATGCTTGCTGGAGCATTGCAAGGGAAGTAAAGACAAAGTACTTCTTTCAGTTTGATGATGACTATGGATCTATGTCAGTAAGAGATATGGCCGGTATGTTTACTAAGGTTCAGCTGAGCGGAATCGCGGATGAAATCTTTGACAAGATGATTGCGTTCTACGAGTCATCGCAAGCTTTGGCAATCGCGATGCTGCAAGGCGGAGACTACATTGGTTTTTCGGGTAGTCGGCAGTGGAGATTAGGTCATGCCAAACTTCGAAAGTGCATGAATTCATGGCTGTGTAGCGTTGACAGGCCGTTTCAGTTTACCGGCACCGTCAACGAAGATGCGACTGCGTATGTTTCGCACGGTCGTCGAGGTCAGCTATTTTTGTCAGTACCGGGCACTTGCGTCGTTCAAGCGCAAACGCAAGCGGTAAGCGGTGGAATGTCAGAAGTATATTTAAGCATGGGCACCTATTTTAAGTCCGCTACAAGCGTCATGATTGAGCCATCGGCCTGCAAAATCGCGGCGATGGGTGACGCGAGAAACGACTACAGGCGGATTCATCATGCTATGATTGATGACTCTGCTTATCCAAAGATCGTACAAGAAACACTAGTCAAGGGTGTGCGCTTGCGCACGCCTGCATACGCACGTCACCGAGAACCGAAATGGTCGATTCATTCGCAGTCGTCGTCCCTTGGCACAACGCAAGGCAGCTCGAAAGTTTCAAGGCAGCGTGGAAAATCGAAGCAGTCCCGCCCTGGCTAGTATTACAGCAAGATGCAGAGCGCAATGGCTGCGCTGCTACCAAAAACGCCGGCGTGCTTAGGGCAATGAATCAAGGGGCAGACATTGTCGTCGTAATTGACGACGATTGCTACCCTCATGACATCGATGACCTTGAGAGCTTTGCGCATGCTCACATTGAAGTGCTAAATGCCGAGCATGACGTCGAGATGTTTCAGATCGTAACTGATCCGCCGTCTCGCGGTACGCCGTACTCGTCGTTGCATATGAAGTTTAAAGCAGCGGCTAGTGTCGGATTCTGGACTGAAATTGGAGACTACTGTGCAGTGCGACAGCTTGCGCACAATGGCGCTCCAATGAGATTCAAAACAGCTGCTGTCATCGACAAATACTTCCCGTTGTGCGGAATGAATCTGGCATTTCGGCCGAGCGACTGGCTGCCGTGGTGCTCGTTCATTGATGTCCCGCGTTTTGACGACATCTGGATGGGCTGGCTGTGGCAGAAAGAAGCCTGGCGACGTCGCTACTGCTTTGCTCTCTCGGGGCCTCTTGTTCGACATGCGCGGCAAAGCAATGTATGGGCGAACCTGCAAGCGGAAGCAAAGCACTTAGAAGCGACCGAACAGCTGTGGCAGCGCATCGCCGCAAGCCCGGCCAGCAAATTCGAGGAGCTGGTCGAGCTTCTGCCGGTGTCGCAGTTTTGCAGGCCGTCCTAAGCCCAGGCGAGAGCAGCGGGTTAGGGCGGCCCGTCGACAGAACCTGAGAAAATTGCGGCGCCCCGGCCGCGTCTGGTGTATCCTAGGGGCATCGGCGGCCCGACCCGGGCAGCCTCCCCGCTATGCATCAGTCCATCCGATCCGCCTCCGCCCCCGCCGCTACGGTCGGCCTGGCGGCCATGCGCCCCGACGGGCGCGCCGCCCTGCGCCTGACCGCCTACCTGGGTCAGCGCTTTGCCGCCTATCGGCAGGCCTGCGTTGACCACGGGGCCACCTGGGACCGCGCGAGCGGCAGCAATTCGGTGCCGCTGGAGCGGCTAGCCGGGCTGCTCGTCGCCCTGGCTGGCGCCGGCCTGCCGTTTGCCCTGGACCCTGACGTCGCCGGAGCCTTAGCAGAGCTGCGGCAGGGCGCCATCGAGCGCCGCGACGCCGCGCGCGAAGCCCTGGCCGCGATCCTGGCCGAGCTGCCGGCAGGCCAGAAGCTCTACCGCTACCAAGAGGAGGGCGTCGCCTTCCTGTCCGGTCGGGCGCGCGCCTGTCTCGGGGATGATATGGGCCTCGGGAAGACCGTCCAGGCGATCTGTGCCTTGCCCCGCCGCGGTCCGCTGCCTGGCGTCGTCGTCATCGCCCCGGCAAACCTGGGCCCCAACTGGGCGCGCGAGATCAAGCGCTGGGCGCCGCAGTATCGGGCGCGCCGAGTCGGCTCGCTGGACTTCGCTTGGCCGGGCCCCGGGGAGCTGGTCATCGGCAGCTGGGACAACCTGATGGCGGCCCCCGGAGAGGAAGACGAAGGCGGGCTGCCATTCGAGCCCCCGATGCCGCGCGGGGAAACCTGGGTCGTGGTCGACGAAGCGCACCGCGGGAAGAACCCCCGTGCGCGGCGGAGCAAGCGCGCGAAGGCCATCATCGACGCCGCGCTAGAGACCGGCGGCCGGGCGTGGATTATGACGGGCACCCCGCTGCTCAACACTCCGCGCGAGCTGTGGGACGTGCTTGAGCTAGCCGGCCTGGGACAGGAGGCCTTCGGTTCGCTGCGGCAGTATCAGGCGCTGGTCTGGCGGGCGGGTGGCCGTTCCCAGGGGGCCGTAACCGACATGGAAGCCGGCGAGCTGGCGCAAGCCCTGCGCCGCGTGATGCTGCGGCGCCTCAAGGTAGACGTGCTGCCCGACTTGCCGTCTAAGCGCCGTACGGTGCTCAGCGTCCCGATTAGCGCCGAGCAGATCGAGCAGGGCCTCGCCGAGCTGGCGCCGCTGTTCGAGGCCAAGGGGCTTACGGTCGATGGCTTCTTGGGTCTGCTGGCCGAAACGCAGGATCAAGTTCCGTTCGAGCTGCTAAGCCGGGTCAAGAACCTGCTGGCGATAGCAAAGATTCCCGCGGCCCTGGAGGTCGCCGAGGAATACGAGGAAGCCGGGGAGCCGCTGGTTGTCATGAGCGACCATACGGCGGTCGTCGAGGCCTTTGCCGCCCGCACGGGTTGGGTGCGTCTTGACGGGCAACAAACACGCGAACAGAATCAGGCCGCGGTTGATGCCTTTCAGGCCGGTCTTGCTTGCGGCATCGCCTGCAATATCACAGCGGGCGGCGTCGGCTGGACTCTGACGGCGGCGAGCACGGTCCTGTTTGTAGACCGCAACTGGGTCCCGGCAAACGTCATCCAAGCCGAGGACCGAGTTAACCGCATCGGCCAAACGCGGCCTGTCCAAATCGTGACACTGGTGGCAGACCATTACGTCGACGAGCGCATCAGCGAAGCCACGGAGCGCAAGCTGCGGCATTACGAAGAGCTGGATCGCAGCGCAGTAGGTGAGGGCCAGGAGCTGGGCGCGCCGAGCCCGGAAGATCGGCTAGCCGATAGCGTAGAGCTGACGACCGAGATGCTGCTGGAGATCGCGGGGCAATCTGCCGCTCTTGCGGTTGAAGCTGAGGCGGCCGGGGCTAGCCACTCGAGCATCGCAGTACGCTCAGGTAACGCTCAGCCGCCGCAACACGTTCAGCGCGCCGAACGTCGCCCCGCTAACGGTGCCCGAGAGGCCGCCGCAGCTCAGGCCTTGCTACGCCTCGCCGCTATGGACCCGGACCGCGCTGGCACGATCAATGGCGAAGGATTCAGCAAGTACGACGGGGAGATCGGGCACTCGCTTGCCAAGCAGATTCATGGCGCTGGACTGCTGACCGATAGGCAGTGGGGCGTCGTGGTCAAGATGGCGCACAAGTACCGGCGCCAGACTGGCGAGCTGCCGGCCTGAGCGCCGTGGTATAAGATACACCAGCGGCCCGGGCGCCCCGGCCGGCCCGCTGGATCCATCAACCCCCGGGGCTGCAACGAGACCCGATCGACCATGACCGAGACCAAGCAACAGACCTGGGACCAGTCGCGCCAGCGGCTGATCGGCGGCACCGATGCCGCCAAGCTGCTGGGCGTGAGCAAGTGGGGCACCGCGCTAGACGTGGCCCTGCGGCTGCGCGGCGAGGCCCCGCCGGTGGAGGAGACCGAGCGGATGCGCTGGGGCAACCGCATGGAGCCTTCGCTGCGGCAGATCTGGTTCGATGCCCGACCCGGCCGCGAGCTGGTGACCGGGCAGGAGCTGGAGGAGCTGAGCCATCTGTCCGTGACGGCAAGCGTAGTCCATCGGAGCAGCGGCCGCCGGCAGATGCTGATGCGCGATTGCGCCGAGCCGCGCCTGGGCGGCAGCCCGGATCTGGTGGTGATCGACAGGCAGGCTGGCCCGATGGTGGTGGACTTCAAGCTCTCCACGGCCCGCGACTCCGCGGCGCTCTGGCAGAGCGGGGAGCCGCCGCTCGATGCCTGGGTTCAGGTGGTCTGGTACGCCGGACTGCTCGGGGTGCCGACTGTCGGGTTCGTGGCCTGCACGGGGTTCGACTCCCCGCCGACTATCCTGACGTTCCCGACCGACCTGGAGGTCTACCAGCAAGCGCGCGAGGCCGCTATTGACCTGCTCATGCTGGTCGATGCTGGTGGGCTGCCGTCGGCGGAGGGTGCCAGTGTACCGGCGTTGCAGGCCGCCTGGCGGAAGACGGTCCCGGCAGCGGTCGAGTTGAGCCAAGACACTACGGCCAAGCTCTATGAGCTTGTCCGCCTCAAGCAAGACATCGCCGAGGCCGAGAAGCGAGAGGGGGAGCTGAAAGCCGCGATCATGGCGGAGATGCGAGACCATGAGGTCGCTCGCGGTGGGGATCTGCGCGTTACCTGGAAATGGCAGGAGCGCAAGGCCTACACAGTCGAGGCTGGGAGCAGCCGCGTCTTCCGCGTGTCGGGAGGTGGCAAGTGAGCGAGATCAGCGAAACAACTCCGCAGCCCTTCGACGCGGCGCGCGTGCAGATGGCGATCGAGCGCGAACGGGCGATCATCGCGGAAACCATGCGGCGCTGCACCGAGCGGCCTCGGGATCTACAAGCCTGCATCGGCGCCGCCCGAGCGGGCTTTGGCCGGTGGGACGTCGCAGAGCGAGCTTTCTACTCGTACAAGCTCGGCGGTACGATGGTCACCGGCCCCACGGTCTACACGGCGCGGAGAATCGCCCAATACGCCGGCGGCATCCGGTACGGGTTCAGCGTCCTGGAGGAGCGGCCGGGAAGTGTGCTGCTGCAAGCCTCGGCGATCGACTGCTACACCTTGGTTTCGGCCGAGCGGCAGCAACCGGTCGCAATGATGGTTCCGCGCAAGCAGGGCCCCGAAGGGCAAACCGTGCTGGTCCCCGCGGTCGGCCGCGATGCCGTGCAGCTCGTGCTGTCGAGCGGGGCGAAGCTTGAGCGCAATGCCCTGTTGGCCGTGCTGCCCGAGGAGCTGCTTCATGCCATCACCGACATGGTGAAGTCTCCCCCGCAGTCGAGTCAGTTCGCCAACGAAGTCCGGCAGAAAAAGACCGCGGTGCTCGATGCCCTAGCGGCGCTCGGTGTCTCGGTAGAGCTTGCCAGCTCACTCGCAGGTGTGCCCGCCGACGCTTGGGGGCCGTCCGAGATCATGGCGATGCGAGCGCTTGTCGAGGGCCTGCGCTCAGGCGAGCTGTCTGTCTCTGAGCTTCTCGGGGGAAGTCCGCGGGAGCCAGGTCCCGGGCTCACCCCGCGCGAGGCCCTGAGCGCCCGGCTGGCGGCTAAGCGCGGGGCCGCGGCGCCCAAGGCCGAGCCGGCGGCTGCGCCGGCGTCAGCAGCTCCGGTCCCCACCCCGGCCCCAGAGCCTGCGCCGGAAGCCGCCGCCGAGCACCCGCCGGAGGCCGAGCCGGAACCCCAGCCTGCGGAGCCCGCGGCAGCTTCGCAGTCGGAAGCCCCGCCGGAGGTTTCCGCGGTCGCTGCGGGCCCGCGCCCCGTGGAGACCCCGCCGGTTTCGATCGCACTGTCTGAGCAGGCATCGGCGGCGCTGGCGAAGATCCTGAGCGAGCGGCCTGACCGGCCGACTGTCGTGGCTCGCATCGCGGCCGCAATGTCGCGCAATCCCGAAGCGCGGCAAGTCGTCGCTGACTACCGGGCGCGCAACCGGCTGCCGGCGCTAAGCCAGGCCCTGCACGTGACGGGCCTGGCTCTGCTGCTGGCGCTGATCGAGACCGGGGAGGTCGAGGCCGAGACCCTGGGTCAGTACCTGGACCCGCACTTGGCCGCGACCTGATAGCCAAAAAAGGCGGGCTCCCGCAGAGGTTCAGACCGTGGGAGCCCGCCAACCTAAACCGCGCCGACCAAAGCGCGGCGAGACCAACCAACCGACGTCAGGCCGCAGCCGCGGCCCCAGCCGATCGATCAACCGCTATGATCCTACGACACGGAGCTCGTAGCCGCAACCGAAGAGAATACCCGACAATCCGCAGCTTGGCCGCGGGACTAAACCCCGGCCCGCGGCGACTGCTCGAAGTCCTGATAGCACTCGGGCCAGTCAGTATGGAGACTCGATCGCGCCTATGCAGGCTGTCCGGCCTGGCCCCTTCCTACGTCGGGCGCTGCCTGCGCCAGCTAGCGGATGCCGGCTGCCTGTCGACTGGCCGAGACGCTACACGCTGGCGGGTGGGCCGACGGCTTACCGGGGAGGTGCGCTGTGTCGTCGTGCTGCACGAGATTCGGGCTGGCTGCTCGCAGGTCCCGGCTAGGCTGTCGCGGCCCTGGAGCTACCTGCGGCAGGGCCTGCGCCGCGTTCGGGTCGAGCTACTGACCGACCTGCGGGGCTGGCGCTCGCTGCCGGTGGTGCCCCCCGATCGGCGCTCCGGCGACTCGGCGAGGGCCCAGGATCGGTTATTTAGTCCCCCTGGTGGGGCTCCGCCTGATCCGATAGCCCTGGAGCGCTGGGCCGCGCGACTCTGGGCCGCAGGGCAGCGCCAGGCCTCCCGGGCTGCGGATCGGGGCCGGGCAGCCCGTCGGGCGCTTGAGCACCCGCTGCTACCGGGGCGACCCTGGGCGCGGCTGCGGGCAGCCAGGCATCGGGTGGCGCAGGGGCGGCTACGGCGCGCTGAGCGCTGGCTGGCGCGCGGGCTAGCCCTGACCGAGGCTGTGGGGCTCTGGTGGCGCCGATTGGCTCAGGGGCTGCTCGACAACCCGGCCGCGGCTTTGGCTGCCGTTGCGTCAGGAGCGCAACGGCAAAGAATGGGGGGCCCGCGATGAGCCAACCGATGCCGTTCGACCCCCGGGCGTTTCGCAGCTCGCCGCGCGTGCAGGCTATGACCTGGGCCGAGCGAGGTCTGTATCTGTACCTGCTGCTCGAATGCTGGGAGACCGGGGGCAGCATACCTGATGACGCTTCGGCGCTGAGACGCGCGCTGCGGCTATCGCCAAGCCACCCGGTACCACCGTTCCCTGCGGCCGTCCGGGCTTGCTTCGAGGAGCGGGACGGAAGGCTTTGGAGCACTGCTGTCCTTGCGATCCGTCCCCGCATCAATGGCAAAGAAGAAGAAGCCTTTATTCTAAAAAAAGGATCTTCTTCTTCTTCGCCGTTGACTACCGAGCCGCCTACGGACGCAGCCGCGGAATCCCGAGCAATCGCCGTCCGCGTGCTAGAGCCCCTGGGAGTTGACTGCGGGCCGCGGTGGGGGATCGTGGCGAAGCTCCAGGCGCTAGCCGACACCTATCGGCGGCCGCTTGCCGAGATCGTGCAGGCGGTCGTGATCTGGTTGCGCGGCGAGTCTCAGCGCCGGCAGCTCGAAAACCCCGGCGCGATGTTGCTGGACGGCTTAGATGCGGGCTGGCTCCCGGCCAAGCTCGGTCTGCTGGGATCTGAGGCTCAGGCGCCCGAGCCCGCGGCCCCGCAGCCCCGCGATCCCGAGCGCGATCTTTCGGCAATCCGGGTCTGGGACTGGTCGCTCGAAGATGCCGTGCTGCGGATGATGCAGGCGCGCGCTGGCATCGAGGAGGCTAGCCGGCTCCAGGGTTTGGCCGCAGAGCTGCGGCGCGATCGCCCGCTGTCGTGGCTCGGGACCCTGCGCTTGATGGCCCCGTCGCTGGTCGCTCGGCGCGGGGCCCCCGCCACCCTGCTTGGCATCGTGCAGGCCTTCCGGGCGATGCTGGCCGAGTCCGGCGAGCTGGCGCGGCCCCAGGCGCCCGGGGGGCTGGCTTGGTGGCGGCAGGCCGAGGCCCAGGCCTTGCCGGCGCTGGAAGCCTGGGTCGCGTCCCTGGAGCCTGCCCCGGAGCCGGCCCCATGAAGCGCCGCAAGCCGCTTCGGCGGGGCGGCGCGTTAGCCCGGGGCCCCGGGCCGAAACCCGGCGGCAGCCTGTCCCGGTCGCCGCTGGCTCGGCGGGGCGCCCGAGCAGCCCGACGGGCCGAGGCTCTGGAGGCTTTCCGCCGGGCCGTCCTGGCGCGCGCTGGCGGCCGGTGCGAGCGCTGCGGGGCCCAGCCCGGCAGCCGGCCGCTGGAGCGGCTGGAGGCGCACCACCTGCTACCCAGGGCCCGGGGCGGCAGCGACGACCCGAGCAACGGGGCAGCCCTGTGCGGTGCCTGCCATAGGGCCGTCCACGAGCATCGGGCGGCCGACTGGGCTTCTTGGCTCCGCTAGCCCCCCCCCACCCCCCCCGCGGGCTGGGATGCGCGGTAGGGGGGCCGTCCTAACCCCCGTAGGCGCTGGGGCTTGCGGCGGGCCCCCAAACTTTTCGGGGATTTTCTCGACGCTGGGGGCTTGCTCGGTGTATCTTAGTGGGCACAGCAGCCAGCCGCCCCGCCCCCCGCCCCCCCCCTGACCTGAACCGAGCCATGACTACCAGCCGCAAGCCGTCCGCCGTGATCGCCGCCCGCCTGAACAACACCCTGGAGCGCACCGAGGCGGCCATCAAGGGCCTCCTGGAGCGCATGGACGAGGCTAAGACCCTCGGCACATACCACCTGCTCCAGTGGATGCACAACCACGCTCGGGAACTGAATCTTGAGCTGCAAATGAAACTGGCGATGGAAGCCTGGACTCGTGAGCTTGCTCAGGGTGCCGCCATGACGAACAACGCCGAGTTCGATCGGCTGCTGTTTGCCTGGAAGCGGCGCATGAATCGACTCATCGAAACCTCCGATGAGAGCACCGACAAAGGCATGGAGGAGATTCTGACCGCGCGCAAGCTGATCGCCATGCTCGACCTGGACCTGGCCTGATTCTCAACAAAGACGAGCGCGTCATCAAGGAGCAGAAGATGAGCAAAGACCTAGAGCGTAATTCCTTCCAGCTGCCGGAGCCCGTGATCGTCAGATTGGGCCGCGATCGCCGGCTGTACCGCATGGAGGCCAGGCGCATCGGACCGGCTACGGCTGCCGATCAGATGCTCCGCGGGTTCGATCGCTGGAATTGGTACGGCCAAACGCTGTACGACCAAGCGCACCCGAAGCGCGGCGCGCTCCTGGGCACCTTTCTGCGCGAGCGCAATAGCGGAGAGTTCCGAGTGGTGTATGCCTTTCGGATTGACGAGCACTGGACTGCGGAGTCCAGCCACATTCCGGCGGCAGATGAATCGGGGGCTGTCGCTTACGCCAACACCGCCGCAAGGCAAACCGAGATCGACGCGCAGCGCGCCGAGTGACTGCACCCCGCACCCGCCCCCGCACCCGCACCCCCAACGCACCCCGCACCCCCAACGCACCCCGCACCCCATCAAGCCATGACCACCAAGGCCTCCCGCAAGCAATCCCTCCGCACGGCCGTCCGCCTCGCCGGCACCGACGGCCACCCCCTTTGCCGCGCCGCCAACTACCTGGTGGGCTGCCCGGCCGGCGGCTGGGCCGAAACCGCTCAGGCTCGCCGCCAACTGGTGGACGACCTGCCGGCGCGCGATGCGCGCAGCTACACGGCCGAGGAGTTTATTGCTGCGGTCCTGACCTTGGACCACGCCGACCGGTACATCCGCCGCTGATCGTACGTCCGACCACCTTGACCCCCGACACCCAGCTACCTGAAGCCATGACCAGCCAAGCCAACAAAACTCCCTGCACCTACATCGCCACCGAGCA
>ERZ1066133.111-NODE-111-length-44421-cov-7.719177_pt1 | contig 44421 bp, 36 predicted proteins | sample MGYA00382780_ERZ1066133 | MGnify/ENA primary metagenome ERZ1066133 (study PRJEB33369, sample SAMEA5778363) | biofilm metagenome | biome: Industrial cooling water; feature: Water cooling tower basin; material: Biofilm | place: United Arab Emirates | collected... | reverse complement strand
GGTACTAACAATAGATATGAAAACAGCCTAAGCGTGAACCGTTTTAATGGCAATCAACAAATTTCTTTTATTGGACAAGGTAACAATACCAACAAGCAAAGTTTTACTGTCCAAGATATTTTAGGTTCTGTAGGAGGTGGTAATGCAGGAGGTGGCGGCAGAGGTGGAGCTGCAATTGCAAATTTAGGTGGAGGTGCTTTTAGACAAGCAAGCAGTGTATTGCAAAATTTCAGTACAGGTGCAAATGGAATTGTTGAATCTTGGGCAGGTGGATTGAACTACAGAGATAATTGGGGCAAAAAAACGGAAGTAAGTGGTAGTTATTTCTTTAATAACACACAAGTAATTCGTGATCAAACAAGTTTAACTGAAAACGTATTAGGAAGTGCTGGAGCGTCGTTATTTAATGAGCAGGTTTCTAAAGTAAATAACACAAATCAAAATCATCGTATCAACTTTAATATTGAAACTAGATTTGATTCGCTCACTTCTATGATTTTTAGACCAAATGTATCTTTTCAAAGAAGTTTTAATATAAACGAAAGTGTAAGTAATCAAACTCGCGGAAAAGTAATCAATGTAAACCAAGCTAAGTTTAGAAGCGAAAGTGAGAATCAAGGTGTAAATGCAAGTGCTGAATTGTTATTAAGAAGAAGATTTTTGAAAAGAGGAAGATCCATCAGTGCGAACTTCAATTTTGGTGGCAATACGAATGATGGAGAAGGCAACTCTTACACAACACAAATTAATTTAGCCGCCATCCCAAATAGATTTGACACTTTAGACCAACGATTTAATTCTGAATCTAATTCAAGAAATTTTAGTACCAACATTTCATATACAGAACCCATTGCAAAAAATTCGTTAATGGAATTCTCCTATAACTTCAATAATAATTTGAGTAATTCTGTTAGAGAAACATTTCGCTTTAATAGATTAACAGGACAATACGATATTGCTGATACTCTTCAAACGAACAATTTTGAAAATACTTTTAAGGCACATAGGGGAAATGTAAATTATCGCTACCAAAAAGATAAGTATAGCTTTAGTTTTGGAGGTGGTATTCAATGGGCAGATTTAGTAAGTATTAATACAAGCAGAAAAACCACTATAGATCAAAGCTTTATTAACTTCTTTCCCAACGCTAATTTTAGCTTCAATAAGAGCAGAACGGAAAGCTTCCGCTTCAACTATCGCGGAAATACCAACCAACCTAATGCTACTCAACTTCAACCCGTATTTGATATCACTAATCCATTGAATGTGCGTGGTGGTAATCCAAACCTGAAACAAGAGTTTCGCCATTTCTTTAACTTATTTTATAATAAGTTCAACTTCATGAATTTCAAAACAGTCTTTGCATCGTTAAACTTTAGTTTAACACAAAATAGAATTGCTAATTCAACATTTATTTACTTGCCAGGCGACCCACTTCCTCCTGGTATACCAGCTGGAGTAATACAGCCCGGTGCTATCATTTCGCAACCAGTCAATATCAACGGTGTTTATAGTGTAAGCGGCTTCTTCACATTCGGTCGACCACTAAAAAAACCTAAAAGCAATATCAATTTCACAACCAATGCTAGCTACAATCAAGATGCCAGCTTTATTAACAGTGAAAAGAACTTTACCCGCAACTATGTCATTGGACAAACAGTTACCTGGACGATGAACGTGAAGGAGAAATTAGATATTAACCTTACAAGCACTTCAACATTTAATGGTGTTAGAAACACTTTCTCATCAGCACAAAATCAAAACTTCTTTAGTCAGTTAATTTCTGCGGATTTTACCTACAGCAATAAAAAGCGCTTGCTAATGGGAAGTGATTTTGACTTGAATATTTTTGCAGGAAGAACAGACGGATTTAACCAAGCAATTCCTTTGTGGACTCCATTTATTGCTTATCAAGTATTTAAAAATAAAAGTGGAGAAATTAGATTAAGCGTATTTGATATTCTTAATAAGAATACATTTATTGATCGTACCATCAATGCTAACTCAATAAGAGATGTGCAAACACAGGTACTTCAACGTTATATGATGCTGAGCTTTACTTATAACCTCAGAAAGTTTGGTGGTCCACAACAGCCGAATCAAATGATGAATATGATGCAACGATTTATGCCTAGAGGTGGTATGAGAATGTAAAATGAATAATCAATTGTAAAAAACTCCTTTTTAATCGAAGGAGTTTTTTTATATAATAGATTGAATCTCTGTTGTCCAGTCTTCAATGTGTTTTACATGATGCGCAAGAAATCCCATGTGCTGAGCGGTCTGGATATTTCCAATGGTATCATCTATAAATAAGGTCGAAGCTGGATTAATATTGTATTTATCCATTACGTATTGGAAAATTGATACATCTGGCTTCCTTAACTGAATATGATGGGAATAACATGCAACATCAAAATATCTTTCATTAAAATCTGATGCTTTAAACTGGTGCTGATAAATTAACATAAAAGCATCATAATGTATTTGATTGGTGTTACTAAGCAGAATAATTTGATACCTGCTCCTCATTTGCTCTAACCATTTCAAATTCTTTTCTTCAAACTGAAGTAACATTGCATTCCATGCATGAATAATTTCATCATCGGTTGCATGTAATCTTGTTCTAACCCTCAGCTCCTTAATAAAATCATATTCTGAAATTTGTCCCTGCTCCAATTTTTCAAATAGATCATTGGATCTATGTTGTGTGAAATATTCATCAAATGGATGTACACCAAGTTGTTCAAAAGCTTGTTTTGTTAAGCTATAGTCTAAATGCAACAACACACCCCCCAAATCAACTAATAAGGTATTTACTGACATATGGCAATGTTACGAAAAGGACCAATTCTGCCAATGCCATTCTATCTGCTTCTTAAGTATATCCATTGAGTAAGCATAATCTAGCCTCCTAGAGGGCTCTTGTTGCATTAAATAAAATAATTGATTTTGTATGTCTTCAAGACTATGTAAAACAGGAACGCCCATATCTTTAAGTGCAGCTGCATTACAAGCTTGTTCATATTGTCCTTTAATAGGAATAACCATTAATCGCTTTCCTAAATAAAGTGCTTCAGCAGGGGTTTCAAATCCACCTGCTGTTATAACGGTACTTGCATGTAACATACTTTCTGTAAATCCTGCATGCGAAGGTGGTATGAATTTGAGTTGATTTACTTGAGTCACTTCATTCACATAAGTGGTGAATATTTCAACCTTTCTATCTCTTATCCAATAAAATGCTTTTGTCAATTCCTCTATACCGAATTGTGGTAAGTAAACTGTAATATGACCTTGATTAGTGGGAGTTGCATCAATCAACTCATGTTTAATAATAGGCTGTAAGATCCACGAATCATAGCTATTAAAATGAAATCCAATATATTTTGATGCGGGTGCATATTTCTTTAAAATAGTTTCACCAAGCACTTCTCTTTTTTTCGGCCTAGGCACGTTTTCACTATGAAAACTCGCTTGGTGACCAATACCTAAACTTGGAACCTTCTTCAACTTACATGCTAATGCGCAAACAGGTTCAAAATCATTCAATACCCAATCGTACTGTTCAACTGGAATTTTTTGTATATCCCGCCAAATTTGAAAAGGAGCAAATGATTTTAGGATACGTTGATAATCCAATCCCCCACTCTTGCCATAAAATAAACTAATACCCTTACTTCTATATATAACAGGAAGCATTCCATTTAATTGACTATTGCTTCCACTTAAAAAAATATCAACCTTTCCAAAAGTCTCTAACATTGGCAACAGCTCAATAGCTCTTGCTATATGTCCGTTTCCTGTGGCTTGAACAGCGTACAAAATTTTCATATCAGGAACCTGGTGTGGGTACTATTGGACTAGATCCCGATAATGAGTGGAAGAAGTAAGCTATTTCATCAGTTACAACATTAATAGCTGGTGCATGATGATGCATTTTTACAACAGGAGTACTTGGCTGTAACATCTTAGATGCATCGAATTGATAAATATGCCAATCGCCATTGTAATACTCTAGGGAACTCAAATTCTCAATCCAATCGCCGCTATTCATATAGGTCACTTTGCCTTTTGCATTCGCCATTTCACGCTTTTGAGGCTGATGAATATGACCACAAATCACATAATCGTATTCTTTCTCAATTGCAAGCTCTGCAGCCGTTTGTTCAAAGTTGTCAATCCAAGCAACCGCTTTCTTAACACTTTGCTTAACGCGTTTACTCAAGCTCATTTTCTCTTTTCCTAATCGTCTTAATATCCAATTGATACAGCTATTAGCCATAATCAATAAATCATACCCATGACCACCCAACTTAGCTATAATTTTTGCAGTTCCTTTTGTTGTTGCGTCAAAGACATCACCATGGAAAATCCACGTCATTTTACCGTCAATCTCCATTACAATCTTATCCGTTAATTGGAAATGCCCCCATTGCACATCGGTATACCTTCTCAAAAACTCATCGTGATTACCAGTAATATAAATAACCCTCACACCTTGAGAAGCCATCTTCATAATTTCACGAATGACCATCATGTGTGTAACCGGAAAATATCTTTTACTAAACTGCCAACCATCAATGATATCTCCGTTTAAAATGAGAATTTTAGGGGAAACAGATTGTAAATAAGTGAGTAATTCTTTTGCATGACATCCGTAGGTTCCCAAATGAATATCACTTATAACAAGTACTTCAACCGGACGCTTATCCATGTGCAATTGTTTTCCAAACTTCTCAACTACACGTGAATAGATTGTTACTAGAACATTACGAGTATGTAAATACAGGATGAACAGAATGTTACTAAAGATCTCCCAATTGTGGCCTTAGCACAATTTCTTCAACACAGGCTTGAAAAGAAAGTTGCGAAGCGGCATATACCATTTTCGCAACATCATCTGGCTGCATGATTCTTTTAGGATCTACGCCAGACCCAGACCAACTATCTGTATAAGCAGCACCGGGCATTACTGAAGTCACTTTAATACCAAACTCCTTTAATTCCTCGCGTAGGTTTTTTGAAAAACCTAACAATGCATATTTACTAATACTATAACTACCTCCATTGGGATAAGCTTGCAAAGAAGCAATTGAGCATATATTAAAAATATGACCCATTTTACGTTCTGTCATAATTGGTAAAAAAGAACGAGTCAAGTGATAAGCACTCATGAGGTTTGCTTGTAACATGGCTTCTAAAGTTCCAGGAGCTTCATGTGCTATAGAACCAGGTAAGAACTGTCCAGCATTGTTAATGAGAATATCTGGACAACCAGCTTCTGCAATCACCCATTCTGAAAAAGCCATTACTTGTTCATAAATAGCCAAATCAGCTGGCATAGCTCTTATAGTTGACTGAGGATATTGAACATTCAATTCTTCTACCATTTTATACAACTGATATTCATTTCTAGCACAAACTAGTAAGGTGTGACCATGGCTGGCATAGATTTCGGACATTGCTCTTCCTAAACCTTTAGATGCGCCTGTAATAACAACTTGCATAAAATGAATTTTTACAAAAGTATTTATTTTAAAATGGAAATTGACTTGTGATTATAGTCACCTATTTAGCACGCTCGTCATCTTACCTTTGCAAAAAATTATTATGCCAACAGTTCAACTTACTACAGCGCAATTCAAAGAGCTCGTGTTTGATTATGAAAATAATTCAGATTGGAAATATCAAGGTAACCTACCAGCAATTATTGATTTTTATGCAGATTGGTGTGGACCCTGCAAAATGGTGGCACCTATTTTGGAAGAGTTGTCTAATGAGTATAAAGACCAATTGGTTATTTATAAAGTAGATACAGATGTTGAACAGGAGTTATCGGCGGTATTTGGCATTCAAAGTATTCCCACATTATTATTTATTGGCGCGAATGGAGAACCTATGATGCAACCAGGGGCCTTACCTAAACATGTTTTCAAGAAAGTGATTGATGAGCATCTGCTGCCTCAACAAAAAACAGATGATACAACATCGTAATTATTGAAGAAAGTTCCATTATTGGAACTTTTTTATTTATTTTCCTTTAGAAGAAATGAAGCCATGATTTGCTTAAGTTCTTCCATTTTAAATGGTTTTGCAACCATGTCATTCATACCTGAAGCCAAGCATCTTTCTAGATCTTCTCTAATAGAACCAGCAGATAATGCCAAAATGGGTGTAGGATTTTTTCCCATAGCAAGTTCATAAGCTCTAATTGCCTTAGTTGAATCAAGTCCGTTCATAATAGGCATATTAATATCCATTAAAACCAATTGAGGCAAATATTGCTGGTACAGATGAAAAGCCTCTTCTCCGTTTTGCGCTTTTAACAGTTCAATTTCAGGTGCCATTTGTTGAAACAACTTTTCGGCAACCATCATATTAATAGGATTATCCTCTGCCAATAATACTTTCTTCCCAGAAAATATTTCTTGCAATTCAATTTCAGAATAATTCCCATTAGAACTAGCATCATCTATTGCCTCAACTTTATTTAACTGATGCTCAAACCAAAAAGTAGAACCTTTACCCAGTGTACTATCAAGCTTTAATTCAACTCCTTGCAATGCAAGAATTTCTTTACAGATCGATAAGCCTAATCCTGTACCTCCATAATTTCTATTAATGGTAGAATCGGCTTGAGTAAACTTCTCAAAAATGAGTTTTTGTTGAGATTCACTTATACCGATTCCAGTATCGATGACTGCGACTTTTACAAGTATCTTATCCTGACTCTCCTCAGTGATACTCATCTTTACTTTAACAGAACCTTCATGAGTAGACTTAATAGCGTTTTGCACCAAGTTGGTTATCACCTGTGTTGTTCTATCAGGATCAATTTGAACGTACTGATCAAATAATTTTTCATCACATTCAAAAAGCAGGTCAATACCCTTGTCCTTAGCTAAAACTTTCGCAGAATGAACAACTTGTTTACCAATTTTTCCTAAAGAAGAAGGCAAAGGCGATAAACTCATTTTTCCAGCTTCTATTTTACTGATATCCAAAATATCATTGATAATGTACAATAGGTTATTAGCTGAAAATGATAAGGTATCTAATAAATCTTTTTGTTCTCCTTCTGGCTTTTTTTGAAGCATTAGTTGTGTAATACCAATTACTGAGTTTAATGGAGTCCGAATTTCATGCGACATAGTAGAAAGGAAAGTACTCTTTGCGCGATAAGCTGCCAAAGCTTCATCTCTTGCTGACTTAAGTTGATAGGCAAAGCGATAAGAAAGAACCAACGATTGTGAATAGAAAAATCCAACATGCAGAAATATCATTAAAAGCTTATGTAGATGAGTGTTTGTATAATGACTCAATACTGCCAAAATAAATAAAGCAATTAACAACATAGCACTCAATAAAGAGTAAATTGCTCCTGGTCGCTTTTTAATATAAGCTTTGATATAGACATAAAAGCTATATAACAAGGTTAAAACCAAAATAGCTACAAATGGATCTGTTAAATAGGTATAAATGCTTGAAGGCAATAACAGGGTGATAAGTATAGCTGCACCTGCTAACAATAAGAACCATTGGAGTACTTTTTCGTGAAATTCGTTGGGATATAATGTTCGATTGCATAGGGTAAGAAATACAACTGAAATAAATAATGAAAGATACTCAAGCCGTAATGCTACAAACCAACTTAACTTAGGAAAGATTTGATGAAGACTATATTCATCTGTACCCATAATCCTATAGGTATAAAATAAACAGAACAATGAGAAATAAAGAATAACACGATCGTGCCTACTAAAAAAGAATAGACCTAAGAAAAACAAACCACCCATGAATAAGCAGCCAGTCAAAAACAAATCATAACTGCGGTTAACTTCTCTTTCATTCTTGAGCTGATCATTATCGCCAACTGAAAACGGTCTATATAATCCACCTCGCTTATGATGGAAATTAGCAACCTGCACAAGAAGTGTTACAGTGTCGCCAACAAAATGAAGACGTTTTGCTGCTGGCCTAAATAAAGGAATAGTAGATGCTGCATCTGTGCCGGGCACACCCATTTGAAAAAAATCTTCATCATTTACAAAAACCCGAATTGCAGAGTACCCATCTGGCACATACAGTGCTAATTGATCGGAAGATGTTCCTGCTGGAAATATAATACGAAGCCTGTAGGTGCCGTAACCTTTGGGAGAAATACCGTTTTTTTCTGAGTTCCAAAGTTCTGGCACTTTTATAAAGACAGGCTTATAATTGATTAAGCTATCCTCTGGACCTAATAATTGATTCTTATAGAATTCCCATTCCCCTTTTAATTGAACAGTGGTTTTTGATAAATCTATTCCTCTTAAATCAATCCACCCATTCTTGGCAGTTTGCGACTCAATAGGATGACCAAAAGAGAATTGACACAATAGCAAGAACCACCCAAGTAAAAAGATCTTAATTATGGCCTTGCTTGTATTCATAAAACCGGACATTGGCTAGAATACTAAGTTAGCACATTCTTGGATGCGTTCCGATGAAATATTTAATACTTTAACTTTAAATGTGAGATGATTTTAAAAGATTTATGCAATTTTCGATGAGAAAATAAAAATTATGACCATTAATAAGTTTGATTCGTATAAATGATGATTCAATTAAAGCATATAAGAATCCTTTGGATGTTTTACAAAAACATTGCCCTGCTCTCGATATTAATTACTGGATTTTGTATAAGAACATTTTGGCACTTTGGATTCGAGAGCTTCTTTTCGATTTTCTGGGCTAAAGTAATTACACTAACAATTACAGTTCTCCTTGTAGACTCTCTCAAAAAAAAGGAATACTTCTATTATCAAAATGCAGGCTTTTCAAAAAGTATTTTATGGTCTATTATACTTGTTTTTGATATAGCACTATTTCTATCTGCAATTGTTATAACACATAAATTAAAATGAGCCATACATTAGAAGTAGATAGCATCCATTTTGAATTAGGTAGTAAGAAAATACTTTCTAACATATTCCTATCATGCAAAACAAATCAAATAGTTGGTTTACTTGGAAAAAATGGAGTTGGTAAATCTACACTTATGAAGATCATATTTGGAGCTATTCAATGTGATCAGTCTGTTAGAATTGACAGAGTATTTATCAAAAACGCGTTTAAAAGACATACATTAATTTCTTATCTACCTCAACACAACTTCATTCCAAAATCACTTTCTATCAAGAATATTTTTGCAGATTTTGAGATAGACTTGAACGAATTCCTTCAGTTTTTCCCTGAATTTATGAATAGAGAAAAGTTAACAATGAATCGTTTTTCAGGAGGAGAAAGACGAATAATAGAAATTTATACACTTGTTAAATCTCGATCTAAATTTTCTCTACTAGATGAGCCTTTCACGCTTTTAAGTCCATTACAAATTGAAAATGTGAAACTACTTTTATCTCAAACTAAATCCAATAAAGGACTTATAATAACAGATCATTTGCATCAACATATCTTAGATATTAGCGATTATACATATATACTAAGAAACGGACAGACCTATTTATGTAAAGAAACATCCGAGATAGCATCACTTGGCTATGTAAGAATTTGATTTTTTCAATTTATGAGGGTGCAATCAAAAATCATCAAAAAAGGCTGTCAAAAATTTGACAGCCTTTCGTTTTTATTTAGTGAGCTCTTTTGGAAATGGTTTTTCTAGTAAATGCTGATAGATAAACTTATTCTTGAGGTTGGTAAAATGATCTCCTTTGGCACCACCCCATCCATGTCTTCCACCTGGATATAACATGAACTCAAAATTCTTTTTCTTATCTTGTAAAGCACCTATTAATTGTAAACTATTCTGCATGTGTACATTGTCGTCCATTGTACCATGTACAATTTGTAACATGCCTTTATAACGATCTACATAAGTTAATACATTGCCATTCTTATAGCCTTCCGGATTTTCCTTTGGTGTATCCATAAATTTCTCAGTGTAGTGAGTGTCGTATAGCCTCCAATCAACCACACTACCACCTGCCATTCCATGTGTAAACACATCGGCTCCCTGTGTTAAAGCTAAACATGTCATATACCCACCATAGCTAAATCCAGTAATTGCAATTTTAGTTGGATCTGCTTGTCCATTTGCTATGAACCATTTTGCCATAGTAGTATAATCTTTTAACTCCCAATGTCCAAGTTGACGGTGCATATATGCAACTCCTTCTTTACCAAAATGCCCACTTGCTCTGTGATCAAATGCAACTTGAATAACCCCTTCTTGCGACCACCACTGTCTTGTTGCAGACCAATTCCAACGATCCCAAACTGTACCAGCATTAGGACCACCATAAATGCTGATAAGCATTGGATATTTTTTATTCGGATCCATATTCACTGGCCAAGTAACTACAGCAGGTAATTCAAACAAACCATCGTCGCTCTTAATACGAATCATTTCAGTTTTAGCAACTGGATACAGCTTCATTTCTTCTGTAGCTGCATTACCTAGTGAACGCACAATCTTACCTTGCTGATCAACCACACTCATAGCTGGAGGTGTTTTCACATTGCTGTAGGTTGTTATAAAATGTTTTCCGTTAGGTGAAAGCACCACCGAAGTATGGTCAAATTCTCCAAAACTTAAACGAGTTAATTGTGTGCCATCTAATTTTACTTTATAAAAATCTGTTCTTGCAGTGTTCTCTCTGCTTCTTGCAGTGAAATAAACCCAACCTGTTTTTTGATCAATCAATTTCACTCCTGTAACAGTGAACTTTCCAGAAGTGATTGGATTCTTTAATGTGCCATTCAACTGATGTAAATACAAATGATTCCATCCAGTTTTGTCACTTTCAATGATCACATGCTTTCCATCATCCATAAATGTGAATCTACCTCCAGCACCATCTTCTAAGTCTATCCAACTTTTCTGTTGTTCTTCATATAATAATTGTTTTGTTCCTGATGCTGGATCCACTTCAAATAATTTATAATGATCCTGCCCCCTGTTGATCCACTGAACCCATAGCTTGTTTCCTGATGGACGCCAAACTGGCCATCCAAAATATTGATCTTCTTGCTCACTAAAATCTGCCCACTTAGTAGCACCACCTGTAGGAGCAACAAAACCCAAGCGTACGGTTGGATTTTCATCGCCCGCTTTAGGATAACGTGTTTCTTCTAAACTTCCATGCTGTCCATCGCTGTTATATAAAGGAAACATAGGTACCTTCTTTTCATCAAAACGCATATATGCAATGGTCTTGCTATCCGGACTCCACCAAAATGCACGGAAACGGGTACCTCTTCCAAAAATTTCCTCCCAATATACCCAGCTAGCATAACCGTTCAATGTTGTAAATGATCCATCGCTTGTTAAGCGGGTTTCTTTTTCTGTTGGAATATGATAAGCATACAAATCGTTGTTCTTAGTGTAAGCTATAAAGTTGCTATCTGGAGAAAAAATCGGATTCTTCTCTTCAGCAGCATCCTGTGTAATTCTTTTTTCTTGATCACCATTCTTATAAAACAAATCGTTGTTGCGCACCTGAACTGATTTTGCAGGCGGTGCTGCTCTTTGTAACTGTTGTGCAGTTGCTATTTGGGTAGCCCCTGTTCTAACATCCATTACATAGTTTTTAGTGGCTGAATCTGGATGGATTTTCATAAATAAGATCACCTGATCATCATTCAACCACTTAATTACATTGGGCATGGAATTATAAAACCCTTTTGGACTGATGCCTTTCATTAGATCAACATCTGTAAAGGTTTTGGTGCTTTGAGCAAAACTGAATGAACTTACTAATAGTAAGAAGCTCAAACATTTGATTTGATATTTCATATCGCTATTTTTTCGAGGGGTGAATATAAGTATTTCTAAAGAGTAGAGTAGTCCATAACGGAAAAGCGGCAACGAAAAATGATGAATGTCATAGCTTAGCAGAGATATATCATAGACATTTGTTCATCAAAATGCAGTTATGTTTGATTGGTTCAGCGATTTAATTCGCCCTTCGGCAACCCCTACAGCACTTCAGTCACTCTTGTTGGTTTTTGCTACCATGGCCATTGGCATTGTCATTGGCAAAGTTAAAATCCGCAAAATTTCTTTAGGAGTAGCGGGTGTTATGTTTGCCGGAATCGTATTAGGGCATATGGGCTACACCCTTGAACATGAAACTTTACATGTGCTGCGTGAAATTGGCTTACTACTTTTTGTATATGCAGTAGGTATTCAAGTTGGACCCTCATTCTTTTCTTCTTTTAAAAAAGATGGTGTTCTTTTTAATGCGTTATCAGTAGGAACTGTTTTGTTAGGCGGATTAACTACGTATGTATTATTTGTAATAACACCTACAGGAATCGATCACCTGGTGGGTATCATGTCTGGAGCTGTGACCAACACACCCGGATTAGGTGCAGCAAAAGCAGCCTTAGCAGAAATTGCTAAAAAAGATCCAAGTTTTCAATACAGTGATCCCGCAAATGGCTATGCACTTGCTTATCCCTTTGGTGTGCTTGGAGTGATACTTGTTATGCTTGTTGCAAAATCTGTTTTTAAAATCTCAGTGAAGGATGAAGTCAGCAAGTTCGATGCCGATGTTCAAGAAAAGTATCCTTCACCAGCTACAAAAAAATGTAGAATTACAGAGCCTGAAGCTATTGGAAAAACAATTGAAGAATTGGTTGCTAAAGTTGGTAAACAACGCGTATTAGTTTCTAGACTAAAACACAGCGGCTCAACTATAGTAACAGCACCTGCAATGGAAACAATATTACAAGAACGAGATGTTGTTTTGTTGGTTGGATTGCCAGATGCTATTGATGAATTGATAAGTTTAATGGGAAGAGAAAGCTCTGATACTTTTATTGAATCCTCAGATGATATTACTACTAAAACCTTTTTGATAACTCGAAATCATGCCATTCAAAAATCATTAGCACAACTCGATTTTAACACTCGCTATGGTGTTCGCGTAACGCGCGTATTTCGCTCGGGCATGGAATTACTTGCACGACCAAGTTTGGTATTACACTATGGCGATAGAATTCGTGTTGTTGGAACAGAACAGGCATTAAAAGGTGTTGAACGAGTGGTGGGTAATTCTGAAAAAAGATTGCAAGAACCACAAATGCTTTCCATATTTATTGGACTACTACTTGGAATTTTAGCTGGCAGCATTCCATTTGCAATTCCAGGCCTTTCTGCTCCAGTTAAACTAGGCATTGCTGGAACACTTTTAACAGCCATTTTAATTAGTCGTTTTGGTGGTATGGGAACAATCCATTCTTTTTTAAACCACAGTGCTATCCTGTTTATGAAAGAATTTGGAATCAGCTTGTTTTTTGCAACTGTTGGCATTTATGCCGGACAACATTTTGTTGAGAATTTTCTTGAAAACAATGGATGGTGGTGGGTGATATATGGAGCAGCAATTACACTGATTCCACTAATTATTCTAACGATTGTGGGAAGATGGATTTTTAAACTGAACTTCCTTCAGCTCATTGGCATAATGGGAGGTGCATACACAGATCCAGCTGCATTAGCCTTTAGTGGCGCTTACTTTAAAACCGATATACCTGCTCAGGCTTACGCAACAGTCTTCCCGTTGACAACCATCACGCGAATTTTATTAGCACAAATTTTAGTATTGCTGTTGGCTGGATAAAAATTAAAATGCATCATTCAACCTAAAGTAAAACGCACCACCAAATGTGCTGTTTCGTGCATAGTCTACCCGTATGAACATGCGATTCTTTTTGTTCACCATAAATCTTAGACCAGCACCCCCTGTCCAAAGAAAATCCTGCGTACTATAATCAGCCACTGTAGGAGCAGAAAGTGCTCCAGCAGTAAATACTGATGCATGAATCCATCTCCAAATTTGAAAACGATATTCTGCTTGTGCTGCAGAAATTGTTTTATTCCTAAACCTACCACCAAAATAGCCGCGCATTAAATTGGCACTTCCTACTCTTGGCAATTCACGAAGTGGAACATCTCCATCGGTAATATGTGTGAAGAGCTGATAGCCAAATGCGTTTTCATTTGCAATTGGATAGAACTTTCTAAAATCTACAATCCATTCTTGGTAAGCATATGGACTTACACCCATTGGTAAATAATTATGATAAACAGCTTCAAAATAAGTTCCTTTTCTTGCGCTGAAGGGATAGTCGCGCTTTTCTAATAATACTGCTGGACCAAAACCAAAAGCCAAACTTCCATTTACTCCATCTGAATAATTAAATGCAGGTGTAATTGGCTTTGAATATCGAACACGATAGGTGTTGCTGTAGTTTACAGAAAGTCCTGCATACCAACTACCTTTTAATAATTTGAAAATTCTGCTATCCCAATAAGTTCTTTCATAGTTCCAATCCCAATAATCATCTTCTGGAACTGTTTGCATACCAATACCCCAAACCCTTTCTGCAAATGAACTATAACCAGCTCTTCCTCTTAAAACCCATTTTTCACCCTTAGTAAAAACCTGCCAAGCTGCACTCAAGTCCAACTGTCGCATAGTGGAGTATGTAACCTGACCAAATATGAACGACCCTCGAGCTTCATTTTTTTCTTTTCCATCATTTTCTTTTGCGTTGAAAAAATAGTCGATGGCTAATCCAAAACGCAAACCAGTTTCAGGACTAGAAGTAAGGATGGGTATTGGAATAATAGAAAAGTTAATGGCCGATAAGGAATCGGGATTCATGAAATTTCTGAGCGTTTTTCTTGGCTCAGGTCTTGTTGTATCTGTGATATCATTTGCATACACAGATACTATGCTTGCTAACAAACACATAAGCAAGAATGCTAGTTTTTTTGTTTGTTGCAGCAAATGTTTGTCTTTCATATAAGCAAGCATAAATTTTCTATTACACTACAACGTTGATCATTTTCCCTTTCACAAAAATGATTTTCTTAGGTGCTTTACCTTCTAACCATTTTTGTATAACCTCATTGTTCAAAATCACTGGTTCAATTTCTGCCAACTCAGCTTCTATTGGGAAAGAAATAGTGGTTCTTAGTTTTCCATTCACACTTACTGGATAAGCCTTCTCCGATTCTGTTAACCACGATGTATCACAAATAGGAAAACTTGCATCTAATACATTGCCCTCTTCACCCAATGCCGACCAAAGCTCTTGTGCAATATGAGGTGCATAAGGAGAAAGCAAAACCAATAATGGAGATAAGATCGACTTTTTTCTACAATCTAAATCAGTTAGCTCATTCACCGCCACCATAAAAGCACTCACTGCTGTATTAAATGAAAAGCGCTCAGTGTCTTGCGTAATTTTCTGAATGGCTTTATGCAACACTTTCATTTCTGCTGGAGTTGCAGCAACATCTTCGCATAAAAATTTACCCGACTCTGTATTGTAAAATAAACGCCATAGTTTTTTCAAAAAGCGATGCACGCCTTCAATACCTTTGGTATCCCAAGGTTTTGATTGTTCAATAGGACCTAAAAACATTTCATACATCCTAAATGTGTCAGCCCCATATTTTTCAACCAATTCATTTGGGTTAACAGTATTGAACTTCGACTTCGACATTTTTTCTACTTCTACTCCGCAGATGTATTTCCCATCTTCCAGAACCATTTCTGCTTGTGCATATTCACCATTCCGCCATTGCTTAAATGCCGCAATATCTAATTCAACGCCGTCAACCATATTTACATCCACACGAATGGCATCCACTTCTTCTTCTTTAATCAACCCGCTCGATAAATATTGGTTGGTGCCTCGCTTTCTGTACACAAATCGACTACTTCCCTGAATCATACCCTGATTGAGTAACTTCTTAAACGGCTCATCAAAGCTGAGGTGTCCAAGATCAAACAAAACCTTCGTCCACATACGACTATACAACAAGTGCCCTACTGCATGTTCTGTTCCTCCTACATATACATCCACCTGATTCCAGTAATCACTGATAGTTCTATCCACAAATGCATGATCATTCCTCGGATCCATATAACGAAGAAAATACCAGCTACTGCCAGCATATCCAGGCATGGTATTGGTTTCATATCCTTGCTCACGCCATGTATCAATATTTGCAAGTGGCCCTTGTCCATCTGGCCCAGGAGCATATTTATCAACCTGTGGCAATAACAAAGGCAATTCAGCTTCATCCAATGGATAAGCAACTCCATCTTTCCAAACTATTGGAAATGGTTCACCCCAATAGCGCTGACGACTGAAAGCAGCATCACGCATGCGGTAATTCACCTTGCGTTTTCCAATACCTTTCTCTTCCAAAATGCGCACCATTTCTTCCAATGCATCGCGCATTAACATACCATTCAAAAAATCACTGTTACTTAGTCTTGCATCTTTTGTTGGATTAGCTTCTTGTCCGTTATAAGCTTCCCCTATAATGTTTGTAATAGGAATATTGAAGTGTTTCGCAAATTTGAAATCACGCTCATCGCCACATGGCACCGCCATAATTGCGCCTGTACCATAGCCAGCCAAAACATACTCACTTATCCAAATAGGTATTAGCTTATTTGTAAATGGATGGATGGCAAAGCCTCCCGTGAAACAACCTGAGATGGCTTTTTCTGCCATACGATCGCGCTCGCTTCTACTTTTTACATATTGAATGTATGCATCTACCTCTGCTTGCTGATCGGGCGTTGTAATTTGTTCAACCAATGCATGCTCTGGAGCCAACACCATAAAATCTACACCAAAGAGTGTATCGGGACGGGTTGTATATACTTTCAATGATGCATTTGGAACTGCTTTTCCTTGCACAGAAACAGCAAAATCAATTTCAGCACCCGTACTCTTGCCAATCCAGTTGGTTTGCATTTCCTTCATGGCCTCACTCCAATCGAGCTTTTCCAAATCGCGCTCTAAACGATCTGCATATTCGGTAATGCGTAAGTACCATTGGCGCAATTTTTTCTTTTCCACTGGATGTCCACCACGCTCACTCACTCCATTCACTACTTCATCATTTGCCAACACCGTACCCAAGGCTTCACACCAATTCACTTCACCCTCACCACAATAAGCCAAGCGAAACAACATGAGTATATCCATTTGTTGCGCCTCAGAAAATCCTTTCCATTCTTCAGCAGTAAACGCAGTTCCAGCAAAAGGATTAGAAACTGCTGAGGATCCCCCTTTTTCAAATAAACTCACCAATCCAGTAATGGGCTCAGCTTTTTGCGTAGAACGATTGTACCAACTGTTAAAAAGCTGAAGGAAAATCCACTGTGTCCACTTGTAGTAGCTCGCGTCACAGGTGCGTATTTCCCTTTCCCAGTCGTAACAAAAACCAATATTATCGAGCTGTTGGCGGAAGTTGCGGATATTTTGATCGGTACTCACTGCGGGATGAATACCATGTTCAATGGCATATTGCTCTGCAGGTAGTCCAAATGCATCGTACCCCATAGGATGCAAAACATTAAAGCCCTGCAAACGCTTAAAACGACTATAAATATCACTGGCTATATAACCTAAGGGGTGACCTACATGCAATCCAGCTCCACTTGGATAAGGAAACATGTCTAATACATAGCATTTAGGCTTACTTGAGGTAGAAGCTACACGGTATGCACCCGTTTCCTGCCAATATTCCTGCCACTTTCTTTCAATAGATCTAAACTGATACTCCATAATTGCAATTCTGGTAGGTTAAGCGATGGCTGCTTTTTTGAACAACAATCGGCAAAATGCGGTCGAAGTTGAGAAAAAAACCGACACTCGGTATATCAAATGACCCCAAACCTTCGTTAAAGAATGGCTGCAAATGTAAGCCATACATAGCAAAACCATACATTTGCAAGCACCTGAACCAACAAATTGAACACATGGCTAGAGAAGGAAAAGCAAGCATGAAAAGGAGTAAGCCCAATTATTTGTACAGTATTATTGGGGTAGCAATTGTATTGCTAATTATGGGGGTAATGGGCTGGTTTTTCCTGAATATTCGTCAGGTTGGAAACGCATTCAAGGAGGATATCCGCATCAGCGCTTATGTGCGTACCATGAATAAAGACAGTATTGCGCAAATTCAGCAAATGATTGCTGCACAACCTTATGCAAGGAATGTGCGGTATGTTGACAAAGAATCTGCTAAAGCAATTTGGAATAAAGAAAACAACGACGATTGGGCAAAAGTATTGGATGTAAACCCTTTGCCTGAAAGCATCGACTTTTATGCGAAAGCCGACTATGTAAACCCCGACAGTCTTGCTCTTATAGCCAGAACTATTTCAGAAGCTTTCCCAGACCAAGTTACAGAAGTGCAATACCCGCAAAACTTGGTGGTGAACCTCGATGAGCGTGTGTCTAAAATTGGATTAATCTTCTTGGTAGTAGCCATTGTACTGAGTTTGATGGTCATCATCAGTATTGATAATACCATTCGTTTGGCTATGTACAGCAACCGCTTCCTCATTAAAACCATGCAAATGGTTGGAGCAACAAGAGGATTCATTGCACGTCCTATGAATATTAGGGCGCTTATCAATGGCTTGATCAGTGCTTCTATTGCAATTTTCTTATTGTTCTCTCTCATACAGTGGGCCGAAAGTCAAGTGCCACAACTAAAAAACATCAGAGATACTAACCTTACACTCTTATTGTTTGGAGGTATGTTGCTAATGGGTATTGGTATTTCTGTGTTTAGTACGCACAGAAGTGTCATCAAGTATTTGAAGATGAAATTGGATGAATTGTACTAATCAAAAAAATAGATTGGAAAAAGACTGAAAAAAAGGAAAGCACGCTTTTTTATTCGAACTATTTCAATCATTTTTGCAGGTATTACAAATACAACAGAATAAGCGTCTATAATGGGACTTTTCAACCTTTTTACTCAAGAAATTGCCATTGATCTCGGCACAGCAAATACATTAATCATACACAACGATGAAGTGGTTGTAAACGAACCTTCAATCGTTGCATTGAATAGAAATAATCCAAAAGAAGTACTAGCAGTAGGGAAAAAAGCCCTGCTCATGCACGAAAAAACCCACGAAAGCATTAAGACTGTTCGTCCTTTGAAAGATGGCGTAATTGCCGATTTTAATGCGGCTGAATTGATGATTCGTGAGTTGATTAAACTGGTTTATCCAAAGAAACCTCTTTTCCCACCAAGCTGGAGAATGGTAATTTGTATCCCTTCTTCAATTACAGAAGTGGAAAAAAGAGCGGTACGTGACAGTGCCGAACAAGCTGGCGCAAAAGAAGTGTACATGGTGCACGAGCCTATGGCAGCGGCTTTAGGTATTGGAATTGATGTTGAAGAACCAGTTGGTAACATGATTATTGACATAGGCGGTGGTACTACTGGTATCACAGTTATTGCCTTGGCTGGTATTGTATGCGATCAGAGCATTCGTATTGCGGGCGATGAATTTACTGCAGATATCATGGAAGCGCTCCGTCGCTACCACAGTTTGCTCATTGGTGAAAGAACAGCTGAGCAAATTAAAATACATGTTGGTGCTGCTACAAAGGATTTGGAAAATCCACCTGAAGATATTCCTGTAAATGGTCGTGACTTGGTAACAGGTATTCCTAAGCAGATTATGGTGAGCTACCAGGAAATTGCTGAGGCGCTGGATAAGAGCATCTTCAAAATAGAAGAGGCTATCTTAAAAGCCCTCGAAACAACTCCACCAGAATTGGCGGCGGATATTTACAAAAGAGGACTTTACCTAACCGGTGGTGGTGCATTGTTACGTGGATTGGATAAGCGTTTGAGTGCAAAAATTAAATTGCCTGTTCATGTTGCAGATGATCCACTAAAGAGTGTGGTTCGCGGAACAGGTATTGCTCTTAAGAACTACCAACGCTTCCCTTTCATCATGCGCTAATAGCGATACTGATTTCGTAAGTTTGTTCATGTTAGAAGCTCAATTATAGTGAGGAATATATTCGCTTTCATACGACGCTACTTTATCTTCCTGAGCTTTATAGCACTGCAAATAACTTGTATTGTAATGCTATCTGAAAGCTCTGATACACATCAAGCTTTTTTTTCTACAAGGGCAAATGAAGCTACAAAAGTTGTTAATAAACAATTTAGTGAGTTCAAAGGCTACTTCTTCCTGAAAGAGTTGAATAATCGATTACTAGAAGAGAACACTCGTTTAAAAAACGAACTCGCAAGTAACTTTATAGAACCCGATAGCACCCGCACTAACCTTGTTGATAGTGTTGTTCAAAGTAATAAATTACAAAAGCGAAAATTTACTTTTCTTCCTGCCATGGTTATTGGGAATACTGTTACCCTTCCTAATAACTATATCATCTTAGAGCGTGGAGAAAAACAGGGTGTAAAAAAAGGAATGGCCGTTACTTCTCCAAGCGGCATTATAGGTGTGGTGGTTGACGTGAGTGAAAATGTTTCGAAGGCCATGAGTTTACTACACCAAAACAGTCGGGTGAGTGTTATGCTAAAAAAAGACCAGGCAGCTGGTAGCCTTGAATGGGAAGGTGAAAGTCCGGATGAACTCACACTTAAAAATATTCCGAAGAGCTCCACTGTAAAAGTAGGCGACTCGGTGGTGACGAGTAACTATTCTGCTAACTTCCCTTCTAATCTCATGGTTGGAACAGTAGCAGCCATCGAAAAAGAGTCGGCAACCAACTTTTACACGTTAAAAATTAAGCCGAGCGCTCGCTTTTATCAACTTCAAGTGGCATATATTATAGAAAATATTCGTTTCCAAGAACAGGTATTGTTAGAAAACAAAACTCCAGCCAAACAGTGAACTTAGTATTTATACATATTATCCGATTTATACTGTTTATTGCTTTGCAGGTTTTTGTTTTAAACCAAGTACCACCTTTGCATCAGTGGATAGTTCCATATGTTTATTTCCTGTATATCCTTTGGCTGCCTTTTGCAATTCCTAGGTGGTTGCTTTTAATAATTGGATTTGCTTTTGGACTTACACTTGACTATTTCACAGGTAGCATTGGTCTTCATGCCGCTCCATGTGTGCTTATAGCTTATTTACGACCATTTCTTTTAAACCTCTTAATTCCTCAAGAAACAACCGAATTAAGCTATGTTGAACCAAGTCCAAAGAGTATGGGCTGGGCTCCTTATAGTTTATACGCTGCTCTTCTCACTTTTTTCCACCATTTTTATTTGGTGCTAATTGAATGGATTCAATTTGGAGATTTTTTATACTTTTTAGCTAAAGTGGGTGCAACCACTGCGGTGAGTTTGTTGTTAATAGCAGTATCCGAAGTACTTTTCTTTAGAAAAGCAAAGTATAGGACCAACAAAGCTTCTTAATCTGCCCTTTTGTCCGATTGCAGGATTTTGCATACAATTTGCAAACCTACATACGATAACAAGGACAAAACTTTTATCTTCAAGCCCTAATTTACGTTCCATGAATATTGAAAAAGAATTCCAAAAATTTGCAGTCCACCACCGTGGTATTTCTAGTGCTAGTTTGCACCAGTATACCCAACATTTTCAGCCTACTAACCTAACACCCTATATCATAGAAGAGCGCCCATTGAATGTAGCCAGCATGGATGTATTCAGCAGACTCATGATGGATCGTATTATCTTCTTGGGTGAAGGCATTAATGACTATGTGGCGAATATTGTAACCGCTCAGTTGCTGTTCTTAGAAAGCACAGACCGTACACGTGATATCCAAATGTATATTAATAGTCCAGGTGGTAGTGTTTACGCGGGACTAGGTATTTACGATACCATGCAGTTTATTAGTCCAGATGTTGCAACCATTTGTACAGGTATTGCTGCAAGTATGGGCGCTGTATTACTTTGTGCAGGTGTTCAAGGAAAGAGAACTGCATTGAAGCATAGCAGAATCATGCTGCACCAACCAAGTGGAGCTATTGGCGGACAAGCTTCTGATATTGAAATCACCGCAAGAGAAATTAAGAAACTCAAGCAGGAGTTGTATGAAGTAATTGCACATCATACTGGAAAGGAAATAGATCAGGTAGCAGCAGACTGCGACCGCGATTTTTGGATGAAAGCAATTGAAGCCAAGGAATATGGTTTGGTAGATGAGGTATTACTTACCAATCCACGTAAAGAAAAGAAAGATTAAACTCAATTTTTAAGCCATCGTTATGAATTACAATAAGAATATCATCAACCCATTTTTGAACGAAGACGAAGACGAGCCAAAAGAAGATAAGCCACAACCAGAAAGTGGTTTCATGAATAAAAAAATGGAACAGCTGTTTTTCCAAAAAAGAGCTGTGTATTTGTGGGGAGTAGTAGATGATAAATCTGCACGTGAAGTAGTGAGCAAACTGTTGTTGTTGGATGCAGATAAGCCTGGAGAAGAAATCAAGTTTTATATCAATAGCCCTGGTGGAGTTGTAACAAGTGGTATGGTAATGTACGATACCATTCAACTTATTCAAAGTCCAGTTAGCACCATTTGTATGGGATTGGCAGCGAGTATGGGTTCCATTCTATTGAGTGCTGGTGTAAAAGGAAAAAGATTTATTTATCCGCATGGTGAAGTAATGATTCACCAACCAAGCTTAGGTGGCTATTTTCAAGCTACCAGTGCCGATATTGAAATTCAGGCCGAACAAATTCGCAAAACAAAAGAATTAGGCGCTCGCATCTTAGCAAATAATTGCGGCAAAAGCCTAGAGCAGGTTATGAAAGACTTTGACCGCGACTATTGGATGGATGCCAAAGAAGCAGTTGCTTACGGCATTGTAGATGGTGTGCTAGAAAAGATCTAATCAACTGACATTCAATTACTTTTAATATTTCCATTTCAGCCATTATCTGCTTTAACGAGGGGTTGTGGCTGAACTTAGTTACTTTTGTCCTGTGGCAAGGATCAGCGTGCTGAGAAATTGAGAATTATGGCAAAACAAACAAATTTACATTGCTCCTTTTGTGGTAGAAGCCGCGATGAAGTAAAAATACTCATTGCCGGTCAGGAGGGACATATATGCGAGAACTGTGTGGAGCATGCACAGGAGATCATTTTGCAAGAGCTTCAAATCAAACAAGAACATATTCTAGGCAGTCAAAGTGGTGGAGCGGGTTTTAAAATGACCATTAAAAAACCACTGGAAATAAAGCAGTTCCTGGATGAATATATCATTGGACAAGATGAAGCTAAGAAGGTTCTTTCTGTTGCTGTTTACAACCATTTTAAGAGAATTACCCAAAAGCAAGCAACCGATGATGTTGAAATTGAAAAGAGCAATATCATCATGGTTGGTGAAACAGGAACTGGTAAAACATTGCTTGCAAAAACCATTGCGAGATTACTACAAGTGCCATTTGCAATTGTAGACGCAACAGTATTTACTGAAGCTGGATATGTAGGTGAAGATGTAGAGAGCATGCTCACTCGTTTATTACAGAATTGTAATTATGATGTAGATGCTGCTCAAAGAGGTATTGTATATGTAGATGAAATTGATAAAATTGCTCGTAAGGGCGATAACCCTTCCATTACCCGCGATGTAAGTGGTGAAGGTGTTCAGCAAGGTCTACTTAAAATGTTGGAAGGAACCGAAGTATTGGTGCCACCACAAGGAGGTAGAAAACATCCAGAACAAAAAATGATTAAGGTAGATACTAGAAACATCTTATTCATTTGCGGTGGTGCGTTTGACGGAGTTGATAAAATCATTGCAAGAAGAATCAATACCAATGCTATTGGCTTTAATGTAAATAAGACTTCACAAGAAGAGCAAAGAAAAAATTTGTTGCAGTTTGTAAACGCAACTGACTTAAAGTCGTTTGGTTTGATTCCAGAACTCTTAGGCCGATTGCCGGTGGTAACACACCTCAATCCACTCGATGAAGAAACGCTTCGCAGTATTCTTACTGAGCCAAAAAACTCATTAATCAAACAATACACCAAGTTGTTTGAGTTAGAGGGAATTTCTTTAGTGATGGATGATGAAGTCTTCAACTTTATGGTGCAAAAAGCATTGGAGTACAAACTAGGTGCAAGGGGATTAAGAACCATTTGTGAAAGTATTCTTACAGATGCTATGTTTGAACTACCCGGCTCAGGTACCAAAGAATTACATGTAACCCTAGACTACGCTGAACAAATGTTCAACAAGAGCAAAGTAAGCTTACTGAAAGTAGCCTAGTACCCCAACTTTTCAAATTTCAGAAAACGATATTCGTATGCAAGAATTAATTCAAAAATTACAAGCTGAAGCTGGCTTAACAGAACAACAAGCGCAACAAGCTATTGTAAGCATTGCCAATTTTGTAAAAGAAAAATTTCCGATGCTAGGCGGTGCTGTAGACCAAATATTTATGGCAGGAGGCTCTAGCCAAGATCAAGATCCTGCTTAAATTAAAAGAGTTTTACAAGCTCAATAAAAAAAACGACCGCATTTTCATGCAGTCGTCTCTCTCATAAGCAGCAAGCAATGGTTACCCTTTGAGAACCTCTCTAGAAATAACCAGTTTCTGTATTTCAGAAGTGCCTTCACCAATGGTGCAAAGTTTGGCATCTCTGTAATGTTTTTCAACCGGAAAGTCTTTCGTATATCCATATCCGCCAAAAATCTGAACGGCATCGTTTGCAACTTTCACAGCCACTTCACTTGCAAGGTACTTGGCCATTGCAGATTCTTTGGTCATTTTCTCACCGCGATTTTTTAAATCACAAGCCTGAGCAATGAGTAAATCAGCAGCCATAATTTCTGTTGCCATATCTGCTAGCTTGAAACTAATTCCTTGAAAATTAGCTATTGGCTGATCAAACTGATAACGCTCTTTTGAGTATTGAAGCGCTGCTTCATAAGCACCCTTAGCAATACCAGCCGAAAGTGCAGCAATTGAAATTCTTCCCCCATCTAAAATTTTCATAGCCTGACGAAACCCGTCGCCTACCTCTCCTAAACGCTGACTATCTGGAATACGACAATTCTCAAAAATCATTTCAGCAGTTTCGCTGGCACGCATTCCTAATTTGTTTTCTTTTTTACCAGCAGAAAATCCAGGTGTTCCTCTCTCTACAATAAATGCGGTTGAGTTTCCGCTTTCTCTTGGTTCTCCTGTTCTACACATTACTACGGCCACATCGCCCGACTTACCATGGGTAATCCAGTTTTTAGTTCCATTAATCACCCAATGATCGCCGTCTTTAACAGCCGTGGTTTTCATATTTCCTGCATCACTTCCTGTATTTGGCTCAGTTAATCCCCATGCACCAATCCATTCAGCCTTGGCAAGCTTTGGTAAGTAGCGTTGCTTTTGATCTTCGTTTCCAAAATACATGATATGTCCAGTACACAACGAATTGTGGGCAGCAACACTCAATCCAATTGACCCACATACTTTAGCTATCTCCTGAATAATTGCATTGTATTCAAAATACCCCAATCCAGCACCGCCATATTCTTCAGGTACCAAAACACCCATCATGCCTAAATTTCCCAACTCCTTCATAATATGAATTGGAAACTCCTGCGATTCATCCCACTCCATGACATGTGGCTTTATGTACTGATTTGCAAAATCGCGTGCTGTTTGCGCCACCTGCATTACCAATTCTGACTGTTGGAAATCCATATTAAATCTGTTTTTAAAACTAACAAACGTTTGTTTTGCTGGCAAAAATAGGGGGAAACGGGTATTCATGAACACCCTTGTTACAACCTTTGGTTGTTAATTTTTAAAATGATGCCAATTATGCTATTCCCAACTTAGATATGGCATTAGCTTGTCCAGTAGCACTTCATCCATTCCACGCAATTGTAAGAGCTGCTCCGGTCCAACAGGAGCAGTCCAACCTACTCTAGCTTGAACCCAAGCCCTGGCTAAAGAGCGACTGATATAAGGATGCGCACTCAAGGTTTCCTCATCGGCTTGAAAAACAGATAGCTTTTGAATACTACCTGTATTCAATTTCAAACGCGGACGAATTTTCTGATATACAGAATCAGCCAGTCCATAAGTTTCAGCAACCTGCTCAATCTTTGCAAATCCGCCCAGTCGTTCCCTGAATTTGATGATTCTTCCTGAAATTACTTCGCCAATGCCAGGCAACGCCTTCCATTCTTCTTGGGATGCTTTATTGATATCTATGGTTGAAGCTGAATGAACTCCAACTACATGAAACTGAGGGTTACCTCCTGCTTGAACAGAGCCTGCCAACCGCACATACGGAATTAGCTCCTTAGCTAAAGCGGGATCCATTCCCCAAATCTTGAGCAGGTCATCTGGCTTCCGAAATCTTCCTCCTTTATTACGATAATTCAGGATGGTATTTGCAATTTTTTCCGACACACCTAAAGCCATCCAATCTTGCACTTCAATGGTGTTTGGATCGAAATAGAATTTTCTAGCAGCTACTTTTACTTCTAAACTTTTTCCTTCCATTTCATTTGCATCTTCCCCCAACTTCAATATACCATCAACCTCTTTTTCCCAAGCTAGATCGGGTTGAAGCAATAGCTCTTTGGAATGATACCAATAGGGAAATGAAATAAGAAAAATCAGCAAAAAACCTGCTGCAATGGCAATTACTCGCTCCTTCCTGGAGAAAGTAAGGTACTCTTTCCAATTTGATGACATAGCCAATAACGTTTGGCTATAAAGATAATACAGTTCCGTCGCTTGCCAAATGAATATGATTGGGAAGCTCCTGACTCACATCGGCGTGCTTGCCTAACTGGTGACTGATATGCGTGAAGTAGGCTTCTTCGGCCTCTAACTCATTGGCCATAGCAATGGCCTCTGTAAGCGTAAAATGAGAAATATGGGCTTCTCTTCTTAGTGCATTTAAGACCAAAACTTTGGAACCTCTTGCCTTATTTTTCTCTTCTGGATCTATTCTGTTGGCATCGGTTATGTACGTGAAGCTGCCCATTCTGAAGCCATATACGGGCATTTTTAAATGCCAAACCAAAATTGGTGTAATTGGAATATCGCCAATAAAAAAAGGCGTTTCATCAATAGTTGTAATATCTAAATTAGGAACGCCGGGATATTTTTTTTCTGAAAATGCATAGTAGAAATCGCGCCTTATGGCATCTGCCGTTAGTTCATTGGCGTACAACTTCATGGGCTGTTTGGTGAAAAAGTTGAAGGGCCGCACATCATCCAAACCAGCCATATGATCTTTATGTGGGTGGGTGTATAAAACAGCATCTAACTGTTTCACGCCTAACCGCAACATTTGATAACGAAAATCGGGTGTGGTATCTACAACAAATCGAGTGGTAGCCGACTCCACCATGATACTGCTTCGTAACCGTTTATCGTTGGGATCTGTAGATCGACAAACTTCACAGTCGCAACCTACCATAGGTACCCCGCTGCTCGTGCCGGTACCGAGAAATGTGATGGTCAGGGGCGGACAAACAGCAGCGGACATAACTATTATTCAGGCGATTGAACAGCATTATCTGCTTGACGCAGCACTTGCTCGTATAATTTTTGAGATTCGAGTGTTAGCTTATCAAAATCAATGTTCAGTTGTGGTATTAATTCAACCAACGTATTGATCCTTCCCTCCATATTCAAAAACTTATTCAAAACTACAACCCGCTTTTGCTCTAATAAGCACCAGCCGCTTTGAAATGTGCCGCGCTCATAGCGCACCACATAATCGCCTTCACCCAAAATATCTTCTAATTTGTCTAAAGTGGTTTGATTGTATTTCATAAGCTTCTCCTCATGCCAAAATTAAGCGCCAATAAGGGTTTGGCAACCCTTAAATATCCACATTCTATTTGCTAGCCAGCTTTATAACTGGAATAATCATTTCCTCCATACTTATTCCGCCATGCTGAAAGGTATTGCGGTAATAATTGACAAAATGGTTATAGTTATTGGGATAGCACAAATACCCGTCTTCTTTGGCGAAAATGTAGGAAGAATTGATATTGGGCTCAGGTAAACCCGCTTCTGTAGGCTTTTTGAAGCTGACTACATCCTTGGCCTCAAAATCGAGGTTGCGGCCATGCTTATAACGAATATTGGTGGAGGTTTGTCGGTCTCCAACCACTTTACAGGCGGTACCTACTTGAATACTACCATGATCAGTTGCAATTATCAACCTCACTTTCTTCTCTGAAATCTTCTTGAGTGCTTGAAACAATGGACTGTGTTCGAACCAACTCTTGGTGATACTTCTATAGCTCCGCTCATCTGAAACCAATTCTTTCAATATTTCCATTTCGTTGCGCGCATGACTGAGCATGTCCACAAAATTGTACACAATTACATTCAAATCGTTGTTCATCAAATTGTGTACTTGCTGCACCAATTGTTGTCCCTCTTGTAAGCTCAACACCTTGGTGTAACTGTAGCGAAGTTGTTCTTTTTTCATTCGCTTGAGTAAAGCTTCCAAAAACATGGGCTCATACTGATTTTTACCTCCTTCATCATCGTCGTTCTTCCATGCTTGGGGAAATTGCTTTTGAATAGCTGAAGGCAACATGCCCGCCATAATTGCATTTCTGCTGTATTGTGTGGCTGTTGGAAGAATACTGTAAAATGTTTCTTCTTCCAATACCCTGTAATACTCTGTCACCAACGGTTCAATCGCTTTCCACTGATCAAACCGAAGATTGTCGATGAGTACAAAAAACACCGGTATGCCTGATTCAACATGTGGAAGCACTTTGAAAGGCAGCAGCTGATGACTCATAACCGGAGCTGAAGTGGAAGTTGGTTGAATCCAATTGAGGTAGTTTTTTGAAATGTATTTTGCAAAGGCTGCATTGGCCTCTTTCTTCTGTGTTTTGAGCACTTCTTCCATTTCTGGACTATCCGATTTTTCCATTTCTAACTCCCAATACACCAACTGTCGGTATACATCCATCCAACCCGCATGATCGGGACCATCTTCCAACTGCATCATCATTTTTCGAAACTCTTGCTGATAAGCTTGCGTGGTTTTTTCAGCAACCAATCGCCTATTATCGAGCAACTTTTTGATGGAAAGCAACACCTGATTAGGATGCACTGGCTTAATGAGATAATCGGCAATTTGACTGCCAATAGCTTCATCCATTAAGTTTTCTGTCTCATTTTTAGTAACCAACACTACTGGGAGTCGCGGTTGAATTTGTTTGATACGCGACAAAGTTTGTAAGCCCGATAAACCAGGCATTGATTCATCTAGTAATACCAAATCAACCTGTTCCTTCTCAATATGCTCCAAAGCATCCAATCCGTTAGAAAAAGTTGTAACAGCATAACCTTTGTTTGTCAAGAACAAAGTGAGCGATTGTAAGCTCTCCATTTCATCGTCGATCCATACCAGGGAATATCCCGTCATACGCAATTCATAAAGGGTGATGCATCAAATATATCCTTTCCCGTGCCAAATTGTACTTTTGGGTGTTGCTTTAACAAATTACAAACAAGCAGATGCCTAAAAAAAGAAAAATTATCAACGACCCGGTATACGGTTTTATTACAATAGATCATCCTTTGCTGTTCAGCATCATTAGTCATCCTTACTATCAGCGACTTCGAAGAATTCATCAAATGGCCTTGGCATACTTGGTATATCCGGGTGCAGTCCACACTAGGTTGCATCATTCATTGGGTGCATACCACCTTATGTGTAATGCGCTTTTTGAACTTTCTGCGAAAGGAATTGAAATTACTCCAGAAGAAGCTGTTGGCGCAAAAGCTGCTATTTTATTACACGATGTTGGTCACGGACCTTTTTCGCATGCGCTGGAACATCAGCTTGCAACTGGATTTCACCATGAAAATATTAGTCTGCATATTATGCATGCTATGAATAAAGAATTGAAGGGTGAATTGGATATGGCCATTCAAATTTTTACCAACCAATACCATAAACCATTTTTACACCAATTGGTGAGTGGACAGTTGGATGTAGATAGAATGGATTATCTAACACGTGATAGCTTTTTTACAGGTGTAAGTGAAGGTGTGATTGGTTATGATAGAATTTTGAAAATGCTAGCAGTGCATAACCAAGAATTGGTGGTAGAAGAAAAAGGAATTTATAGCATTGAGAAATTCTTAATTGCACGTCGTCAAATGTATTGGCAAGTATACCTTCATAAGACAGTGATGGCTGCAGAGAAGATGATGGTACATATTCTTCAGCGTGTACGAGACCTGTCAGAAAGGGATATTACTTCTCTTAAAACAGGTTCTACAATCGATTATTTTTTGCATGAGTTTGATGGCGAATTCAATGAAAATACGCTCCAACATTTTTGTGCATTAGATGATATTGATATTTCATTTGCTGTAAAAAAATGGAGCCAGCATAGCGATAAAGTATTGAGTGAATTGTGTACCCGATTGCTCAACCGACAATTATTAAAAATTAAACTTCAGAGCGAACCATTTGAACAGGCTTTAATTGCGCAAAAAAGAAAAGAAGCGGCAGAGCAATTACAAATAACCGAAGAAGAGGCAGCTTACTTTGTATTTACAGATGAGGCAGTGAATACCATGTACACCAAGCGCGATGAACGCATCCAAATTTTGTATAAAGATGGTAGTGTAAAGGATATTTCAGAAGTGGATAATCCTTTAATTCATCAAACCATTTCAGCCCCCATTAAAAAATTCTACATTTGTTCGCTAAATTAAAACCACATGCAATTTACCGCTGCCCAGATTGCTGCACTAATTCAAGGAACCGTTGACGGAAATCCGGATACTGCGGTCAATTCGTTTGGAAAAATTGAAATAGCTACAGAGGGCCAATTATCCTTTTTAGCTAATCCAAAATATGAGGCTTATATCTATCAAACCAAAGCTTCAATCGTAATTGTTCAAAGTAATTTTCAGCCATCACAGCCTATTCAATCTTGTTTGGTTCGTGTAAATGATCCTTATAGTGCTTTTGCTACATTATTGAGAACTTATGAACAGATGCAAGCAGCACAATTAAAAGGCATTGAGCAACCTGTACATATTGCTGCAACTGCAAAAGTTGATCAAGAGGTATATGTAGGGGCTTTCGCATATATTGGTGAGAATGCATCAGTTGGTAAAGGCTCAAAAATACACAACCATGTATCTATAGGAAGAAATGTTGTGATTGGTGAAAGAGTGGTTTTACATCCTCATGTTGTGATTTATAACGATTGTGTAATTGGTAATGATGTAGTAATTCATGCTGGATCTATTATTGGTTCAGATGGATTTGGATTTGCTCCACAAGCCGATGGAAGTTATCAAAAAGTGCCTCAAATGGGTAATGTGGTGATTGAAGATCAGGTTGAAATTGGCGCTAATACTGCTATTGATAGAGCTACCATTGGTTCAACCATTATTAAGAAAGGGGTTAAGTTAGATAACCTAATTCAGATTGCACATAATGCGCAAATTGGAGAAAACACTGTTATAGCAGCGCAGACTGGTATAAGTGGAAGTACGCATATAGGTAAGGGTGTAATGGTTGGTGGACAAGTAGGCTTTGCTGGTCATATTAAAGTGGCCGATGGCACAAAAATTACCGCGCAAAGTGGTATAACCAAATCGGTTAATCAGCCAAATTCAATTCTAAACGGAACACCGGCTCAAGAACACCAAAAATCTCTCAGGAACTTAGCGGCCATAAGAAACCTAAGTCAACTAGAACAAAGGGTTGCAGAACTGGAGCAAAAACTTAAAGAAATCCAAAACAAATGAGCAATCAGGCCAAAATGGTGCTTTCGTTGTACCTTTATGCCCGTTTCTATTTGAATTTTTGAACAGCAAAAATTGGTGATTGTCGTTATGCAACAAAACTTTAATCCAGATAAGCAGCACACTTTAAGTAAACCAATTCATTTTAATGGTACTGGTTTACATACAGGTGCATTGGTAGATATGCATATTAAACCTGCCAACCCAGGTTTTGGAATTCAATTTCAAAGAGTAGATCTACCTGGACAACCAGTGATTAAGGCTGATTGTGATTTAGTAACCGATACCAGTCGTGGTACAACCCTCCAAGTAGGCGAAGCTAAAATAAGCACGGTTGAACATATTCTTGCTGCTTTGGTAGGTATGGGCGTTGATAATGTTTTGATAGAAATTAATGGCCCAGAAATACCCATCATGGATGGAAGTTCTGAGCCCTTTGTAGAACTTATTGAAAAGGCAGGCGTTCAAGAACAGGATGCAGCAAAAGCCTGGTACAGCATAGATGAAAATATTTTCTTCTACGATGAAGAAAAACGCGTAGAAATGGTTGCTTTACCTTCTCTTGATTATCAAATTACCACGCTCATTGATTTTAATAGTCCAGTGCTAGGAACTCAGCATGCTGGTTTAAAAACCATGCGTGACTTTAAAGCTGAAATTGCTCCATGTAGAACATTTTGTTTCCTGCATGAACTAGAGATGTTGTTGAAACACGACCTAATTAAAGGTGGCGATATCAATAATGCAATTGTCGTAGTAGATAAAGCTGTATCTGATGAAGAAATGTCGCGACTAGCTAAAGTATTCAAGCGAGAAAAAATTGAAGTCAAGAGTGAAGGCTATTTAAACAACTTAGAGCTCCGTTTTCCCAATGAACCTGCTCGACATAAATTACTAGATGTTATTGGCGATTTAGCTTTGATTGGATACCCAATTAAGGCCAGGATTATTGCCAACAGACCTGGACATAGCAGCAATATTGAATTTGCGAAAAAGATTAAACAGTACATCAAAAAAAATAAACACGTAAAAGATGTACCTGTATATGATGCTAGTTTACCGCCAGTTTTTTCTTTAGAACAAATTGAGAAAACATTGCCGCATCGCTTTCCGTTCCTATTGGTTGATAAAATAGTAGAACTATCCGACAATCATATTGTAGGTATAAAAAACGTCACATTCAACGAGTGGTTTTTCCAAGGGCATTTTCCAAATAATCCAGTCATGCCAGGAGTACTTCAAATTGAAGCCTTGGCACAATGTGGTGGAATTTTGGCAATTAACAGTATGCCTGAAGGAAAATATGATACCTACTTTCTTAAAATCAATAATTGCAAATTCAAGCAGAAAGTGGTGCCAGGCGATACAATGGTATTAAAGCTAGAACTCATGAATCCTATTCGTCGCGGTATTTGCGAAATGAAGGCTACTGTTTTTGTAAATGGAAAAGTTACAACTGAAGCAGAATTAGTAGCCCAATTAGTGAAACGTAGCGATTAGAATTTGAACATTTTAAGAAAAATCAATAATTTTAAATAGCGTAATACGCCTACACATCAATGACGCACCCATTCACTTATATAGATCCCAATGCTAGGATCGCACCCAACGTAAAAATTGATCCATTTACTGTTATTCATGGCGATGTTCATATTGGAGAAGGAACTTGGATTGGAAGTAATGTAACCATCATGGAAGGCACCAGAATAGGTAAAAATTGTAGGATTTTTCCAGGAGCAGTTCTTGGAGCCATTCCTCAAGACTTAAAGTATACTGGTGAAAAAACTATAGTTGAAATAGGAGACAATACTACTATTCGTGAATTTGTAACCATTAATAGGGGTACAAATGATAGGGGTAAAACAGTAGTAGGCGATCACTGTCTTATTATGGCGTATAGCCATATTGCACACGACTGTATTATTGGCAACCACTGTATTATGAGCAATAGTACACAAATTGCTGGCCATGTTACAGTTGGAGATCATGCCATTATAGGCGGAGTAAGTGCAGTGCATCAGTTTGTAAATATTGGTCAGCATGCATTTATTGCCGGAGGAAGTTTAGTTAGTAAAGACGTTCCACCTTACATAAAAGCTGTAAGAAATCCATTAAGTTATGGCGGTGTAAACAGTGTAGGATTAAAGAGAAGAGGTTTTACCATTGAGCAGATTAATCATATTTTAGACATTTACAGAACCATCTATAACAAAGGAATGAACATCACGCAAGCATTGGAATTTATTGAAGAAGAAATTCCTGCAAGCGACGAGAGAGATGACATTGTTACGTTTATACGCGAAAGTGGACGAGGCATCATTAAACGTTTTATGAAAGGTGCTCCAGACGAAGAATAGAGTCTATGCATATTCATTTGCAAGGTCTTGGAAAGAAATTCAATAGGGAGTGGATTTTTAAAAATCTCACGTACTCATTTATTACAGGAAACTGTTATGCAATTACAGGTAACAATGGAAGTGGAAAATCTACCCTTTTAAAAATACTTGCTGGTTATAGTACCTATAGCGAAGGATCTTTACTGTGGAAAACCAGCAGCAACAATTCCATAGAAAGTGATGCTGTTTACAAAGAGATTTCAATTGCAGCACCCTATCTTGAACTTATAGAAGAAATGACAGCCATAGAACTCATGCAATTCCATTTGTCATCTAAACAATGGATAGCTGGCTTTGACAATCATTCAATTCTTAAGAAAGTAGGTTTGGAACAGGCTGCTAACAAACAAATTAAATTGTATTCATCGGGAATGAAACAGCGATTGAAATTAGCGCTGGCATTTTTTTCAAAAACTGAATTATTGCTTTTAGATGAACCCTGTACCAACTTAGATGCTGCTGGTGTTGAAATATATCATTCACTTTTGTTAGACTTTACCCAATCAAGAACAACTATTATTTGCAGCAACGACCCCACGGAATATCCTAATTGTAATGACCATCTTTCAATCATGGATTACAAATAGGTAGGAAAAAGAAATTACTTTGTTCATTTTTTTAAACAACTATTCAAAAATAAAATAGCCACCTCTTTTGGAGATGGCTATTTTCAAATAATAGTTATTTGGATTAATATCCTGTGTTTTGAGTCATGTTTGGATTAGCTCTCATTTCCACTTCAGGAATTGGGAACACCCAACGATGGCTTGTGCTCGGAAGTGAAGTTTGAACTTGTGTATTAGGGTTACCTGCACCGGTAACAGGGCGGCTAACAACACGAGTCGTACGTTTTAAATCGAACCAACGATGACCTTCGAAGCACATTTCTCTTCTTCTCTCTGCTGCAATCTCATTAGTTAATGCAGCACCAGATAAAGTAACATTCACCCAGTTTAAAATACGCGCAGCTTTTAACGCATTTAAATCTGCATTCGCTTGAGTAGCATTATTGGTTAATGCAGCAGCTTCAGCACGAATCAAATACATTTCAGCAACACGGAAGACCTTAAAGTTTACTAGGTTATCAGCAGAAGTACCCTTACCACGGAACTTTGAGAGTGCCCAGTTGTCAGCACCACCTACTCTGTTTCTCAAGAAGAAATAGCTAGTAAAGCGGATATCGCGACCTGTGCCGGTCGCAGCAAAACCTGTTGTATCGAAAGTACTAACAAAAGCAGGAAGAATACCAAATGTATTTCTGTTAAAGCGGAAGCTCATAATTTCTGCACTTGGGAATGGAGAACCTGGGTCACCACTGTTGTTTACAATTGACCAAATAACCTCTGCAGAGTTAGCATCATTCCAAATACCAGGGAATTGAGCACGTGTAGCTAATGGGAATTGATTAATAACCGCAGTAGCTTGGGTAGTTGCAGTAGTGTAGTCCTTAGCATACAATGCAACTCTTGCCAAAGCAGCACGAGCACCCCATACATCAATACCACCTTTATTTGTTGCTGTATTGATTGCAGCATCCACATCACTTAATAAAGTGATTGCACGGTTTAGATCGGCATAAATTGCGTCATAAACTTCTCTAACACTTGCACGAGCAGGAAAAGTAATTCTTGTATCAGTCTTTACTGGAATACCAGGTGAAGTACTTGCTCTATCAAGATTATCTGCAAAACCCTTTAACACATCAAAATGTGCAATGGCGCGCGCTGCCAAAGCTTGACCAAGAATTCTGTTATAGAAACGCTCATTCTCAGAACGAACATTATCAATACCATTGATAATATAGTTAGCCTGAAGAATAGTGTTGTATGGCTGTCTCCAGATAGATGTAAAGAATGTACGCTGTCTGTCAGCAGCATCATACTGCCAGTTATGAACCTGGTTAAAGTTTACCAACGATTCAATGGTTTCATAAGTATTATCCGATAAAATTTCGGTGGTCATTGTGTAACCATTGTGGTAATCTGCAGATGCAAATGCACCATATACACCCGACAATTGACGCTGGTAAGAGGCCAAATCTGTAAAAGAGTTGGTAGGTGTTAACCCAAATGGGTTTTTTAGCTCAAGGCTTTTGTTGCAACTACCCAAGCCTAAAACAAGACCTAGAGAAGCTACCCAACCTATATATTTTGTTTTGATCATAGTTTTCAGTTTTTCCATGTATGGGTTAAGAAATTAAAATCCAATTCTTACACCTGCTTGAACCGTACGCAATGCAGGATACTGAGCACCAGTAAGTACTGCATTAGCAAATTCCGGATCACGGCCACGGTATTGGGTGAATGTTAACAGGTTAGTTCCAGACATATACACCATTAATGAGCGAATCTTTGCTTTACTTAAAGTAGCTGCGGGTATATTGTAAGAAAGTGTAACAGCACGTAAGCGTATAAACGAGTTGTTTTCAACAAAACGAGTTACATCTGCTACATAAGTATTACCTGGACGAGGGATTCTAGTAATATCACCAGGACGCTGCCACTCAGTTAACATGTCTGCATTCATGTTGTCGAAATAATAATCTGGATTTTCCAAGTTATTTCTTTCATTGTTATATGCAGACTGACCACCGAAGTAGCTAAATTGGGCAGTGAAAGCTAATCCTTTATAATTGGCATCTAAACCAAATCCACCAAAATAAGTAGGATCACCATTACCAACAATTTTACGATCGTTGATATCATAGGTTTCAGTAATACTACCATCTAATTTACGGTACTGTGCGTTACCGTTTGCGGGATTCACACCTACATATTCAACTAAGAAAATAGACTGTACAGGCTGACCTTTGATACGAGCAACAATACCAGAAACAATGGTGTCACGATCTGTTAAGCGTACCACTTGGTTCTTGTTGAAAGTAATGTTTGCATTCAGAGCCAAGCGGAAATCTCTGTTTTTTATAAGATCGTAATTAACAGCAATTTCAACACCACTGTTTCTTACAGCACCAATATTGGTTGTTAAAGTATTGAAACCTGTTGTTCTCGAAAGTTCAGTAGGTAAGAACAAGTTATCTGTTAATTCATTGTAGTATTCTATCGATCCAGTTAATCTGTTCTTTAAAAAACCAAATTCAAAACCAGTGTTGAACTTCTTACGAGCTTCCCACTGTAAATCACGATTTTCTAATTCTGTTACAATAGAACCTTGAGCAGCATTGTACAAACGACCAGCTACAACACCTTGCGACTGGTAGAAGCCAATACCTTCTTGGTTACCTACTGTACCATAACTCACTTTAAACTTCAATAGATTTAACCAGTTTGAAGTTTTTTCCATGAACTTCTCATCTGAAATAGCCCAAGCTGCACCTACACCACCAAAAGTAGCGTAACGCTTGTCAGCACCGAAACGAGAAGAACCATCGCGACGAATATTACCTGAGAAGAAATACTTGTTTTTATAACCATAGTTAAATACACCAAAGTATGACTGCAAAGCTGCATCTGCACCTCCTGCTCTTACACGTGGTAATAGGTCTGCATTAATTGTTGCACCAGCTTCATTTTGGAATGGAGACTCCAATAAGAAAACAGTTCTACCACTGTTGGCACTTTTAACATCAACCGTCTCATAATAAGCCCCAACATCAACTGTATGATCGCCAAAACTATTACTATAGTTGATTGAGTTGGTATTGGTAATACGCTGACTCTTTACAAAATCGCGACCAAATGAACTGGTACGGAAGTTTGCAAATAAGCCAGAAGCCGGACGAGGATTTGAACCTGCTGAATACGTTCTACGATCAATAAATGAACTTGCATCATACTGACGATAGTCAATACCATACACCGTTTTAACTGATAACCCTTTAACAAAAGGAATTTTATACTCTGCATTAATTGCAGCAACAGTTCTTAAATCTACACTCTTGTTATTATTCCAAAACAAATCAGTTGTTGGAATTGGCTGGAATGATTCAGCAATTCTTGGACGAGTTAAAGTTGTACCACCCGCAACAAAGTTACCTGCAGCGTTATAACGACCAGGAACAAATGGTTGTTCATATGGGTTGGTCCAAAGACCAGCATTTAATGGAGCACCAATTGAAGTGTTACCCTCTGATGTATTTGTGAAATTAGAAACAGTTCCGGTTGCATTTAATCCAAAGCTGAAGTTACCAGCATCTTGTGTTAAGTTAATACGACCAGTGATACGATCAAACCCTGTATTACGAACTGTACCCTCTTGAGTGAAATAGTTTACTGATGCGAAATAACGGGTTTTTTCAAAACCACCCGAAGCACTTGCGTTCACACTATAGGTACGAGCTGTTCTAGTTAGCTCTTTAAACCAGTCTGTGTTAATTCTTCTTAATGAATCTATCTCAGGCTGAGAATAAAATGACAAAGATGTACCACCTCTGCGTAATTCGAAATCAATCTTCTCATTAGTTGTCATTAAACGCATATCATTGAAATCTGGTAAAGATGACCAACCAGTATATGCATCTACTTCCAACTTGGGTTTACCTGTGCTACCACGCTTAGTAGAAACAACAATAACACCATTACCACCACGAGAACCATACAATGAAGTTGCAACCGCATCCTTCAAAACTGAAATGTTCTCAATATCGTTCGGGTTAATTTGAGAGAAATCGGCCGCAGCAATTTGAATTCCATCTACAATATAGATAGGTTCTGTACTACCCTGAATTGAACCTCTACCACGAATGATTGCACTACCGCTTGCACCTGGCTGACCAGAGTTAGCTCTTAAGATTAAACCTGGAGTACGACCCTGCATAGCTTGGTCGAAAGAAGCAATAGGCACTGCTGCAACTTCTTCTCCTTTAATGTTGCCTGAAGATCCAACGAAACTCTTTTTCTGAGCTGTTTTATATCCAGTTACGATTACCTCTTCCAAGTTATCAGCTGTAGCTGTCATGCCAATTGCTAGACTACCACCAGTGATATCTGCCTGAACAGAGTTGAAACCAACAAAACGGAAAGTCAAACGCTTTGCATTTTGTGGAACGTTAACTGTAAAAGATCCGTCCTCTCCAGTTGTAGCTAAGTTTTTGCCATCGTAACTTACCACTACACCCGCCAAAGGAGAACCATCTTTTGCATCGGTTACCTTACCGGAAACCGCTTTCGTTTGTGCTAATACATCAAACGAGAACAATGCGCACAAAACTGTGAGCAAACCAACGATTTTTCTCATGTGCTGTTTTAATTTGTTAAAGAAAGGTGAAAGATATATACATCTTACAACCTAGACAAATAATGCATAAAAAAAGCTGCCGACAAATGTCGACAGCTCATCCTTTTTAAGGTTTTTTTAATCTTGTTTAAAAAACGGCCTACTCTCTTTCACGATTTCCTAAAAAGATCAATATATATTGTACTAAGGTGGCTACTGAAGCCAATGCAGCTACTACATAAGTCATTGCAGCCCATTTCAATGCATCTTTTGCACCCTCCTGCTCCTGCCCTCTGGTAATGCCGGCATTGTTAAGCCAAACCAAGGCCCTGTTGCTGGCATCAAACTCTACTGGTAAGGTTACAACCGAAAAAATGGTGGTCATGGCAAATAATAATATACCTATTAGTAAGAGCTGTGGAAATACATTAATCATCAAAATCCCACCCAATAGTATCCATTGCACAATATTGCTACTAAATTGAACGATAGGTACTAATCTGCTGCGCATCATAAGCCAACTATACGCAGTTGCATGCTGAACGGCATGTCCGCACTCATGGGCCGCTACAGCAGCAGAAGCTATACTAGAACCAGCATACACCTCTGGACTGAGGTTCACGGTTTTATCCATTGGATTGTAGTGGTCCGATAAAAAACCATCAACAGAAATGACCTTCACATCATAAATCCCATTCTCCCGAAGCATCTTTTCTGCTACCTCCTTCCCAGTTAGTCCACCCATCAATGGCATCTGACTATATTTCTTGAATTTTCCCTTTAACTGCATGGAAACCAACATACTTAGACCAACAAACAGTAGAGAAACCAACATGATTGAGTTCATAAATTGAATTTTTATACTTTATATATACAAATTTCTAACCAGTTAAAAATCAAGCCATTCCACCATGGCAATCAAACAAATTTATGTCAAAAAGTCTGCTTTTAGCGTTTTGCTGCTGCTAAAATCCTGTCAAAATTTGATGACTGCCCTAAGAATTAGGAACCCAAAAAAGTACCCCCAAATCATCAAAAATAATTTTGAGATATGGGCCAAAAATGTAATTTAGTGCTAGAATTTAATGGGTTAGTAAGTAAACAAGGCCGGCTTTCGCGTCGGCCTGTTTGCATTTTTAGAGGGTACCTTTTTCAAAACTTTTCGAATTCATTTTCATAAAAATTCAACCCGTTATCTTTATCGCATGAGCAAAGTGAAATCGGCATTTTTTTGCAACCAATGTGGTTATGAAAGTGCAAAATGGTTAGGTAAATGTCCTTCTTGTCAACAATGGAATACTTTCACCGAAGAAATCATCCACAAAGAACCAGCACTAAAAAATACTTGGAAGCAAGATGCAAAATCAAATGCTCCAAAAGCAATTGCAATTGAAGATGTACAATATGAAGCTGAACCTCGTATTCTTTCTTTCGATGCTGAATTGAATAGAGTTTTAGGAGGTGGTATTGTTCCAGGTAGTATTACGCTTGTTGCGGGCGAACCAGGCATTGGTAAAAGCACTCTCTTCTTACAAATTGGATTACAACTTCCAAATAAAAAAGTGTTGTATGTAAGTGGTGAAGAAAGTGAACAGCAAATTAAAATGCGTGCCGATCGTTTAAGTGGAAAGAATGCACAGTTATTTTTATATACAGGGACAACCATCCAATCGCTTTTTCAAGAAATAAAAAAAATACAGCCCGAAGTTGTGATCATTGATTCTATTCAAACATTGCAATCAGATTTATTGGATGCACCTGCTGGTAGTATTTCTCAAATTAAAGAGTGCGCAGCAGAATTGCAACGCTTCGCAAAAGCAACGCATACACCCGTTTTTATTATTGGACATATCACCAAGGACGGAAATATTGCTGGACCAAAAATTCTGGAGCACATGGTAGATACTGTGCTTCAATTTGAAGGTGATCGTCATTATGCGTATCGCATTTTACGCACTATGAAGAATCGCTTTGGAAGTACGGCTGAATTGGGCATTTATGAAATGACAAGTAAAGGCATGCGTATGGTTAGCAATCCTTCTGAATTATTGATTAGCCAAAAAGATGAAGGACTGAGTGGCTCTGCTATTGCTTCTACACTAGAAGGTATGCGCCCATTGTTAATTGAAGTACAAGCCTTGGTCACGCAAAGTGTATATGGCACACCACAACGAACCGTTAGTGGATTTGATTTGAGAAGATTACAATTGTTGTTAGCTGTTCTTGAAAAGAAAGGTGGCTTTTTATTTGGCACCAAAGATGTGTTTCTAAACATCGCCGGCGGATTAAAAATGGATGATCCATCTATTGACTTGGCTGTGGTTATGGCGCTGTTGTCTAGTTATGAAGATGTACCTATCCCTTCAAATATTTGCTTTGCGGGTGAAGTTGGATTGAATGGCGAAATTCGTGCTGTCAATAGAATTGAACAAAGGGTAGCGGAAGCTGCTAAGTTGGGTTTTGAAAAAATGTATATCAGCCGTTTTCATCAGGGTGTGTTTGAAAAGAAACCCGATATTGAATTGGTTGCTTGCAGTCAAGTGCATGAAGTATTTCAACAAATATTTTAATCTAGTAACTTAGCTGCATGTTAGCAGTTATTCAAAATACGCTCAATGATTTGAGCCATTTCTTGTTTCCGCATATTTGTCTGGGTTGTAAAACAGATCAAATTGCGCACAGTGAAGTACTCTGTGTTGCTTGTTCCAGTCAATTGCCCAAAACAGGTTTTATTGGCATTCAACACAACGCTACGGAACAAGTGTTTCTTCCACGAATTCCCATTGAAGCAGCGGGATCTCTTTTGTACTTTAATACAAAAAGTACTACGCAAGAATTGCTCCATCACTTGAAATACAAACAGTATAAAGAGGTGGGTAACTATTTAGGCAACCTGATGGGAATGGAAATAAATGACTCCAAAAGATTTAATGAGGTAGATGCAATCGTTCCAATTCCTATCCACCCAAAAAAATTATACCTACGTGGTTATAACCAAGCTGAAGTAATTGCTGATGGGATTGCTAAATTTTTACAATTACCCACTATCAATAATTGGTTGGTGAAAACAGTAGCCATTGCTTCTCAAACAAAAAAGAATCGGGTCGACAGATGGCAGTCGGTGGATCAAACCTATTCACTGAATGCTGACTTCCAACAAAATTTCCGCCACATATTATTGGTAGATGATGTATTAACCACTGGGGCCACCCTAGAGACCTGTGCTCGCTTGTTCATTGAAAAGGGGATTAAAGTGAGTATTGCAACGGCAGCCATCACCATTTAAATAGATTTTTTCGTTTGGGAACATTTTCATCAGAACTTTGTTGTAACAAAAAATCAAACATATGAAATGGCTTTTCGCTTCCATTGTAGTTCTAACATTATCAGCATTTACTATGACCATGAATAACAGTACTATTCACCAGTTTAAGGTGAAATCAATTGATGGAAAAACAATTGATTTCTCTCAATTCAAAGGCAAAAAGATTTTGGTGGTGAACGTTGCTTCTAAATGTGGTTACACGCGTCAATACGATGGCCTTCAAAAATTATATCAACAATACCAACAAAAATTAGTGATTGTAGGCTTCCCTGCAAATAATTTTGGTTCTCAAGAACCAGGCAGCAACGACGATATCCAAGATTTTTGTAAAAAGAATTTTGGAGTTACTTTTCCTTTAGCTGCTAAATCCGATGTAATTGGCGATAACACCAACGAAGTGTATCAGTGGCTTTGCAACAAATCTAAGAACGGTGTTTTAGACGCAACCATTCGCTGGAATTTCAATAAGTTTTTATTAGATGAAAATGGAAAGCTGATCGCTTACTTTCCTTCACAAACGGAACCCACCAGTGAAGAAATCACTAAGCACTTAAAATAAGTATCAAGACCGCCTTCGGGCGGTTTTTTTATACACAACAAATCCTTTCTCAACCTGATCCACTACTTGCTCATCTTTTAATCGACGCAAAGCCTCTAAGACTTTGGTCTCAGAAATGGTGACAGTCATTTTAGCAATAGAAGCTGCTGATAAAGGGTCTGTGGATTTTTCTAACACTTCATATACCGTATCAATTTCTTCAACAGTTAATGGCTTCTTTTTTTGTTGAAGACATAAATCACAAATACCACAGGCCTGCGCATCTGGATCATCAAAATAAGCAGCTATATAAAAATTTCTACACCCAGATTCTAAATGGGTATAGCCAATCATTTTTTGTGTCCGCTGACTATACAATTCCTTTCTTTTCAAATAACGCTCGTTATTAATATTTAAATGTGCAGCGGGTGCCCTATTGGTAACAAAATAAAGTTGAGGCGTTTCTTTCTTATAGATGTATGAAATAATTCCTGCTGAATGTAAAAGCAATAACTGCATTCTTACGCTCGCTTCTTCAATAGATAACCACTTAGCTAATTTTCTTTCACTGATGGATACAGACTGATCTACAATACCCTGATAATTACGAAGCAATACCATGATTACATCAAGCAACTTAGGCTGTGCATTGGTAAAAGTTTCATATTCATCGCGACTGGCAAGTACTTGAACTTTAGAAGGAATAAAGACCGACTCTTCAACAATAATGAATCCTTCTTGCTCAATATGTTTCAAGCCATTTTTTGTGAGTTTAGCATCGAAATCAAGCTGCTGCAAAAACTGCTCCCAATCAAAATCGTAATAGAATCCTTCTCCGCTTCCTGCAGGCACTTGCAAGAAGTCTCCCATCTTCTGATACAATTGTTTGAGTATAGGAATTGTAGGAAATTTTTGTTCCACCGATTCCTCTAGCTGTTGCAAGTCTTGGTCACTATACAATAATACTGCATACGCTTTTTGTCCATCTCTTCCTGCTCTCCCTGCTTCTTGATAATAGTTCTCTAAACAATCAGGTACATCAAAATGAATTACCAGCCGCACGTCAGATTTATCAATACCCATTCCAAATGCATTGGTACAGACCATTACGCGCAGTTCATTCTTAATCCATGCATTTTGACGTTTCTCTTTTTCTTGTAAGGTGAGTCCAGCATGAAAATGACTTACCGCAATGCCATGTTGCTGAATAAGTTTTGCAATGTCAACCGTTTTTTTTCTGCTGTTACAATATACCAATGCTGATCCGGGAACTTTCTGCAAAATTTCAATCGTTCTTCCAATCTTAGATTCAGGAGCAAAGACGCTGAATGATAAATTGGGCCGCAAGAAGCTTTGTCGAAATACTTTTGGCGATTGTAATTGTAATTGCTGAATGATATCTTCC
>ERZ1066133.110-NODE-110-length-44431-cov-12.302281_pt1 | contig 44431 bp, 30 predicted proteins | sample MGYA00382780_ERZ1066133 | MGnify/ENA primary metagenome ERZ1066133 (study PRJEB33369, sample SAMEA5778363) | biofilm metagenome | biome: Industrial cooling water; feature: Water cooling tower basin; material: Biofilm | place: United Arab Emirates | collected... | reverse complement strand
GGGCCGCGCCCGCGGCCCGGCGGCCTGCGCGACCGGAACTCCGGCCGCGGGCGCCGGCGGGGGGCCGGCGGCGCTCGCACGCCGCGGCTCCAGGGCTTCGGGCCGCAGTTCGAGCTCGGCCGGGTTCGATTTCGAGCGCGGGCTCGCCTGCTGCGGAGCGAGCGCCACGGAGGAGCTCTCGGGCGGAGGCAGCGGGTCCAGCGGCGCGGCGGCGGGCAGGCTCCGGGCCCCGCCCGGGGGATCTGCGGCCTCGATCGCGCGGCGCGGAGCCGGACCGCGCGCCGCCGCCGCTGCCGCGCGCGCCAGACCGAGCTCTCCCCCGCGCGCCTCGAGCGCCGCCAGCCCAGGGGCCACCAGCCGCACCGAGACCCGCTCCCGCCGCGAGCCGCTCGAGCGCCCGTCCGTCGAGCGCAGGCCGCCCGCGCTCCACAGCAGCAGCAGGTGCACGAGCAACGAGATCACGTAGCAGCGGTAGACCACGTCCATCGCGCGCCAGCGCTTGGCCAGGAAGGCCAGCAGCGCGAGCAGCAGCAGCAGGCCCAGCGCCAGCAGTTCGCGCCAGGCCGGGGGAGCGCTGGGCTGCGCGAACAGCTCGTCGCTTTCGGCCCACCTCAAGCGCGGCTCGCCGCCCGGCGGGGCCTGGTCGAAGAGCAGCTCGAACCCGCGTCCGAGGGGCCAGGGCGCGCGCTCGGAGCCCGGGCCGCAGAGCGCCGCCACGGGCGCCGGCTCGACGAAGCGCCCGCCCTGTTCGAGGGCGCGATACAGGTCGAAACCGCCGGCGCCGCCGGGTCGATCCGAGGCGAACCACAGGGCCTGTCCGCCGGCGGCCAGGCGTGGCTCGCGCTCGTCGTAGGGGCTGGCCAGGTCCTCGAGGCGTTGCAGCGCCGCCGCGGCTGGATCGCCTTCGCCGCCGACCGGGAACAGGCCCAGATAGAGGTCGTGGTCGCGGCCGCGCGGATCTTGGCGCGTGGAGGCGAACAACAGCCCCTCGGCTCCGAAGCCGCTGGGATCGAGCTCGTCGGCGGGGCTGTTCCAGGGCGCGGGCAGGTGCACGAGCTCGCCGGCGACACCGGAGTCGAAACGCACCCGGTACAGATCGAATCCGCCCGCCCCGCCGGGCCGGTCGGAGGCGAAGTAGAGCCAGGGACCGACGAAGGCCGGCGCCAGCTCGTCCGCCGGGCCGAAGGGCCCGGGCAGCGGCGCCGAGGGCCCGCGGTAAAGCCCCTGCGGTCCGCGCTCGAGGGGCGCCACGAACAGGTCGGCGCCGCGTCCGCGCTCGCCGACCTGGAACACCACGAAACGCCCGTCGGGGCTGACGGTGGGAGCCCGCTCGGCCCCGCTCTCCGCCGGGCCCGGCAGGGCGCCACGCGGCTGCCAGGCCGCGTAGCGCAGGGCCGGATCCCCGGCCGCCAGGGAGGCTTGCCCGGCGCTGAAGTTTTGGGCGCTGGCGAGCTGCGGGCGCAGGCGCAGCCAGCCGAGCAGGAAGCCCGCGCCGAGCAACGCCAGCACGATCACCAGGTCCTTCGAACGCAGGCTCAGGGTCCGCTGCGGGACCTCGGCGGTTCGGGATCGCTCGCTGGCCATGGTCAGACGGGGGTTGGCGCGCGCCGCTGCCCGCGCGGATCGAGGTCCGCGCGCGGCACGGATCGGGGGCCGAGAGCGCGCGGATGGGCGCGCGGCCGCCGGCCGGGGAGCTCGGCGGCAGCCGGCGCCCGCAGGCCGAGCCCGCGTTCAAGGCTTGCAGGCATCACGGCAGCAGCGCTCCTCCCCCCGTCAGCCCTCGCGGGTCGCCAGGGCCGCGTTGAGCAGGCCGGCCAAACGGCACTGATCGAGCACGGCCACGACGCGCCCGTACTCGAGCCCGCGGTCGGCGCGCACCAGCAGCGCGCGCCGGCGGTCCTGCCGCGCCAGATCCGCGAGGCGGCCCGGCAGCTCGGCGCTGGACAGGGCCTGGCCATCGAGGCGCAGCCCACCGTCCGGCAGCAGGTCCAGCACCAGCTCGCGCGCGGGCTCGCCGGCTGCGCCGCTGTGGGCCTCGGGCAGATCGAGTTCGAGCTGCTGTTCCTCGCGGGCGAAGCTGGTCGCCACCATGAAGAAAATCAGCAGCAGGAACACCACGTCGATCAGCGGCGCCATGTCCAGGGCCGCTTCGCCGTCGTCGCCGAGTTCGAGGCGCATGCTTCAGCTGCCCCCCGCAGGCGGCCCGGCGGGCGCGGCGGCCAGCGCGCGCTCGAGCAGGCGCTGGCCGTCCTCGATGCGCCGCGCGAAGCCTTCGATGCGGCCCTTGAGGCCGTGATGGCAGACGATCGCCGGGATCGCCACCACCAGGCCGGCGGCGGTCGTCACCAACGCCTGGGTGATGCCGCCGGCCAGTTGCTCCGGTCGGCCCAGGCCCGAGGCGGAGGCGATGCGTCCGAAGGCCTCGATCATGCCCCAGACCGTGCCCAGGAGCCCGAGCAGCGGAGCGATCGACCAGACCACCTGCAAGGGGCGCAAGCTCGCGAGCAAGCGCTTGAGTTCGGTGCTCGCCAGGTCGCCCACCAGACGGTCGCGCTCGCTGGCCGGCGCGGTCGCATGCTCGAGGCCGTGGCCCAGGATGCGTCCGAGCAGCGGCGCCCCGGGGCCGCACAGGTCGAGGGCGCCCGCAGGGCCCCGGGCCGCGGCGGCCTCGGCGATCTGGCGCAGGAAGCGCGCGCCCCCGAGGCGCGCCCCGCGCAGCCCGATCGAGCGTTCGACGACCGTCGCCAGGGCGATCACCGAGCACAGGGCGATCGGGATCATCAGCGGGCCGCCGGCGAGCAGCAGCCCGAGCAGCGTGCCATCCCCCGCCAGATCCGCGCCGGCGCCCGCGGCCTGCGGTGTCTGCGCGGTGGCCGCAGCGGCCGGGGGGGCGCTGGAAGCGAGCAGGGCCAAGGCGCCGAGGAGCGTCCGCGGTCGCTGCCGCTCGCGGGCCGCGGGCGCCGGGGAGGGCAGCGGAATCTTCGTGCAGGGCATGGCGGGCGGTCAGGCGAATGGAAGGGGGGCTCTGGCGCCCCGCTGGAACCAGGGACCGAGGCTCGGCGGAAAGGTTGCAGGGCCGGTCGCTTTCAGCGCCCGCCCGACAGTCGTTGGCGCGCAGCCGGCGCCAGGGGATGCTCGGGGTAATCGCGCAGCAGCTCGCTCCACTGCTCGCGCGCGCGCTCCGGTCGTCCCAGGCTTTCAAGCAACTCGCCGGCGCCGAACAGGGCTCGGGCGACCGCATCGCCCGGCTCGTAGAGCACGGCCAGCTTGAGGTACTCGGTCAGGGCCGCTTCCAAGGCGCCTTCGGCGCGCGAGAGCTCGGCCAGTTCGAGCTGGGCCTGGGCCGCCAGGGGGCCGCGATCGAGTTCGAGCACGCGCTGGAAGGACTGCCGGGCCGGCCGAGCGGCCCCGCTGGCGCGTTGGGCGCGTCCGCGCGCCAGTTCGGCCTCGGCGCGCTCGGGAGCCGCGCCGGCCGCCGCCAGCCACTCCTCGAGGCGGGCCACGGCCTCGTCGTGGCGGCCGAGCCGCTGGAGCGCCAGCCCGAGGCGCAGCAGGGCCGTCTGCCGCAGGGCGTGGCGCGGCCAGCGCTCGAGCAGGGTTTCGAGCGCCTGGGCCGCGCCGGCCAGATCGCCGCTCAGCCCGCGCGCCTCCGCCAGCAAGAACGCCGTTTCCCCGGCCAATTCGCCGTTCGGGAAGGTCGAAAGCAGCCGCTCGAAATCGGCGCTGGCGGCGGCTGCCTCCTTGGAGCGCAGGGCCGCGAAGCCGCGCTTGTAGAGCAGCGCTTCGAGCAGCGGCCCAGCGGCCGGCTCGGCCGCCCGGTACAGCGCCGCGGCCGCCGCATCCTCGCCGGCCGCGAAGCGCGCTTCGGCCACGAAGAAGAGCGCCTCGGCCAGGGGCTCGTCGAGGACCGTGCTGCGCAGCAGCTCCTGCGCGCGCGCCTCGGCGCGGGGCAGCTCGGCCGGCGCAGCCAGGTCGAGGTGCACCGCCTCGATCGCCAGGGCGCGCAGGGCGGGAGAGGCAGCGGCGTCCGCAAACGCGAGCAGGCGCTCGCCTTGCGCCGCCACCCGTCGCGCCGCTTCGATCGCGCCCGCATCGGCCGCGGCCCGCACCCAGGCCAGGGCCGCCTCGGCGCTGCGCGCCGGCTGGCCGGGCAGGGCCGCGAGCGGTGCCGCGGCCAGGGCTTCGAGCCGCGCGCCCGCCTGGGCGAGCTGGACCTGCGGATCGGCCGCGGAGAAATCCGCCGCCAGGGCGAACAGGTCCAGTTCGAGGGCCGCCGCGCGCTGCTCCGGCGGCAGTCCTTCGCGCGCGAGCAGGGCGGCGAGGTCCTCCCGCGCCGCCGCGATCTGGCCCGCCTCCAAGCGCAGGAAAGCGCGCCCATAGCGCGCCGGGTCGGCGCGCTCGCTGGTCGGGTGCTCGGCGAGCAGCCGGCCGTAGTCGGCCAGGGCCGCCTCGGCTTCGCCGCGCGCGGCGCGGCGCTCCGCCCGGGCCAGCAGCGCCGCCGGAGCCAGGGCTCCAGCGGGATCCTCGGCGATCAGCAGGCCCAAGAGCGCCTCCGGATCGGCCTCGAGCTGGGCCGCGCGCCACAGCGTCTCGCTGCGCTGGGCCGGCCGCGGATCGAGCCCGCGGCCGAGCTCCAGGGCCCGCCCGTACTGGCGCGCGGCCTCGCGCGGGTCGGCGCAAAGCTCCCCGGCGCGGCCCAGCAGGTAATGCAACTCCGCGGCCAAGGCTCGATCCGCGGCGGGTTCGAGGGCCGCCGTCGCGCTGTGCCGGACCCGCTCGCCCGCGCCCTGCTCCAGCGCCGCCCAGGCCAGCAGCCGCTGGGCGCGCTGGCGTTCCGGGGGCTCGAGGGCGCCGGCGCCGGTGGCTTCGAGCGCGGCATCGAGCGCCTCGATGGCGGCCGGCGGATCGCCGCCGAACAGGCAAGCTTCGCCGGCGAGCAGGCCAAGGAGCGCCGCCAACGCGCCCCCCGGACGGCTGCGACCCCGCTCGGCGGCCTGCCGCGCCGCAGCCCAGTCCGCCCGGGCGAGCGCCAGGCGCGCGGCCCCGTAGTCGCCGCGGGCGTCGTCCGCTTGCAGGTAGCGTTCTTCGGCCTCCATCGGCCGGCCCAGGGCTTCCAGCGCTGCCCCGGCGAGGTGTTGGGCCTCGGAGCCGGAGACGCCGAGCAGCGCGGCGAGCGCTTGCTCCGGGCGCCCGGCGCGCAGGGCCGCACGGGCGAGCAGCTGCCGCCAAGCCTGCCCCGCGGCGGTCTCGACCGGCGGAGCGGAGGCGGGCTCGAGCGCCGCCAGGGCGCGCTCGGGGGAGCCTTGCTCCAGGGCCGCCCGGGCGCGCGCCAGGGCCAGGGCCGCGCCGCGCTCGGCGCGTTCCCCGGGCTCCAGGGCTTCGAGCGCCGCGGACAGACCCGTCAGCGCCGCCTCGGCGACCGCGGGGCGCCCGCGCGCCAGTTCGAGATCCGCCATCAACAGCGCCAGGTCGATGGCGCGCCGATCGGCGGGCAGGCGCTGGCGAAACGAGGCGGCGCGCTCGAGGGCCAGCTCCGCGCGGCCCAGGTCGCGGGCGCTGAAGGCCCCGCCGTAGAGCGCGTCCAGGCCGACCGCGCCCGGCTCGCCGCTCGCGATCAGGGCGGCGTAGGCCGCCTCGGCCTCCGCGGCCCGCCCGCGCGAGAGCTCCGCGTCCCCCAGCAGCGCTCGGGCCGCGGCGTGGAGCGGGCTCGCCGGCAGGGCCAGTAGTTCGCCGCAGCGCGCGGCGCACAGCGCGGCGTCCCCGCGCTCGAAGCCGCACTGAGCGAGGCGCAGCAGCAGCTCGCCGAGCCGGCCCGTCGGAGGCGCACGCCGGGCGCGCTCGAAGGCCGCTTCGGCCTCCGCGAAGCGCCCGAGCTGGAACAGGCATTCGCCCTGGTAGAGGTCCGCCAGGGGCCGGTCCGGCCCGCTCGGCAGGCGCTCGATCCAGCGCGTCGCCTCGGCCAGGGCCAGCTCCGGCAGCTTGCGCTCGAGCAGCCCGGCGATCAGCGCCGGGGATTCGCCGGCCGAACCGGGGGCGCGCTGTCCCGCGGGGGCCTGCGGCGCGGCGCGGGCCGGATGCGGCGCCCTCGCGGGGGCCAGTCCCCAGGTGCACAGGGGGCGGATCGGGCCGGGGCCCCAGGGCAGGGCCAGGCACAGGAGGAGGGCTCGGGGAGCGCGCATGACGGACTGGCCCCGCGCCGACCGCGGAGGGACCCCCGAACCTTCGGAAAACCGCCGCGCCCGTTGCAGGCCCGCCCGGCTTCGTTGCCTGGCGACCCACCGATCGCGCGCCGCCTAGCCCCGGTCCCCATCCGCAGCAGCGACCATCCCAGCCTCCGCGGCCGCCGGATGGCGGCCCAAAGGCATCGGACCGGTTGGCAGGGCCGCTCGGGCGCAGCCCGAGCGGATTTCTCAACAACCGGTCAGTTCTCAACAACCGGTCAGGGCTTCTTCTTCAACAGACCCCCGAGGGACTTCTTGGCCTCTTCCGCGGCCTGCTTGGCCTTGTCCGCCGCGTTCTGCCCGGCCTGGTCGGCCCCCTGTCCTTGCAGCAGGTCGTTGGCCACGCCCTGCAGGGCCTGGGTGGCCGTCTCGGTGACCGTCTCGGTGACCTGCTGCTGGACCTCCTGCTTGGCGGCGGCGGCCTTCTGGGCCGCGGCGGCCTTGACCAGCTCTCCCACCTCGGTCACATCCTCGAGGCTTTCGATGTTCTCGAGCTGATCGAGGTCGATGCCCAGCTCCGCCAGCTTGGCGGCGCCGAAGCGCGCCTCCAGGGCCGCGCGGGCGCGGGCCTTGGCGTCGTCGAGGCGTGCCCCGAGCTCGGCCTCCACGCGCTTGGCGAACTCGGCCTTGCCGGCGGCCACCAGCGCGTCCACCAGCTGCTTGTCGTCGAGCTCGACGCGCAGCGCGTCGAGCGGGCCGCGCAGGCCGATCGGCAGGGCGAAGCGCTCGACCGGCGTTGCGCCCACGCCGGGGATGTTGAGGGTCGAGTTGGTCAGCTGGACCTCGAGCGGCAGGTCGATGCGCCCATCGCGCGGCGAGAAGCCGCCGGCCAGGGAGAAGGACAGGCTGCCGCCGGAGATCGGGCGCTCGCCCTTCACGGACAACCCCGCGGCCAGGGCATCCACGGACAGGTCGGTGGCGCGCAGGGAAATGCTGCCCGGCAAGCCGCCGGTCTGGGCCTCGGCGCCGCCGAGGGACAGGTCGAGGCGCAGCTTGCCGTCCTTCGAGACCATCTGGACCAGGGGCGCGGCGGCCTGCTTGCCCGGCGCGGAGGACAGGTTCTTGGCGAGCAGGGTGAACTCGTCCCCGGACAGGCCCGGCATGCGGAACCCCTCGACCGTCAGCTCCTTGATCTCGATGCGGGGCAGGTCCGCCAGCAGGTGTTCGGCCACCAGGTTGGAGTAGCCGAGCTGCTGCGCCATCTGCTCGAGGCGCTCGTGCAGGCTCTGGTCGGCGGGGCCTCCGTCGGCGGGCGGCGCATCCTTGGGCGCCAGGCGCTCGAGCCATTGTTTGATTTTGGAGAGCTGCGCCTTGACCTTCTCGGCCTCGGCCAGCACCTGGTCCAGGTCGTAGTTCGAGAGGTCGGGCACCTCGAGGATCGGACCCGAGTCTTCGCTGGCGGGCCGCGTACCTTCGACCTTCTGCCCCGGTTCCTCGCGCTGGACGCCGGTGGCGGCCTCCTTGATCGCCAGGCGATCGACCACAAAGCGGCCGCGCAGCACCTCGCGGCTGCTGACGTCCGCGTCGAACTCGAGGCCGCGCAGCAGGTCGGTCATCAGGTCGTCGGGATCGACCACGGACAGGTCCGCCAGCTTGAGCCGCGCGGCCTGCAGATCGAGCTTGAAGCCGCCGAGCTCGACGGTGGCGCCGTTGGCGCGCGCCAACCCCGCTTCCAGGGCCCCGGCCACCATCGGCGACCCGGCCGCCTTCTGCAGGAACCACAAGGAACCGACCGCCAGGGCCACGACCACCAGGCCGAGCACGCGCACCGGGTTGCCGACATTGCGCTTGTTGAGCTCCTCGTAGGTCATGTCGGCCTTGCCGCCCAGGAACAGCCAGGCCGCAAACTTGGCCCAGCCCTTGGAGCTGACCTCATTGAACTTCTGGTTCTTGAGCTCGAGCGCCGCCAGCTGCCGGCGCACGCCCTTTTGCAGCAGCACCAGCGGGATCGCGATCAACAGTCCGAACCCGATGCCGATCAGGAAACTGCCGGTGACCAGGTAGCGCTGGAAGCCGAAGTAATGCAGCACCGGCGCGTTGACCAAGGTACGGAACAAGTCCTGGGCCGGGCCGTGCAGAAGGGTCTCGCCCAGCCGCATCGAGGTCCCGATCAGGGCCAGGGCGGCGAGCTTGGCGGGCAGCGCCACCAGGCCGGCGATGAACAGGTTCGAGTTGATCACCAGCAGCAGGAACCCCAGGGCCAGGTACAGGCCGGGGGCGCTGGCGAAGCCCGGAAGGAACGCCAGGGCGCTGCCCAGGACGGCGGCGCTGAACAGGTGGAAGGGCGTCGACTTTCCGCGGACCAGCTTGCCGAGATTGCGCAGGAGCACGGGCGTAGGCGGGAGGAGGGACCAGGGCACTCCCCGGGGGAATGCCGGGGGCCGGACATCCTACGTCGGGGGGCAGGCCCTGGTTCCCGCCGGGGCCCGGCGACCCGCCGGCGGGCCCCCGGGGCGCCCCCGAAATGCGCGGCGGGGCGCGCTCCGAGGGAGCGCGCCCCGCCGCAGGGCTGCCGCCGGCTCGCCGGCAGCGCTCAATCGACCAGCACGCGATCGATCAGGTGGATGACCCCGTTGGTGGCCTCCACGTCGGTGTGCACGATGCGGGCCCCCTCCACGAAGAAGTCGCCGCCGCGCCAGGTGAATTCGAGCTCGCCGCCGCCGAAACCGACCAGGGTGCCGACGTGGAAACGATCGGCATACAGGCGCCCGGGCACCAGGTGGCGGCGCAGCACGGTCAGGAGCTGCTCGCGGTTGGAGGGATCGAGCAGGCGTGCGACCTGGGCCTCATCGAGGGCCTCGAAAGCCTCGTTGGTCGGCGCGAAAACGGTCAGCGGGCCCTCGCCGGCCAGCACGTCGGCCACGCCGGCGATCTCCGCGGCGGCGATCAGCTGGCTCAGGAAGGGGCTGCCGCAGGCGGTTTCGTACAGGCTCAGGACCGAGGGCCCAGCGAAGCCATCGAGCACGTGGACCAGGCCGTTGCCGACGGCGATGTTGCGGGCCACGATGCGGGCGGGCGGCAGGCCCAGGGCCTGGTTGCTCGGGCCGCTGATCTCGATTTCCCCGTTCCAGTCGCTGATGCACAGCCGCTGGCCGCCGAGGGTTTCGAGGCGCGTGAACTGCGCCAATTGCTCGGCGGTCAGGCGTCCGGGCAGGACGTGGAAGCCGATCAGGGCGTCGAGTTCGCGGCCGCCCAGGTTGGCGGCCAGGGCGGGGGGCAGGCTGGCCACGCTCTGGTCGCGCACGGCCAGGATCGTAAAGGGCGCCCCATCGGTCAGGCCCGCGAAGTAGCGCGAGGAGGACAGCGCCAGGCCCATGATCTCGAGCTGGCCGGCGCTGCCGCTTTCGGCGAGGGTCATGGTGACGCTCTCCGGGGCCTTGACGGCGACCGCTTGCTCGGCGGGCTTCTTCGGGGAGGAGGAGCAGGCGGCCGCAGCCAGGGCGGCGATCCAAATCGGAAGGGAGGCGGACAGCTTCATGGAGGGCTTGGCCACGGAGGGAGGTCGCAGCCGATCCACGGGACCGGGCCGCGCCCCCCGTATCGGCCCTTGCGGCCACCCGACCGGAGGCCACCAGCCGCCTTTCTCGCTGCTGGCCCCCCTGGCGGGCGGCGGGCCCCTGGCCCATGCTGCTGCCATGGAGATCCTGCCGGCCGGCCGCGAGCCCGAGATCCACTACCCCACCGCCTGGGCCTACCGGATCATCGGCGAGGACGAAGCGGCCCTGCGCCTGGCCGTCAGCGAGGTGGTCGGGGAGCTGGACCATGTGCTTCGCCCTGGCCAGCAGAGCGCCAAAGGGCGCTACCGGTCCCTGTCCCTGGAGCTGGTCGTGTTCTCGAAGGAGCAGCGCGACGCCATTTTTCGGGGCCTCTCCGAACACCCCGCCGTGCGCTGGCTGCTTTGACGTAAACCCATTCCAGAAGCGACTTTAGGAAATCTCTAGGCCGCCGCCGAACCGGCCCCTCCGAGCGCCCGCGCCGAGGCTCGGACGCGCACAAAGCTCCCGTGGACTGGAGATCCGCCCTGGCCCCGGCCGATCCATCTGCTAATCTGGATGGAATGATCGGTCTGGCCGACACCACCCGCCTGATGCGCGCCCTGGGGGACGAGACCCGGCTGCGGCTGCTGCGGCTCCTGGGCCAGCGCGAGCTGGGCGTCTCCGAGCTGGTCGAGATCCTGAACCTGGCCCAGAGCCGGATTTCGGCCCACCTGGCCCTGCTGAAGGAAGTCGGATTGGTCAGCGACCGGCGCCTGGGGCGACGTTCCATCTACGAGCGCGTCCGCGGCCCGATCGACACCTGGCTCGAGGGCGTGCTGGAGGCCAGCGGGGGCAGCCCGGAATTCGAGGCCGACCGCCTGGGCCTCCTGGCCCTCGAGGAGCGCCAGCGCCAGGAGGCGCGCTCCTACTTCGACCGGGTGGCGGCCACCTTCGGGGAGCAGATCCTGCCCGGGCGCACCTGGGAAGGCCTATGCCGCGCCCTGCTGTGCCTGTTGCCCCGCGGGCGCTATGTGGACCTGGGGATCGGCGACGGGCTCTTGACCCTGATGCTGGCCGAGGTGGCCGAAAGCGTCACGGCCGTCGACCTCTCCCCGGAGATGCTGGCCCAGCTCAGCCAGCGCGCCCAGCGCGCCGGGCTCGCGAACATCGAGGCCGTGCGCGGCGAGCTCGACCGCCTGCCGCTGCCGGACGGCAGCTTCGACGTGGCCGTCTTGAGCCAGGCCCTGCACCACGCCGAGGAACCGCGGCAGGCCCTGCGCGAAGCCTGGCGCATCCTGCGACCCGGCGGGCGCCTGCTGCTGATCGACCTGGCCAGCCACGCCGAGGAGTGGGTGCGCGAAAAGCTCCAGCACCGCCACCTCGGCTTCTCCGAACCCCAGCTCTCGGCCTGGATGGCCGAGGTCGGCTTCGAGGGCGTGCGCGTGCAGCGCGCCGCCCGCGATCCCCACCCCCCCCACTTCCTGTCCCTGGTCGCCATCGGCCAGCGCCCCAGCCCCAGTCCGCGCCCATGAGCCGCCCCCCGCTCGAATCGCCGACCTCCCCGGCTCCCGCCGCGCCCCCGCGCCTGCCGCCGCCGGGCTTTGTCAAGCGCGACGTGCGCGACCAGCTCGAGGCCCTGCTCGAGCAGCGCATCCTGCTGCTGGACGGCGCCATGGGCACGATGATCCAGGCCGAGAACCTGAGCGAGCAGGACTTCCACGCGCAACGCTTCGGGCGTCCGCCGGTGCCGCTCAAGGGCGACAACGAGCTCTTGAACCTGAGCCGCCCGGACGTGATCCAGGGCATCCACCGGCGCTTCCTCGAGGCCGGCGCGGACATCCTCGAGACCAACACCTTCGGCGCCACGCGCGTGGCCCAGGGCGAGTACGGCCTCGAGGAGCACAGCTACGACCTGAACCTGGCCGCGGCACGCCTGGCCCGCGAGCTGGCCGACGAGTGGACCGCGCGCACCCCCAAGAAGCCGCGTTTCGTGGCCGGCGCGATCGGCCCGACCTCGAAGACCCTTTCCCTGTCCCCGCGCGTCGACGAGCCCGCCTTCCGCGCGATCAGCTTCGATGCGCTCAAGGCCGCCTACGCCGAGCAGACCGAGGCCCTGATCTACGGCGGCTGCGACCTGCTGCTGGTCGAGACGATCTTCGACACCCTCAACGCCAAGGCCGCCCTGGTGGCCATCGACGAGATCCAGCGCCGGTTGGGCACGCGCTTGCCGGTGATGATCTCCGTAGCCATCACCGACGCCTCCGGCCGCACCCTCTCGGGCCAGACCGTGGACGCTTTCCTGCGCTCGGTGACCCACGCCAAGCCCTTCTCGATCGGCGTCAACTGCTCGCTGGGAGCCAAGGAGATGCGCCCCTACGTGGCCGAGCTGGCCAAGCTCGCCACCAGCTACGTCTCGAGCTACCCCAACGCCGGACTGCCCAACGCCTTCGGCGCCTACGACGAGGCCCCGGCGACCACCGGCAAGCTTTTGGGCGAATTCGCCCAGAGTGGCCTGGTCAACCTGGTCGGCGGCTGCTGCGGCACCACCCCCGAGCACATCGCCGCGATCGCCCAGGCGGTGGACGGGATCGTGCCCCGCCGGCGCCCGGTGGCCGTCTCCGGGGTGACCCACTTTTCCGGCCTGGAGCCGTTGTCGATCCACGCCGACAGCAATTTCCAGATGATCGGCGAGCGCACCAACGTGACCGGCTCGGCCAAGTTCCGCAAGCTGATCCAGGCCAACGACTTCGAGGGCGCCCTGAGCGTGGCCCTCGACCAGGTGCGCGGCGGCGCCAACATCCTCGACGTCAACATGGACGAGGGGCTCTTGGACTCCGAGGGCTGCATGACGCAGTTCCTGAACTTGATCGCCACCGAGCCGGAGATCGCACGCCTGCCGGTGATGATCGACTCCTCCAAGTGGTCGGTCATCGAAGCGGGCCTCAAGTGCGTGCAGGGCAAGGGCATCGTCAACTCGATCTCGCTCAAGGACGGCGAGGAGGCCTTCCTGGACAAGGCGGCCCTGATCCAGCGCTACGGCGCCGGGGTGGTCGTGATGGCCTTCGACGAGCGTGGCCAAGCCGACACCTTCGAACGCAAAGTCGCCATTTGCGAGCGCGCCTACGACCTGCTGCGCCACCGCTTGGACTTCCCGCCCGAGGACATCATCTTCGACCCCAACATCCTGGCGGTCGCCACGGGCATCGAAGAGCACGCCGATTACGCCAAGGCCTTCATCCTGGCCACGCGCGAAATCCGTCGCCGCTGCCCGGGCGTGCACATCTCGGGCGGTGTCTCCAACCTCTCCTTCGCCTTCCGTGGGAACGACGTGGTGCGCGAGGCGATGCACTCGGCTTTCCTGTACCACGCCACCCAGGCCGGGATGGACATGGGCATCGTCAATGCCGGCCAGCTGCAGGTCTACGAAGACATCCCCAAGGACCTGCTCGAGCGCGTCGAGGACGTGCTCTTCAACCGCCGCCCCGACGCCACGGAGCGCCTGGTCGAGTTCGCCGAATCGGTCAAGAGCCAAGGCAAGAAGCAGGTCGCAGATCTCTCCTGGCGCGAAAAGCCCGTGGCCGAGCGCCTGGCCCACGCCCTGATCCACGGCGTGGTCGACCACATCGAGGCCGACACCGAAGAGGCCCGCCGCCAGCTGGGCCGCCCGCTGCTGGTGATCGAAGGCCCGCTGATGGACGGGATGCGCATCGTCGGCGACCTGTTCGGCGCCGGCAAGATGTTCCTGCCCCAGGTGGTCAAGAGCGCCCGCGCCATGAAGAAGGCCGTGGCCTACCTCGAGCCGTTCATGGAGGCCGAAAAGGCCGCCCAGCCCGCGGCGACCCGGCGCAGCAACGCCGGCAAGGTGGTGATGGCCACGGTCAAGGGCGACGTGCACGACATCGGCAAAAACATCGTCGGCGTGGTGCTGGGCTGCAACAACTACGAGGTGATCGACCTGGGCGTGATGGTGCCCGCCGACCGCATCCTCGAGACCGCGCGCCGCGAGGGCGCCGACCTGATCGGCCTCTCCGGCCTGATCACGCCGTCCCTCGACGAAATGGTCCATGTGGCCAGCGAGATGCAGCGCCTGGGCTTCGAGATCCCGCTCCTGATCGGCGGCGCGACCACTTCAAAGCAGCACACCGCGGTCAAGATCGCCCCGGCCTACGGCCAGCCGGTGGTCCACGTGCACGACGCTTCGCGCGCCGTCAACGTGGTCTCCGACCTGCTCGACGCCGGACGCAAGCAGACCTTCTCGGCCCAGGTGCGCCAGGAGCAGCAGGCCCAGCGCGAGCTGTTCGCCGGGCGCCAGAAGAAGCCGCTGCTCGACTGGAGCGCCGCGCGCCAGAACCGCCTGCGGCTCGACTTCGAACCCCACGACCTGGCTCGGCCCAGTTTCGTGGGCCTGCGCGAGGAGCGCTCCGACCGCATCGAGGACGTGGTCCCCTTCATCGACTGGACCTTCTTCTTCGCCGCCTGGGACATGAAGATGAAGTTCCCGGCGATCCTGGACGACCAGGAGCTCGGCCCGGCGGCCCGCGACCTGTACGACAACGGCCGGCGCATGCTCGACCGCATCGTCGAAGGCGAGCTGCTCGAGCTGCGCTCGTGCTGGGGCTTCTGGCCGGCCAATGCCGAGGGCGAGGACATCGTGCTCTACGGCGACGACCGACGCTCGACCGTGGCCGCGCGCTTCCCGATGCTGCGCAGCCAGGTCAAGCAGGACGACGGCCGTCCCAACCGCTCGCTGGTCGACTACGTGGCCCCACGTTCGAGCGACCTGCTCGACCACGTGGGCGCCTTCTGCGTCAGCGCCGGCCACGGCGCCGACCAGCTCGCCAAGCACTACGAGGACAGCCTCGACGACTACTCGGCGATCCTGGTCAAGGCCCTGGCCGACCGCCTGGCCGAGGCCTACGCCGAGTTCCTGCACGCCCGGGCGCGCAAGCTGTGGGGCTACGGCCAGGACGAGCGGCTCAGCAACGCCGAGCTGATCGCCGAACGCTTCCGTGGCATCCGCCCGGCCTTCGGCTACCCGGCTTGCCCCGACCACCTGCCCAAGCGCCAGCTGTTCGAGCTGCTCGAGTGCCAGCGCATCGACGTGCGCCTGACCGAGTCCATGGCCATGTGGCCCGCCGCCTCCGTCTCCGGCCTCTACTTCGCCCACCCCGCCGCGCGCTACTTCTCCGTAGGCCGCATCGGCCGCGACCAAGCCGAAGACTACGCCCGCCGTCTGGGCCTGACCTTCGCCGACGTCGAACCCTGGCTGCGCCCCGTGCTCGACTGACGGATCCGGACAGCGCGGCCCTCGGTCCGTGCCGATCTGAGCCCTGCCCGACGTCCCCCTGCATCGCCAGGAGTCGCTCGAGCGATCCGATCGGCTACCGCTCGCCATGTCCGATCAAGAGCTAGAGCTCGTCTTCCTAGCACTTGCCCTTGGCCGGCATGTGGACCTTCCTCCAGCCCACGAAGCAGGCCTCGTGGCGCCACATCACGCCCGCGAGCGCATCCTCCGCCTTGAGCTCCTGGAGCAGCGCCGCCAGCCCCTGCTGGTCCCACTCGGCGAACTCCGCGGTCCGGTTGTCCGCAATCGCGAACGCCGTGGCCTCGATCTCCGCCCCCTCGAACCACACCACCGGCACCTCCCCCTGCCAGCCCCGCAACCTGTACCCCCCTTCCTACCCCCCCTGGCCCATGCCGGAGCTCCCTAAAGACTCAGGGAACCCCTGGACCTAAGTCGGGGGCTGCCGCACTTGGACGTTAGCCAGGGTCGTTCAGTCCCGCAAGCCCTGACTTCGTCCGTGGGTTCCATCCGAAGCTTCACGCACGACATCGGCGGGGACTCTCTGTCCTGCGACGAGGCAGGCTCCCTTGCTTCACAGTGGAGCCGCCTGCGCTGTCCGGCTGGTTCGCCGGTGATCAGAACCCGTTGTCGCCCAATGGTTTGGGGCACACCAGGCGCGAGGGGCGGAGCGCTGGCATGGCCTGTGCCGCAGGCGGTGCTGGTCGACTGTTCAGGGCCAGGCCAGGCGCCCGCCGGCGAAGGCGCGGTTGATGGCGAGCTGGAGCTGCGGGCGGGCGAGGCGCAGGGGTGCGGCCAGGGTTGCTGCGAAGGGGCTTGGGTGGCGGGCGAGCAGTTCGAGGGCGGGCCAGGCCCAGGGGCAGATCGTGGGCCAGAGGCTCGGGTCGGCCAGCAGCTCGGCGGGCGGGCGCCAGTCCAGGTGATCGATCTCGGCCGGTTCGGGGAAGAGCTGCGCGTCGGCGGGCAGCTGTGCGAGCAGTGCGAAACACAGCTCCGCTTCGGCGCCGCGCGCCCCGTCGCGGATCTGGTAGTCGAAACGGCCTAGGGGCTGGAGCTTGGCTGCGTGGGGCGCGGAGATCCACCCCAGCTCCTGGCGCAGGCGGCGGCGGGCGGCGGCATCGATCGACTCGCCGGGCAGCGGGTGGCTGGCGACGGTGGCGTCGAAAGCTCCGGGCCAGAGGGTCTTGCTGGCGGCTCGGCGCCCCATGGCCAGGCGGCCGGCCTGGTCGAAGACCAACACGGTGAAGGCGCGGTGCCGATGGCCCGATCCTCGATGGGCCAGGGATCGCGCCATCAAGCCCAGGGGTTGGTTGCGAGCATCGACCAGCACGACCGACGGATCCCGGCTCTGCATCGACCCAAGGTAACGGGGAGCGGGCGCGGGTAGGATCGCGGGTCATGGCCAAACACGACGCCCCGGGCGGGTCCCCACGCCGCACCCTGATCACGGGCGCCAGCTCCGGCATCGGACGCGCCACGGCGGAGCTGCTGGCCCGGGAGGGCCACGCATTGGCCCTGATCGCCCGCCGCCAGCAGCGCCTCGAGGAATTGTGCTCGAGCTTGCCCGCCAACCGGCCAGCGCACCTGGCTCTGGGGGCGGACCTGGCCGAACCCGCGGAGCTCGAACGCGCCTTCAAGGCGGCCGCGAAGCACCTGGGCGGGCTGGACCTGGTGGTGCTCAATGCGGGCATCGGCTACCGCGCGCGGGTCGAAGACCTCGAGCCCGAGCCCCTGCGGCGGCTGCTCAGCACCAACGTGGAGGCCGTGCTGCTCGGTGCCAAGGAGGCGCTGCCGCACCTCATGGCCGGTCGCCGGCCCCACCTGATCCTGGTTTCTTCCGTCGTCGGCCGACGCGGCATGCCGACCATGGCCGCCTACTCCGCCAGCAAAGCGGCGGTGTGCTCGATCGGCGAGTCTCTGCGCATCGAATGGCGGCACCTGGGCATCCAAGTCAGCGTGCTGAACCCGGGCACCACGGCCACCGAGATCTTTGCCGTGCAGCACAACCCCAAGGGGCTCAAGAACCCCGACCTCAGCGCCGCCGACGCTCCCGAAGCGGTGGCCGCGGAGATCCTGGCCCTCGACCGACACCCCCAGCCCGAGCGCTTCCTGCGCTGGAAGTGGCGCTACCTGGCCGCCCTGGGACTGGTGGCGCCGCGGCTCGCCGATCGCCTGTTCGCCTCGCGGGACTGGATGCCGCCGCCGCCGGAGCGCTGAGGATGCCTGTGCGCGGGGCCGAGCCTCGCAGCAGCCCGTGCCAAGGCAGGCTGCAACCCCGCCGCGAGGCCCAGCCGCCGGACAGCCACCTGAAAGCCGCCGGGCAGCCAGAGCGCGTACGCGTCAAACCCGTTCCAGGGTCGAAGCGCCCGGGGGTCCGAGCGGCCGCGCTGCACCCGAAGTCCCCTAGCCGTGCCGCGAACCCGGGATCGGCGCCCGCTCGGCCCCGCTGGTCAGAGGCTCGAGTTGCGCGAAGCCTGGGCCAGGATCGCGGTCAGGGAAACGCCGAGCCCCGTCCCGAACAACAAACCGATGCCGAGGAACAGGCCGCCCGGCAGACCGAGCTGGGCCAGCCCGCCGCCGATCAGTCCGAGGCCGAGCAGGCCGCCGAGCAGGGCGCCGGCGAAAAAACGACCGACCGGGGGCTTCAGGGACTCTTCGTAGTCGTGGCGCATGGCGTGGTATTGGGGGCAGGAGGAGGATAACGGCGCCCCTGTCGACGCTCCAGCGGGGGGAGCCCCAGGCTTCCGGGTCGGTCGCCCGACGGCTCGACCGCCGAGGCACTGGGCACGGCCGAAGCCTGCCGGATGCGGCGGCCGGGCAAGGCAGACCGGGGTGAGATCGGTTCGGCGGCGGGGCGCTGGGGTCCGGGGGCGGGCGCCCGGGGGGGCTCGCTCGACGCAGGCCTGGCCGGCCCGCGTCCAGGCGCGCCGCGGCCAGGCGCAGGCGGTTCCAGGCCTCGAGCTCAAGGTCGGCCCCGCTCGGGTCCAGGGCTGTCAGGGCCGCCCGGCCGAAGGCGGCCACGCGGCCGCCGGGCGCCGGCGCCAGGCCTTCCGGTCCGCGGCCTAGGGCCAGCCCGGTGTCGAGGTCGGGTTCCCCCGACCGTGGGCACGGGCAGCTGCGCAGGCCCCCCGGGGCGGGACCCGGGGACGCTCTCCCGGAGTCCGCTCGAACGAGGTGTAGCCGCTCGGCTGGATCGAGAACCGGCCGGAGTTCAGGCGCTCAAGGCCGGTCCGAGGAGTCGCCGTGGGCCGGGGCGTCGCGGAAGACGGCCAGCAGGAGCACGGCCACGGCCAGGCCGGCCCAGGAGAGGGTGCTCCACAGGGGGGCGAATTCGGCGCCGGGCACGCCCGGCTCGGCGAAGCGCTGCGCGAGGTAGCCGGAGAGTTGGCCGCCGATCACCGGGCCGCCGCCGAGCATGACGATGCCGAACACGGTCTGGGCCGAGTGGCGCACGTCCCTCGGCACCGAGCGGTCCACGTAGATGTAGGCCGTGGCGAAGAAGCAGGCATAGCACACGCCGTGCAGCACCTGGCTGGCGACGAGCACGGAGATGGGCCAGTCCGGGTGGCTCCAGATCCAATAGCGCACGAAGTAGGCCAGGGCGCCGAGGCTGAGCACGATGCGGAACGGCAGGCGCGCCAGCAGCAGCCCCAGCCCGGCGATGATCGCGATCTCGCTGAATTGCCCCACGGTCATGGCCGGACCGATCTCGCTGTCCTTGAGACCGATGAACGACAGGTAGGGACCGGCCTGCAGGAAGTAGATCTGGTGGATCGAGGCCACGGCCAAGCCGGCCAGCAGCAGCCAGGCCAGGGGCGGGCGCAGGAATAGGGCAAAGGCCTTGGCGAAGGCCAGGGACTCCGCGGCCCCGCGCCGCGGCGGAGTGGCCGGCAGGCTGAGGCAATACAGTCCGAGCAGGAGCGAAAGCAGACCCGAGAAGCGCAGGGCCTCGGCCAGCCGCGCCGTGGCGCCCTCGACCTCGGTGCCGCTCAGGAAGGGCGGCATGGCCTGCGGCGCCAGATCCTTTTGCAGGTAGATCATCGGGAAAGCCCAAGAGGCGGCAATCCAGCCGATCGTGCCCCACACGCGCACGCGCGGGAAGTCGCGGCCCGCATCGCCCACGTGGGCGAAAGCGACCGAATTGGTCAGCGCCAGCGTGGGCATGAACAGCACGCTGTAGACGATCGAGAGCCAGAGCCAGGCGGAGTAGCTGGTCTGGCTGGCCAGCATCCAGTTGACGGTACCGCCGAGCAGCAGTAGGCCCGCCAGGGCGCGCTCGGCGTTCATCAGCCGGTCGGCGAGCTGGCCGGCGATGAAGGGCGCCAGGATCGCGCCGGCCGAGGCGGCCACGCCGAGGATCATGCCGATCTGCCCCGGGCTGAAGCCCAGGCCACCGGACTCGGCTGGCGCGCTCAAGAAACGCGCCGCCACCGGCAGCCAAGCGCCCCACACGGCGTACTCGAGGAACATCATCAGCGAGAGCCGTCCGAGGGGCGCGCGGGGGGAGGTCATCGAGGCGAAGCGCGGGGAGCGCGGGGGGGCTGGGGGGAAGCGGCGCCTGCGGGGGTCGGGCGCCTAAACAGGGGGGCGGAGCGAAGCCGGCCGCGGGGGCGCGCGGGCGGGCCCGCGCCGGCTCGGAGCCCGGCTCGGCCGGACTGCCGACCGCGGTCCGCCCGTGGATCCGAGCGCCGGTCTCTGCGCGCGTTGGCGCAGCGGTCGGTGATCAGGGGGGAGCTCAGGTCGGTGCGGATCGGTGCGGATCGGTGCGGATCGGCGCGGATCGGCGCGGATCGGCGCGGAGAGCGGCGCGCAGGACCGCGCGCGTTCCGGCGCGCTCCGATCCGCGCTGCGGGGTGCGGACCCAGGGCGGATCAGCGCGCGAAAGCGGCGTCGAAGGCCGCCTTCGAGGGCGCGAAGTCGAGCCGGCGCACGAACTGGGCCGCCTCGCGGGCCCCGGCCTCGCGGTCCATGGCCGGGTCCTCCCACTCGACCGTGAGCGGGCCGCGGTAGCCGACCTGGTTGAGGGCCCGGATCAGGCCTTCGAAGTCGATGCGGCCGCGCCCCGGAGAGCGGAAGTCCCAAGCCCGACCGGGGCGTCCGAAATCGCTGTGGCCGCCGAAGGTCCCGATCGGGGTCGGGCGCTCGCTCCACCACACGTCCTTGACGTGGCAGTTGAAGATGCGCGCGCCGAACTCGTGCACGAAGGCCAGATAATCGACGTTTTGGTAGCCGAAGTGCGAGGGGTCGAAGTTGAAGCCGAAGGCCGGGTGGTGGCGGATGGCTTCCAGGGCGCGGCGCGTGCTGTGGAGGTCGAAGGCGATCTCGGTCGGATGCACCTCGAGGGCGAAACCGACCCGCTGGGCGGCGCAGGCGTCGAGGATCGGGGCGAAGCGGCGCGCGAAGTCGGCGTAGCCGGCCTCGATCATGGCCGCGGGCACGGGCGGGAACGAGTACAGCAGGTGCCAGATCGAAGAGCCGGTGAAGCCATTGACCACGGCCCGCCCACGCTCGGCCAAGGCGGCGGCGACCGGAGCCGGGGCGGCGTCGAAGAAGCGCCGCGCGGCCTGGGCGGTCACGATCAGCTCCTTGGCGGCGCGCTGGCGCACGCCTTCGGGGTCGCCGTCGCCCCACACCGCGGCCGGCAGGATCGCCCGGTGGCGCGCGTCGATCGGGTCGCACACGGCCTGGCCGACCAGGTGCGTCGAGATCGCGTAGCAGGCGAGGCCGTGGTCCTGCAACAGGCTCCAGCGCGCGGCCACGTAGCGCGGATCGACGGCGGCCTGGTGCACGTCGAAGTGGTCGCCCCAGCAGGCCAGCTCGAGGCCGTCGTAGCCGAACTCCTTGGCCTTGCGGGCCAGGGTTTCGAGGGGCAGGTCGGCCCATTGGCCGGTGAACAGGCAGACGGGGCGGGGCATCGGGCAGCGGGGTCGGGGGCGGGTCGGAGGCGGGCTTCAGCGCACCTCGGCCAGGGGAATGCTGTGGCCGGTTTCGGCGGCGAGCACGGCCGCGTGCAGGACGCGCTGGACCTCGAAGGCGTCGGCGAAGGTCGGCAAGGGCACGGCCGGCTGGCGGCCGGCCAGGGCGCCGAGCACGTCGGCCACCTGGTTGGTGAAGGTGTGCTCGTAGCCGATCAGGTGCGCATCGGGCCACCAGAACTCGGCGTAGGGGTGGCTGCCGGCGTGGGTGCACATGATGCGGCGCCAGCCGCCTTCGCGCGGGCCGTCGGCGGCGTCCGCGAAGCGCAGCACGTTCATGTCCTCGAATTCGAAGCGCAGCGAGCCGCGCTCGCCGTTGAGCTCGATGGCGTTGGCGTTTTGGTGCGGGGCCGCCAAGCGCGAGGACTCGAACGAGCACAGGGTGCCGCCCTGGCTCGAGGCCAGGAACAAAAGCGCGTCGTCCACGTCGCTGCGGGCCGGGCGGCCGGTCAGATCCGCGCGCTGCTCGATGAAGGTGCGCTGCACCGCGCCGTGCACGTGGGTCAGCTCCTCGCCCAACAGGAAACGCACCAGGTCGATCAGGTGGGCGTTGAGGTCCCCGTGGGCACCGCTGCCGGCGTTGGCCCGTTCGAAACGCCAGGAGCGCGGGGTCTCCGGGCCGCCCCAGCTCTGCAGGTAGCTGGCCCGGGCGTGGTAGATGCGCCCGAGGCGTCCCTCGCGCACCAGCTTCCAGGCGGTCGCCACCGCCGGGCAACGGCGGTAGTTGAACCACACGAAGGCCCGGCCCCGGGCCGCGGCGGCGGCCTCCGCCATGGCGCGGGCGTCCTCCAGGGTCCCGGCGAGGGGTTTCTCGCACAGCACGTGCTTGCCGGCGGCCAGGGCGGCCACGGCCGGCTCCCGGTGCAGGTGGTTGGGGGTGGCCACGTCCACCAGATCCACGGCGGGGTCGGCGACCAGATCGCGCCAAGCGGTGGTCGTGCGCTTCCAGCCCCAGGTGGCGGCGAAGCGCTCGAGCTCGGCCCGGTCCTGCCCGGCGACCCACTCGAGCCGCGGGGCGAGGGGCGGGTTGCAAAAGCGCAGGGCCTGCTGGAAGGCGTTCGAATGGGCCCGGCCCATGAATTTTTGGCCGATCAGGGCCACCCCGAGGGTCGGTCGGAGGTGGGCCGCGGTGCTGCTCGGGTCGGGGCTGGCGAGGGGGCTCAAGGGGGGTCTCGGCGGGGGGACGGGGGTCACGATAGCGGGACCCGTCCCGCTCGGGCAGGGAGCTGGCCGCCGGCCTTGCGCCCCCCTGGCCCGGCGCCGGCCCGGGGCCGGCCGGGTCCCAGCGGTGGGGCGGGAGGGCCCTTCCGGGGATCCGGACCGATGAAATTCATGAAACCAGAGAAAAACCGGGGCTTGGCTGTCCGATCCAGCGTCCCAGATGTCTTCCTTGAAGCGAACCGGACCGTCCCGCGACAGGGACGGGGTGCCCCCCGATCCCGCGCGGCTAGTCCCCGGCGCGGCGGCGGAAGGCTCCGATCCGGTGCCCGCCCCCATGCCCAAGTCGCGCCAATCCCGCTGGCTGCGCTTCCTGACCGGAGCCCGGCCTGACCTCGACCTGCCCGGCCTGCTCTCGGCCAGCGAGTTCGAGCGCCTGTTCCTGCGCGAAAAGGCGCTGGCGGACCGCCACGCGCGGACCTTCTCGCTGGTGGTGATCGAGCCGCGCGGCGACGGCGAGCAGCTGGCGCGCCTCGGCGGGGTGCTGCAGGCGCGCCTGCGCGGCGGCGACGCCGTCGGCCGGCTGGACAGCGCCCGCTTGGCGGTGCTGCTGGCGGGAACGGACGCGGAGGGAGCCTGGACCTACGCCGACGACCTGCTGCGCCGCCTGGCCGAGGCCGAGGTGGCCGCAGATTGCCGCGTGTACGCGGACCTGCCCTACCAGTTCCAGGGCCAGGGTCGCCAAATCGGGTCGGCGCCGGTGGGGCCCGCGCCCGCGGAGCCCAGCGCGGTCGCCCCGGCCGGCCAGGCCGAGGCGCCCCGGGAAGCCCAGCACCCCGGCCAGAAGAAGCTCGAGTTCCCGGAGGAAGCGCCCGGGAGCGCCGGCGAGGTGCCAGCGGCCGGGGAGCCGCGGCCGGACCGGGGCGCCCCCGGACGGCCTGGAAGTGAAGCGGCCGAACGGACTTCGATCCCGCCGCCCCGGGCGCTGCCGGAGCGGATTTCGGTCGCCGACGGCAACACGGTGCGCCGGCTGGACCGAGAGCCGGAGCCCGCCAGCGCCGCGGGCCGCCTGGTGGCGTTCCCGGAACGTCTGTCGGAGGTGGCCGCGATCCGCCGCGACCTGGGTCAGCGCCCGGTCCACAACCTGGAAGATGTGCTGGTCGCGCCGACACCCCTGTGGAAGCGCTCCATGGACGTGATCGGGGCCGGAACGGCCCTGGTGCTGCTCTCGCCCCTGTTCCTGGCCCTGGCGCTGCTGGTGCGGCTGTCGTCGCCGGGGCCGATCATCTTCCGCCAGCAGCGCGTCGGCGCCGGCGGCAAGCCGTTCACCTTTTACAAGTTCCGCTCCATGTACGTGGACGCGGAGGCGCGCAAGGCCGCCCTGATGGCCCAGAACGAGGCCGACGGGCCGGTCTTCAAGATCAAGAACGACCCGCGCATCACACCGATCGGGCGTGTGCTGAGGCGCTACAGCCTCGATGAGCTGCCGCAGATCTGGAACGTGCTCAAGGGCGACATGTCCCTGGTCGGACCCCGCCCTCCGACCCTCGACGAGGTGCCGAACTACGCGGCCTGGCAGCGCCAACGCCTGCGTCTCAAGGGCGGCCTGACCTGCACCTGGCAGGTCAGCGGCCGCAGCGACGTGTCCTTCGAGGACTGGATGCGCATGGACGCGCGCTACGCCAAGCAGCGCGGCCTCACGACCGACCTCAAGCTGATCCTGCGCACGGTCAAGGCGATCTTCACCGGCCGCGGGGCCTACTGACAGGTTGAAAAAAATTGCCTCGGGCTGCGCCCGATCCGCAATACCAACCCGTCAGATGCCTTTGGGCCGGCATCCGCCGGCCAGACAGCCTGGGATCGGTGCTGCGCACCGGTTCTTTCCCAGGCTTTGAGAGCGCGGCCGGGCGCGGACCGCAGCGGCGGAGCCGGGCCCTTCAAACGCCCGGGCGAGCGCGGCAAACTGCTGCCCAGCCCTGGCCAGGGGCCGACCGAAAAGGGGATGATCCGCGCGCTGCCCATGCTGCTTCCCTCCCGACCGAGCCGCCGCTGGGCGGCCCTGTGCTTGGCCCTGGTGCCGGTCTCCGGCTGCCCCGGCCCGGGCGCTGCGGTGCATCCGCGGGCCCCGGAGAGCCAGGCCAGCAAGCAGACCCAGCCGTCCAGCAAACAGCCCGCGGGCCCGGCGGGCAGCGGCTCGGCGATCGGGGTCAACCTGGTCTATCAGGCCTATTGGTCGAGCCAGCAGCCCTTCGTCGACCTGTTCCGCGGCGCGGGCCCCTGGTTGCCGCAGCGCGTCGAGGGCTGGGAATGGGACACCGGCGAACCGCTGGACCTGGATGCGGACGGCTGGGTCGCGCGACTGCGGCCTGGCCAGGCGGCGGGCACGCTGATGGCCCGCGGGCTGGGCGGGCGCTACCCGGGCGGACGCTACCGCCTGTACCACGAGGGCCGGGGCAAGCTCGAGCTATCGCAGGATGGGCGCATCGTCGGACGCGGCAAGGACCATCTCGAAGTGCGCATCGAGCCCAGCGACGCGGGCGTGCAGGTCAAGCTGCTCGAGAGCGACCCGAAGGATCCGCTGCGCGCGATCCGCTTGATCCCCGAGGAATTCGCCGACAGCTATGCCAAGCAGCCCTTCCGCCCCGAATTCCTGGAGTTCCTGCGCCCGTTCTCGACGCTGCGCTTCATGGACTGGCAGCGCACCAACGACTCGCCCCTGACCCGCGGGCAGCAGCGCACCCGACCGGAGAGCCAGACCCAGGCCGGCGACCTCGGCGTGGCGCTGGAAGTGTGCGTCGACCTGCTCAACGCGCTCGACAAGGACGGCTGGTTCTGCGTGCCCCACGGGCTCGACGACGCGGGCGTGGGCGCCATGGCAGAGCTGGTCGCAAAGCGCCTCGAGCCGGGACGCGTCGCCTTCGTCGAGTTTTCGAACGAGGTCTGGAATGACCAGTTCGGCCAGGCGCGCTGGGCAGAGGCGCGCGGAGTCGAGGGCCAGCTCTCCAGCAACCCATTCGAGGCTCGGCTGCGGGCCTACTCCGAGCGCGCGATCGAAATCTTCGCGATCTGGAAACAGGCCTTCGGCGCCGGCGCGGACCGGCGTCTGGTGCGCGTGCTCGCCGGCCAGAGCGCCAACCCCTGGACCGCCGAGGTGATTCTGTCCTGGAAGGACGCCCACCGGCAGGCCGACGCCTATGCGGTCGCGCCCTACTTCGGCCATGGGCTGGGGGCGCCGGAGCGCCAGGGTGAGGTGGCCGCGGCGAGCGAAGAGCAGCTCTTCGCCTGGCTCTCGAAGGACGTCGATCTGGTGCTGGAGCAGACCCGCGAGAACGCGCGGGTGGCGCGCCGCTTCGGGCTGCCGCTGATCGCTTACGAGGGCGGACAGCATCTGGCCGGCCACGGCGGCGCCCAAGCCAATCGGGCCTTGACCGAGCGCTTCCACGCCGCCAACCGCAGCCCGCGCATGGGCCAGCTCTACGGGCGCTACCTGGACGGCTGGAAGGCGGCCGGTGGGCGGCTGTTCTGCCACTGGAACTCGATCGAGACCTACAGCGAATGGGGCGCCTGGGGTCTGGTCGAGTTCGTCGAGCAACCCCGCGCCGAGGCTCCCAAGCTCGATGCCCTGCTGGATTTCGGGGCCAAGGAGCCGCGCTGGTGGTGATCGCGCAGGCGACCGATCCGGGCCCCGGGGCCGCACTCCGGCCCGGCGCCGGCGCGGACGAGCCGGGCAGCCATGGGGCTTTCCGAGCCCGGCGGCATTTCGGCTCCCTGGACGGGCTGCGCTGCTTCAGCATCCTGGCCGTGCTCTGGCACCACGCCCACGGGGGGGATGCGGCGCTCTTGGCCAGCACGCGCGGATTCCTGGGCGTGGATATGTTCTTCGTCCTGTCGGGCTTCCTGATCGTGACCCTGCTCTTGCGCGAGCGCGAGCGCAGCGGAACGATCGACCTCGGAAAGTTTTACGCCCGGCGCACGCTGCGCATCTTCCCGCTCTACTACGCCATCGTGCTCGGTTTGGCGGCCCTGCTGGCGCTCAAGCCCGGGGGCTCCATGGGCCCCCACTACTTCGGCGAACTGCCCTACCTGCTGACCTATACCTCGAACTGGATCGAGGTCACCTCGATCCTGGCGATCGCCTGGTCCCTGGCCACGGAAGAGCAGTTCTACCTGGTCTGGCCGCCGATCGAGCGCTTCCTGGGGCGCCTGGTGGGCCCGCTGCTCCTGGCCTTCCTGGCGCTCAACCAGGCGGTCAATTTCCGCCTGCTCGACCCCTGGCTCGAGGCGCATCTGGGCTTCCGGGCCAGCGAGCGCGAGATCCTGTCCTCGACTTTCACGCCGATCCTGCTGGGCGTGGGCCTGGCGCACCTGGCCCATCGCCCCGCGGGCTTCCGGGCGCTGTGGCGCCTGTGCGGCTTCGCGGGGGCGCCGCTGCTGTGGCTGGCCGCACTGCTGGCCGCGGTCTCCTGGCCCAGCGCCGACATCGCCGGCCTGCCGCGGCTTTCGATGCAGCTGGCCATGGCCGGCCTGCTCTGCAGCGTGGTGCTGCGCGAGGACCACGCCCTGCGCGGGCTGCTGCGCCTCGGGCCGATCGCCCGCTTGGGGGTGATCAGCTACGGGATGTACCTGCTGCACATGTTCGCCCTGCACGGCTCGCGCGTGCTGCAGGGCAAACTTGGCTGGGAGGATCCCTGGAGCCGCACCCTGCTGTGCCTGGTCTTGACCGTGGGCCTGGCCGAGCTCTCCTTCCGCGGTTTCGAGTCCAAGGTCCTTAGGCTCAAGTCCCGCTTCGAGGCGGAGCGCTGAGCGCTCCAGGCCGTGATGCTGCTGATCGCGATCGTCAACTACCGCTCGGCCGGCATGGTCGCGGACCTGCTCGATACCCTGGCGGATGAGGTGCGCGGCTTGGGCGGGGTGCGCGTGCGGGTGGGCGACAACGGCTCCGGGGACGATTCGGTGGCGCGCCTGCGGGCCCACGTACAAGCCCGCGGCTACCAGGACTTCGCCGAGATCTTGGACCTCGGCCACAACGGCGGCTTCGCCTTCGGCAACAACCGCCTGATCGAGGGGCCGTTGTCTGCCCCGGCGGACGCCCGGCCGCGCTACGTGCTGCTGCTCAACCCCGACACCCTGGTGCGGCCCGGGGCGATCCGGGCCCTGCTCGAGTTCATGCAGGCGCGGCCCGAGGCCGGGCTGGCCGGCAGCCGCCTGATCGATCCCGACGGCAGCGTGCAGGTCAGCGCCTTCCGCTTCCAGGGGCTGTTCAGCGAGCTCGACGACGGCCTGCGCCTGGGCCTGGTCTCGCGCCTGCTCTCGCGCTGGAAGGTGACCGCCCCGCAGCCCCTGGACCGCCCCACGCGCTGCGACTGGGTCGCCGGCGCCTCGCTGATCGTGCGCCGCGAGGTGTTCGAGCGCATCGGCCTGATGGACGAGGCCTACTTCCTCTACTTCGAGGAGGAGGACTTCATCAAGCGCGCCGCCGACGCCGGCTTCAGCTGCTGGTACGTGCCCGACTCGATCGTCGTGCACCTGGTCGGGCAGACCTCGGGCGTGACCAACAAACAGGACCAGAACCGGCGCAAGCCCAAGTTCTGGTTCGAAACGCGCCAGCGCTACTTCGTGCGCCATCACGGCGCCTTCAAGTCCTTCTGGATCGACGCCCTGCACCTGTCCGCCTTCCTCCTCTGGCGCCTGCGCCGGCGCCTGCAGGGCAAACCCGACACCGACCCGGAGCGCTACGCCGGCGACCTCCTGCGCCACAACCTGCTGGCCTCGCGCCGCCTGGCACCCGCCAGGATCCCGCGGCTGCCCAGCTGACGGGTCGAGAACGATCGACTCGGCCTGCGCCCGAGCCGCCATACCAACCCGTCGGATGCCTTTGGGCCGCCGTCCGCCGGCGCAGTGGCCCGCAGCGGCGCTGCGCTGCGGGCAGGCCCTCCTCGGGCACGGTCTCCTTGACCGGGGCGATCAGCGCGGCGTGGGCAATACGCCGCGGCGCTCCTCGAGCCAGGCGGCCTGGGCGGCGGGGATCCGGCTGGCCGGCCGCGGCAGGCGATAGCGGCCGGGATTGGAGAGGCAGTAGCCCGCCAGGCCGCCGATCAGCGAGAAATACAGCGGCGCGATCATCGCGTTGAGCAGGTTGTCGACCATGTACAGGCCGACGATCAGGGCCGCGCCGGCCAGCAGTCCCCGGCCGCTGCGGTATTGGTCCACCGGCGGCAGCTTCCAGTACAGCCACAGCACCGGGGCCAGGAACAGCAGCAGCAGGCTGGAGATCCCGATCAATCCGTTGACGTTGAAGGCCTGGATCCACAGGCCATCGGCCACGACCTTGCCGTCGGCGCTCTTGGCCCAGGCGACACGCCCGCGGTCGTGCATGCCCCAGCCGTAGAGCGGCTGCTGCATGGCCTTGCCCGCCAGCAGGTTCTCGGCCTCCAGGCGGTAGGCCAGGGAATCGGCCCGGTCGGGACCGACCAGCTCGGCCACCGCCTGGACCACGTTCTGTCCGTCCCACAGCCCCGGCGCCCGCAGGGCCGCGTAGGTTCCGGGCACCAGAGCGAGCGCCAGGCACAGGACACCGGTGCGCAGGTGGGAGATCGAAAACAGCACGAGCACCCCCCCCAGCAGCAGCGCCAGGGCGCCCGTGGACTTGATGTAGACGTTGACGGCCAAAAGCACCAGCAGCAGGGCCGGGATCGGCAGGCCCCACAGGCGGCGCAGCTGGCCGCTCCACCACAGCACGGCGCCCGCCAGGGTGCCCATGGCCATGAACAGGCCCAGCATCAGGCCGTGGTGCATGAACACCATCGGGCGCCAGCCTCCGAAGCGGAAGACCTGCTCGAAGCCGCCGGCGTGGGCGAAGTAGCCGTAGGTCTCGACGTGCAGCTGCGGGCTCATGCGCGCTTCCCAGACGCACAGGGGCGCGTAACACAGGGCCCCCAGGAACAGCGCCAGCAGGAACTCGCGGATGCCGGCGAAGCTGCCCAGGTAGGCGCGCCCAAGCAGGTACGGCAGGTAGTACCAGGCCAGGCGATCGAGCACGCCGGCCAGACCGTCGTAGGGGCCCAGGTCGTTGAGCAGCGAGGTGACCATCGGACACAGACACCACGCCAGCATGGGCAGGTCGATCAGCGCTGGACGCATGCGGCGCAGCCGATCGGCGTCGAAAATCAGCAGCCCGAGCAGCGGGGCGAAGGACACCGCGGCGTCCTTGGAATAGTCGACGAAGCCGGGCACCTCGGCGACGGCGACCGGCAGCAGCAGCCAACCGCCGATGGCCGAGATCAGGAAGGCGCGCCGCGGCGAGAAGACTGCGAACAGCAGCAGCGTCAGCGGCAGCCAGCCGAACATCATCAGCGGGACCAGGGTGTTGCCCTTCATCAGCCGGCGACCCCCTGGGCGCGGATGCGACGGAAAAGCTGCAGGCCCAGGGGCCCGCACACGGCCAGCCCGACGGCGGCCTGCAGGGCCAGCATGGCCGGGCTGCCACCGGAGCGCTCGAGCTCGCGGTTCAGCAGAAAGGCCAGGCCGCCGGCGAGCGCGGCGATGGCCGTGTAACGCAGGTCCTGGCGGTGGATCGGCAGTCCGTGGGCGGCCAGGGCCACCTGGACCACGGTGTGTCCGAGCAGGGTGCCGAGGCCCAGCCCGACGATGAAGCCGGGCAGGCCCGCGAAACGGTAGCCGAGCCAGCCGCCGAGCAGCTTGCCGGCGAAGGCGGCCAGGTTGGAGCAGGCCAGCGCGCGCGTGTCCCCGCGGGCCAGCAGCGCCCGGTCGGAGGTCACGCTGAGCAGGAAGAACCAGGAGGCCAGCATGGACAGCGGCGCCATCCAGCCGGCGTCGTGGAATTCCGGGAGGTAGAACAGGCGGAAGAACACCGGCGAGAACAACACCACCGCCAGGGACAGGAGCAAGGCGGCGCGCAGCAGGGTCGTGCGGCTCTGTTCGAAGCGCGCGCGCAGCTGCTCCGGATCGCGCCGGGCATAGTCCGCCAGCAGGGGGAAGATCACCTGACCGGTCAGGACCCCCCCCAGGAACTGGGGCAGGTTGACGATCGCCAGGGCCTGGCCATAGACCCCGAGCACGCCCTCGGAGACCTTCTGGCCCAGCAGCAAGCGGTCGATCTGCATGGCGAAGAAGGTCACCCCGGTGCTGACGAAGATCCAGCGCCCGAAGCGCAGCAGCTCCGCCAGGGCGGCGCGCTCGAAGCGCAGGCGATTGCGCCGTCCGGGCAGGGCCAGGTGGCTCCACAGCATCACAACCCCGGCCTGGGTCAGGGTGCCGGCCACCAGGGCCCAGGGCGTGGGCGAGCTGGCGGCCCACACGACCATCACCAGGATCGCCGCCCCCTGGGCCAGGAGCTCGCCTTGGACCTTGCGCGCCAGGGCCAGGTGGCGCTCGGCGGTGAAGATCTTGGTCGAGTTGAAGCCCTGCAGGATGGCCTGCAGGGCGGCCACGGGCAGCAGCTGTTCGAGCTGGGCGTAGCCCGGGTGCTGGGCGTTGGCGTACAGGGCGGCGAAAGGGGCCGCGAGCAGCAGGGCGGCGGCAAACAGCAGCAAGCCGCGCAGCACCTGCAGGCTGAAGGCGCTGTCCAGGAAAGCCGGGTCGTCCCCGCGGCGGCTATGGACGATGCACGGGCCGACCCCGACGTCGCTGAACATGCCCAGGCCCATGACGAAGGTGCTGACCATCACCATGACCCCGAAGTCGTCGCGCACGAGCAGCCGGGCCAGGACCACGTTGGAGGCCAGGCGCAGCAGGTTGGCGGCGCCCAGGCCGCCGACCGTCCACTTGGAGCTCCGCGCCACCCGGGCATGCAATTCGCCACCCGCCGGGACCTCGGCGGGGGCTGGGCTGCGCAGGGCGGTTTCGGACATGCGACGGGCCCCGGGGGGGACCGGAGCAGCGGATTGGAGTCGGCACACGGGGGGCTGCCACCCCCCAGCTTGATCGGGGCTTCCCCGAATTGCGACCCCGGGGCTCGCCCGGGGGGTGCCGGCCCGGTTCGATCCCGGAGCGTCCCGGGGTCCGGAGCGGGGCCCGATCGGGGCCGCCCGGGGCGCGGGGCGAGCCGGTCGAGCAGCGTCCGGTCCGCCCAGGCGGTTAACTTCTGCACCCCGAATCCGGGATCTGCCCCGCTCCCCCCCATGGCCCCGAAAGACCGCCGGTCGCTGCTGCTGATCCCGACCCTGCCGGCGGTGACCACCCCGGCGGGGGGCGTGGTGCTGACCCGCAAGTTCATCGCAGGCTGCGAGGCCTTCCGCGCCAGCTGGGACGGGCCCCTCGATCTGCTGCTGCGGCCCACGCGCGAGCCCACGGACAACCTGGACAACGTGGAGGTTCGCCCCGGCGACCTGGCCTTCGGGCTGCGGGTGCTCCCCCTCGATGACCCGGCGGTCAAGCCCCTGCTGGCCGCGGCCGGCGTGGTGCTCGGCGGGCTGTGCCACGAGCAGAGCCACCTGGCCGCCTGGTCGGCCGAGGTCGGTACGCCCTTCGCCTACACCACCGAGTACACCCTGCGAACCCGGCTCCAGATCGCTTCCGTGGAGGTCAAGAACCCCCTGCGGCGCCTGCGGCGCATGTGGTTCGAGCGCGGCCTCGAGCGCCGCCACGAAGTCTCGCTGCGGCAGGCCAGCGGTCTGCAGTGCAACGGCACCCCCACCTTCGACGCCTACCGGGGCTTGACCCCGGACGCCCTGCTGTTCTTCGACACGCGCCTCGAGCAGGCACACCTGATCGGCGCGGGCATGCTCGACGAGCGCCTGCGGGAGCGGCAGCGGCGGCAGGCCGCCGGGGAGCCGATCCGCCTGGCCTTCTCCGGGCGCCTCAAGGAGATGAAGGGTGTCGATCACCTGCTGCCCGTGGCCGAGGAACTGCGGCGCCTGGGCGTGCCCTTCCAGCTCGACATCTTCGGGGACGGCAACCTGAACCAGGCCCTCGACGAGGGCATCGAAGACCGCAGCCTGGCCGGCCTGGTGAGGCGCCACGGCACCCTGGACTTCCACACCGAGCTGACCCCCCGGATCCAGTCCCAGTGCGACCTGTTCGTGGCCTGCCACCGCCAAGGGGACCCCTCCTGCACCTACCTGGAGACCTTCGGCTGCGGCGTGCCGATCGCCGGCTACGCCAACGAGGCCTTCGCCGGGCTGCTGGAGCGCACCGAATCGGGGGTCTCCGTGCCGATGGACCAGCCCGAGGGCCTGGCGCGGGCGATCCAGGCCCTCGCCGCCGACACCGAAAGGCTGGCGCGGCTGTCCCACACGGCGCGCGCCTTCGCCGCCGAGAACACCTGCGAGCGCACCTTCGCCGCGCGCGCGGACCACCTCGAACGCCTGCGCCGCCGCGCCTGACCCGATGCCGCGGCCGCTCCAGCTCGGTCTGGTCTGTTCCTCCGGCGGGCACCTCTTCGAGCTGCTCTCGCTCAAGGCCCTGTGGGTCGAGCGCCCGCACTTTTGGGTCTCGTTCGACACCCCGGACGCGCGCTCGCTGCTCGCGGGCGAAGACGTGATCTGGGCCTACCACCCCACCAACCGCCACCTGCTGAACCTGTGGCGCAACTACGGCCTGGCCAAGCGCGTGCTGGCCGAGCGCCGCCCGGACGTGCTGCTCTCCACGGGCGCCGGGGTGGCCGTGCCGTTCCTGCTGGCCGGCCGACGGCTGGGGATCCACACGATCTACCTGGAATCGATCACGCGGCTCGGCGAGCTGTCGCTGTCCGGGCGGATGCTGTATGGGCGCGTCGACGAGTTCCTGGTGCAATGGCCCGAATTGGCCCAGCGTTTCCCGCGCTCCAGCTACCGAGGCGGCATCCTGTGATCCTGCTGACCGTAGGCACCGAGAAGTTCTCGTTCCACCGGCTGGTGGCGGCCTTCGACGCCCTGGCCGCACCGGGGGGCCCCCTGGCGCCCGGGGGCGGGCGCGAACCGTTCGCCCAGATCGGCTCCTCGAGCTACCTGCCGCGCCACGTGCCCCACGAACGCCTGGTGCCCTTCGAGCGCATGCGCGCGCTGATCGCCGGGGCCGAGCTGGTCATCTCCCACGCCGGTGCGGGCTCGACCCTGCTGTGCCTGGAGCTGGGCCAACGGCCGCTGCTGGTGCCGCGGCTCGGGCGCCACGGCGAGCACGTGGACGACCACCAGGTCGGCTTTGCGGAGCGCCTGGCGGCCTCCGGTCGGGTGGCCCTGCTGCGCGACCCGGCCGGCCTGGGCGCGGCCATCGAAGCCGCCCTGGCCGCCGGCCGGGGCCAGCGCAGCGGGCCGCGGGCGACCGAACTCGTGGCCCACCTGGGGCAGCGGTTCGAGGAGCTGGAGCGGGGCCGATGAGCGCGCCGGTGCGGCTCGGCGCGGTCGCCATCGGGCGCAACGAGGGCCAGCGCCTCGAGCGCTGCCTGGACGCCCTGCTGGCCCAGGGATTGGCCACGGTGTACGTCGATTCGGGCTCGACCGATGGCAGCCGCGAGGCCGCCAGGCGGCGCGGCGTCGAGGTCGTCGAGCTCGACCTGTCCCTGCCGTTCACGGCGGCGCGCGCCCGCAACGCTGGCTTCGAGCGCCTGCTGGAGCTGCATCCCGCGGTCGAATTCGTGCAGTTCGTGGACGGCGACTGCGAGCTGGTGCCGGACTGGATCGAACGCGGCTTGGCGGCCCTGTTGGCCGAGCCGGACCTGGTGGCGGTCTGCGCCCAGCGCAAGGAGCGCTTCCCCGAGGCCTCGCCCTGGAACCGGCTCTGCGACCTCGAATGGGACACCCCGGTCGGGGAGGCCGAGGCCTGCGGCGGGGATGCGCTGTACCGCCGCTCGGCGCTGGAGGCGGTGGGCGGCTTCGACCCGCGGCTGATCGCCGGCGAGGAGCCGGAGCTGTGTTTCCGCCTGCGCCGGCAGGGCGGCCGCATCCGGCGCCTGCCCGGGCTGATCACCTGGCACGACGCGGCCATGACCCGCTTCGGCCAGTGGTGGCGGCGCACCAAGCGCTCCGGCCACGCGGCGGCGGAGGCCTGGGACCTGCACGGCCGGGGCGGCCAGCGCGCCATGGTGCGCATCGCCGCGAGCGCCCTGGCGTATGCCCTGGCCCTGCCCCTGCTCACCCTGGCCGGCGGCCTGGCCCTGTGGGCCGCCGGGTGGCCCCTGTGGCCCGCGCCCCTGGCCCTGGGGCTCGCCTACGGCCGCCTGGTTTCCAAGGTGCGGACCCAGCGCCTGGCCCGCGGAGATTCCCCGGGTGCCGCGGGGCTCTACGCGCGCTACACCTTCCTGGGCAAGTTCGCCGAAACCGCCGGCATCCTCTCGTACTGGAAGCACCGCCTGCTCCGTCGCCGGGCCGGCCTGATCGAATACAAGTGAGCCCCGCCCCCGCCGACCCCGCCGCCGCGCGGGGCTCCGGGCCGCCCCGCCGGGTGGCCTACCTGATCAACCAGTACCCCAAGACCAGCCACGCCTGGATGCGGCGCGAGATCCTGGCCGTGGCCGGCGCGGGCTTCGACGTGCAGCGCTTCTCCCTGCGCCGCGTGGCCGAGCCCCTGGTGGATCCGGGGGACCTGGCGGAGCGGGAGCGCACGCATTTCGTGCTCGACCACAAGCCCGCCGTGCTGCTGGCGACGCTGCGCTGCGCCCTGACCCGCCCGCGACGCTTCCTGCAGGCCCTGCGGCGGGCCTGGTTCATCGGCCGCCGCCACCCGCGCGGGCAGCTGGCGCATCTCTTCTACCTGGCCGAAGCCTGCTACCTGCTCGGGCGCTTGGCGCACCGGCCGGTCGATCACCTGCACGCGCACTTCGGCACCAACAGCGCCACGGTCGCCTGCCTGCTCGAGACCCTGGGCGGCCCGGGCTACAGCTTCACCTTCCATGGCCCGGAGATCTTTGAGTCCATCAGCCAGCACGGCCTGCGCGAGTGCCTGCACCGCGCGCGCTTCGCGGTGGCGATCAGCCACCACGGGCTGTCGATGCTCAAGCGCTGGTCCGACTACGCGCACTGGGAGAAGCTGCACCTGATCCACTGCGGCATCGACGGGACCTTCCTCGACGGCGCGGCGACCCCCAACCCCAAGAATCAGCGCCTGATCTGCGTCGCGCGGCTCTCGCCGGTCAAGGGGCACCTGGTGCTGCTCGAGGCTCTGGCCCAGCTGGCCCGGCGCGGAAAACGCCTGCGCCTGGCGCTGGTCGGCGGAGGCGAGTTCGAGGGCGAGATCCGGCGTGTGGCCGCACAGCTCGGGGTGCTCGATCAGCTCGAATTCCTGGGCTGGAAGAGCGGCGACGCGGTGCGCGCCGAGATCCTGGCCAGCCAAGCCATGGTCCTGCCCTCGTTCGACGAGGGCCTGCCCGTGGTGTTCATGGAGAGCTATGCCCTGCGCCGGCCCGTGATCTCGACCTACATCGCCGGGATCCCCGAGCTGGTCGAAAACGGGCGCTCGGGCTGGGTCGTGCCGGCGGGCTCGGTCGAGGCCCTGGTGGGAGCCTTGGAGGCCTGCCACGGGGCCAGCGGCGCGGAGCTCGATCGCCTGGGCGCGGCGGGGCGGGAGCGGGTCGAGGCCGACCACGACGCGGCCCGCGAGGCTTCGCGGCTGATGCAGCGCTTCGAGGCCGCCATCGAGGCGGCGCGCCGCGGAGGCGCCCCATGCTGAGCTCGCTCCTGGCCCACACCCTGGCCGGCCTGACCCTGCCCGGCAGCATCGAACTGGCGCTCCTGACCTTCGGCTGGCTGCGCGCCCGCCCGCTGCTCGAGGGGCCCGAGCCCGGGCGCCTGAGACGCCTGACCGTGGTCGTGCCGGCCCACGACGAAGGCGCCGGCATCGCCCGCACCCTGACCGGCCTGCTGGCCTGCCCGCGACCGGAGGCCGAGGTCGAGCTGCTGGTGGTGGCGGACAACTGCAGCGACGACACCGCCGAGCAGGCCCGCGCCGTAGGGCGCGCGCGGCCGCGCGCCGGCTTCACCGTCACCGTCCTGGAGCGCAAAGACCCCGAGCGGCGCGGCAAGGGCCACGCCCTGGATTTCGCCTTCCAGACGGCGCTAGCCCGCACCGATGGGGCCCGTCCGGGCGCTTTCTTGGTGATCGATGCGGACACGCGCGTCAGCTCGACCCTCCTGACCGCCGCGGCGCGCGCCTTCGAGCGCGGAGTTCCGGCCCTGCAGGCCCCCTACCACTCGGGCGATCCGGAGGTCTCCCTGCGCGCCCGGCTGCAGCACCTGGCGCTGCTCGCCTTCAACCACCTGCGCCCCAAGTCCCGCGACCATCTGGGCTTGTCCGTGGGCATCCTGGGCAACGGCTTCGGCCTTTCGGCGCAGACCCTCGAGCGCGTGCCCTACACGGCCACCTCGGTCGTCGAGGACCTCGAATACCACATCCGCCTGGTGCGCTCGGGCGTGCGCGTGCGCTTCCTGGCGGACGCCCTGGTGGCCGCGGATGCGCCGCCCTCCATGGCCGCCAGCAAGACCCAGCGCTCGCGCTGGGAAGGGGGCCGCTTCCGCATGATCCGCGAGCACGCGCCCGGGCTGTTCCTGGAGGTGCTGCGGGGGCGCCTGGCGCTGCTCGAGCCCCTGCTGGAGCTGCTGCTGCTGCCGCTCGGCTTCCACGTGGCCCTGCTGCTCTTGGCCTTGGCGCTGCCGGGCCCGGCCGCCCACGGCTACCTGTGGCCGGCCCTGGCCCTGCTGCCGCTGCACATCCTGTGCGCCATCCGGGTTGGCAAGGGCAGCGCCAAGGACCTGTTCGCGCTGCTGCTGGCGCCGGCCTACGTGGCCTGGAAACTGGCGCTTTTGCCGCGCATGCTGGCCACCGCGCGGCGCTCGAGCGCCTGGAAGCGCACGGAGCGCAGCGCCGAACAGCCACCCCCGGGCGTCGACTGAGGCCGTGGCTGGCCGCATCGACCCCCGGTGTGCAGGTCGCAAACCGCCGGGGGCCTGCACCCTGCTGGGTGCGTGTAGCCAAGGCACAAGCCCGTCCCGTTGCGCCCCGGATCGCGACACAGCAGCAGATTCCCGGCCCGCGCGCGCCCTCCGGCCATTGATGCTGGCTTGACCGGAGCTTTGCGGAGGCTGCCTAGGGTGCGCCGCCATGCAGATCCAGCTCCCCCCCGCCCGCGCCCTGGCCGCGGCGGCGCTGTGCCTCGGCGCCCTGCCGCTCTCCGCCCAAACCTTCACCATCATCGGCCTGCCGGACACCCAGAACTACAGCGAGTTCTTCCCGGCGATCTTCAGCGCCCAGACCCAGTGGGTGGCGGCCAACCTCACCCAACGCAACATCCGCTACGTGGCCCACTATGGCGACGTGGTCAACGACGGCGACAACCTGGCGCAGTGGGCCAACGCCGACCAGGCCATGTCGGTGCTCGATGCCGCTGGTGTGCCCTACGGTGTGACCGCGGGCAACCACGACATCACCCCGACAGGCAGCGCCGGCCAGCCCTACATCCCGCAGTTCTTCAAGCAATTCTTCGGCGCCCAACGCTTCGCCGGCAAAGCCTGGTATCGCGGCAGCTCTCCGAGCGGCATGAGCAGCTACCAGGTCTTCCAGGCCGGAGGGTTCGAATTCCTGGGCCTGCACCTCGAGTGCGATGGGGCCCTGCGCGAGCTCGAGTGGGCCCAGGGCATCCTCAACCAGCATCGCGACAAGCCGGTGATGATGACCACCCACCGCTACCTGCAGGATGCCGAAGACTACACCGCCGGCGTGCCGCTGGTGCCCTCCGGCTACTATCCGCCGATCTGGTACACGATCGAAGGCAAGTACGTGCCGGATGGGATCGAGTCGACCCAGTTCGCCGACTGGTTCGTGCGCCGTAACCCCAACATCTTCTGGGTCAACTGCGGCCACTTCCACGAGGAATTCCGCCAGACCCTGACCAACGTGGAGGGCCGCACGGTGCACGAAGTCCTGGCCGACTACCAGGACGACCCCAACGGCGGCGACGGCTGGCTGCGCATCATGGAGCTGGATCTCGGCGCCAAGCTGGTGCGCGTCGACTCCTACTCGCCGACCCTCAACGCCTTCCGCAGCGCGGCCGAGAGCAAGTTCAGCGCGCCGGTCGACTTCGACGGCTTCCGCGAAACGCGCCCGACGGTGGTGCTGCAGGAACAGATCGCCACCCACCTCGGCAGCACCTACGTGGGCACCCAGGACACCTGGATCAACCAGGCCAGCCCCAACACCGCCTACGGGCAGTCCGAAACGCGCGAGTCCGACGACGACACGACCAATTCGCTGTTTTCCGATTCCCGCGGCCAAGCGCTGATCCGCTTCGACGGCATCGTCGGCCCGGCCGGTCTCGGGCGCGTGCCCGCCGGCGCCCAGGTGGTGCGCGCGCACCTTTCGATCCAGGTCGTCGACGACATCGACAACCCCTTCCTCGATCCGGACTTCTTCCTGCACCGCGTGCAGGTGCCCTGGAGCGAATCCTCGACCTGGAACTCGCTCGGCAACGGCCTCTCGGGCAGCGAAATCGGCCCGATCCTGGCCGTGATCGAGGGCGACAACAACCCCAACGAGGACGGCCTGCGCCGCATCGACGTGACCAGCACCGTGCAGGCCTGGGTCGACGGCCAGCCGAACTTCGGCTTCGCGATCCTGCCCGAGATCATCTCCGGCAACGACGACGGCATCTCGATCGCCACCAGCGAGAGCAAGAACCCCCTGTTCCGCCCGCGGCTCGAGATCGTGTATGCCTTCCAGTGCGGCTATACGCCCTACGGCCAGGGGGCCTCGCCGGCCAACAGCCTGAGTCTGAGCGGCATCGGCTCGCCGACCCTGGGCGGCCACGTGCTGGCCCGCGTGACGCCGGCCCCCGCCGGCGGTGCCTTCACCGCCTGGAGCTTGGGACAGGCGGCGCTCCCGCTGCTGGGCGGCGTAGCCCTGATCGACCTGGGCAGCCTGGGCGGCATCAGCTTCACCCCGAATCTGAGCGGCGAAGTGGTCAGCTCCCTGCCGATCCCCGGCGGCCAGAACCTGCCCGGCCTGACCCTCTACCTGCAGGCCTTCGCCAGCGACCCCTCCAAGCCCGAAGGCTTCGCCTTCAGCAACGGCCTGGCCTGCCGCCTGTGCCCCTGACCCAAGCCCCCTGAGGGGCCCCCGCGGGCCTTCCCAGCGCCGCCACCGCCCCCGGGGCGGCCGCGGCGCTGCTTTTTTGGGCGGAACGCCCTGGCGCCCGGCCCCCCCCCTGGGCCGGCGGCAGGAACCGCCCGCCACCGGCCTGCCCTCCCGGTTCCAGGGGCGGGCGCCGGGATTCCGAAAGGGCGGGGATCCGCGCTCGGGAGCGGCCGCTCACCCACTCCAACGGCCGCTGCCTCGGGGCAGCCGCGGCCGAGCCTGCTGGGCTGCCGGCCGCGCCCGGGACGAACCGACTCAGGTTGCTCCCGGGACCGGGTCTCCTTGGTCGACTTCGAGGCCCCTGCTTCCGCCGCCCAAGGCCCGATAGAGCCCGATCGCAGCCGTGACCTGACGACGGCGCCATTCGACCAGCTCCAGGCGCGCCTCGAGAGCCGCCTGCTGAACCGTCAGGAGTTCAAGGTACGTGGCACTGCCGGACCTGAACAGCTCGCTGGCGGCATCAACAGCCTCTGTTAGCTGGGTAACCTGCCGAGCTTTGATGGCATAGCCTTCGGCCAATTGACGATTCGAACGCAGCTGCTGATCTACCTCCAATAGCCCGGCGACGATCGCCTGCTTGTAGAGCACGAGCGCCTCGGCCTGCTCGGCTCGGGCCGCCTCCAGGAGGGCTTCGATGGCTGCACGATTGAAGAGCGGGCCCACCAGATCTCCGCCGACAGAGTAAGCGAAGGAATCCGCTCTCGACAGCAGCTCCGGCCTGAATGCCTGAAGGCCTAGCGTGGCGCCAAGACTCAAGCTCGGTAGGAAGGCCGCACGGGCGGCCTCCACATCGGCATCCGCCGCCACCAGTCGATGCTCGGCGATGCGGACCTCTGGCCGATTCAGGAGACACGCGGGCTCTAGGACCACCTCGATCTCCGGCAGGATCCACGTCTCGACAGGTTCGGCGCTGCGCTCGATCGCACCCCCCGGCCTCCCTAGCAACAGGTTGAAGGCCGCTTCCTGCTGAATCTTGGCCAGCTCAACCTCGACCAAGAGAGCCCGCAGTCGATCCAGATCGGCCTCGAACTGACGGACCGAAAGCTCATTGGCCATTCCGATGCGGCGCTGTTCACGGATCGTGTCAAGGGCGCCGTACTGGACAGCGATCATGTCCTCGATGAGGGCCCGACTCTCATCCAATCCGAGCAACGAATAGTAGGCTTCCGCCAGAGCTGAGATCAGGCTGGTTCGGACCAGGCAGATCTCTTCCCTAGCCGCAGCCAGGCGGCTGACCGCGGCGGCCCGCAGACTGCGCAGACGCCCCCACAGGTCGAGTTCCCAACTGGCCTGGAATCCCAGCCGATAGTCGGGCAGATCTACCGGCACGGTCTCATCACCGATGATCAGAGTGCCAGCATTGCCGGCACCATCCATCGTATAGCGACCGAAGCGTCGCATCGAGGCACCGGCAACAGCCTCTACGACCGGCCGCAGAGCCCCATCTGCAGCGACCAGACCGGCCTGGGCGATGCGCAGGCGCTGGCTGACCACCTCCAAGTCCGGGCTGGCCTCCAAGGCTTGGCCGATCAGGAGGCGCAAGCGTTCGTCGCCAAAGAACTCTCGCCAGTCGACCAGCACGGCTGTGGGAGCTTCAGGACCGGCCAGCGGCTGCGTCGCCCCTGAACTGCGACATGCGGTCAATGCGGCCAGTAGCAGGCAGGAAGCTGCGAGGGCTTGAGGCTTCATGCGCAACCCTCAGCGGCTTCGCCGCGCAATGCAGCGCTAACCGGCGCTTCCATCTGAACACTGTCGCGTCGCGTTCGTGGCGCACACAGAACGTATAGACCCGGCACAAGATAAAGTCCCAGGAGCGTTCCCACCAACATGCCTCCAGAGGCGCTTCCGCCTACGGTGCGATTTCCGATGGCCCCGACCCCGCTGGAGAACAGCAATGGCAACAATCCGGCGATCATCGCCAACGAAGTCATCACGATGGCTCGGAAGCGTGCCGCCGCTCCATCCTTGGCTGCGACCTCACGCACCACTCCGCGGCGCTGGCTCTGGTTGGCAAACTCCACGATCAGGATCGCGTTCTTTCCCAGCAGTCCGATCAGCATGAGAATCGATGCCTGGGCGTAGATGTTGTTCTCCAGTCCGAGCACGGCCAGGGCACCGGCGGCGCCAAGGAGACCGCCGGGCAGGGACAGCATGACCGGGAGTGGCAGGCGGAAGCTCTCGTACTGGGCGGCCAGCAGCAGGTAAACGAAGATCAGACAGATCCCGATGATCCACACCGCTTGCCCACCGGTTTCGACCTCGTCTTTGGTCATGCCAGCCCAGTCGATCCCATAACCAGGGGGTAGGCTGTCCCGGGCAACACGTTCGATGGCCCGGATCGCCTCGCCGCTGCTATTCCCGGTTGCCGGGGAGCCATTGACCTCGGCCGATGGATACATGTTGTAGCGTGTCACCTGATCGACTCCATAGGAGCGTTCCAGCCGGACGAAGTCACCCAGGGGCACCAGGTCGCCGTTTTGGCTTCGGACGTGGATGGCGAGCAGGTCTTCCGGTGTGCGCCGATACTCGGGCTTGGCCTGCACCATGACCTTGTAGAGCTGTCCGAACCGGATGAAATTGACCGCATACTCTCCGCCCAGGAGCACCTGCAGCTCTGCGAGCACGTCCTCTAGGTCGATACCGCGACGGCTTGCCAGCTCGCGATCGATGTCGAGCACATACTGGGGGAACGTGGACTCAAATATCGTGAACGCTGATCCGATCTCGGGCGCTTCGAGTAAATCCCGAATGAAGCCGTCGATGGCGGACTGCATGCGGTCCAGGTCCCCGGAACCGGTGCGGTCCAATACGCGCAACTCGAATCCACTGGCATTGCCGTAACCGGGCACAGTGGGCGGGGGAAACAGTTCAACCGCAGCAGACTTGATGTGCTCGATACGCTGCGAGACAGTTGCCATGATGTCACCGATCGGCTGCCGATTGCCCCAGTCTTCCAAGGCGAACTGAACGGTTCCGTAGGTCGCTCCGGTCCCATCGGAGAGGACGTTTGTTCCTGCCAAGGTGACGATAGAGGCGATCCCATCGAGTCCGTCGACGGCTTCCTGAATCTGGTCGACGACGGCCTTGGTGTACTCCAGGCTGCTGCCAGGTGGGCTTGTGACGCTGGCGTAGAACACACCCGCGTCTTCCTGTGGGATGAAGCCCGCGGGGATCTTCCGGAGGGTACCCACGGCCCCAAGCACGCAGGCCAGCAGCAGGACCACGGTCGCGGCCGGACGGCGGATCAAAGGCTCGAGCGAAGTCGTATACCAGCCTGTAAAGCGGGTGAACATCGCCTCGAACCCTCCCAGCGCCTTTTGCATGATCCCGACATCGCCGATGTGCTCCGTAGTGGGGCGCATGAATCGCGCACACAAGGCCGGCGTCAGGGTCAGGGCAACGAGGCCCGAAAGGACGATCGCAGAGGCCATCGTCAATGAAAACTGCCGCATGAAGATTCCTGCAGGCCCACCAAGGAATGCAACAGGAATGAACACAGCCGACATCACCAAGGTAATCGAGATGATCGCCGTGCGGATTTCTTGCATCGTTTCCCTCGCAGCAGAGGGCACTGACTTAGCGCCATTACGAAGTTTACCTTCGATCGCCTCGACGACCACGATCGCATTGTCTACCACGATGCCGATCGACAGAAGAATAGCGAATAGGGTGATCAAGTTCAATGAGAACCCGAGCAGCTTAACCGCGATCAAGCTTCCAATCAGCGACACAGGTATGGCGGCGAGTGTGATCGCGGTCGCACGCCATTCCTTGAGGAACACGAAGGTCACCAAAGCCACGAGCAGGAACGCTTCCAGCAATGTTTTGGCCACCTGCGCGACCGATGCTTCCAAGAGCCTTGAGACGTCGTAGGTCACGGTGTAGTGCATTCCTGGAAGAAAGCGCTCGCGCGCAAGCTGCTCCAGCCGCTCCTTGACATCTCGAATGACCTGATTGGCGTTCGAACCCGGAAGCTGCTTGAGCAGAATTGTCGCCGTCGGATGCCCATCCAACTTGGCCTCCACGTCGAAGTATGTCGTCGAGAACTCCAGCTCCGCCACGTCCCCCAAGCGAAGAACTTGCCCTTCATCTCCCGTCCTGACTGGAATCTGCCTGAAATCTTCTTCGCGACCCAGTTTACCCCGGTGGCGCACGACATACTGCTGCAGTGAGCCCGCCCTATCCGAGTTCTCGCCCAGCTTACCTGGAGCTGCCTCAAGACTATTGGACTGAATGGCAGCGATAATGTCCCCAGCTCCGAGGTCGTAAGCGGCGAGCCGCTCCGGGTCGAGCCAGACGCGCATGGCGTACTCCTTTGCCCCTACGATATCCGCGTATCCCACCCCGGGGATACGCTTGATCTCCGCCAGCAAATTGATATCTGCAAAGTTGTACAGGAACTTTTCGTCTACACTTTTGTCATCGCTGTAGATGCCGATGAACATCAGCATCGCGTTCTCCTCCTTCGCTATCTTGACCCCATTCTTGATGATTTCCTCGGGCAGTTCTCCGGTCACTGATGCAACGCGATTCTGGACATTCACCGCAGCCACGTCGGGATCCGTGCCAACCTCAAAAATGACCTGAATGACTCCGACTCCGTCATTGCCTGCGTCCGAGGACATGTACTTCATCCCCGGCACGCCGTTGATCGAGCGCTCAAGTGGCACGATCGCTGCCTTGGTTACTGTCTCTGCATTGGCTCCGGTGTACTCGACCGTCACGTTCACCTCAGGCGGTGCGATCGCAGGAAACTGAGCCCTTGGGAGGGTCGCCAGGGCCAGCAACCCGAGCAGCACCAAGAAGATGGAGATCACTGAGGCCTGCACAGGCCGATCGATCAGGCTCTTCGATTGCATGGTCTTGCTGCGTTGCTCGCTGTCGAAGGTCTTTGCAGAGTCGCGGTGTAGACGCCCGCCTTGCGCCGGGATCCCGGCGGTTGGCTAAGACGGGACCGGGCTGTTGCACCAGGCACACAGCGCTCGGGTGATCGGCTACTCGTGTCTAATCGCGGAAGATCTGAGTGGGGACACGGGACGGCCACGCGAGACAGGCTCCGGTCCTGTCCAACGTCTGCGCCCCGCCGGGCAGATGCCGATGGCCTGGCTCTGGCTGCTACGCTATCGGACAGCCGACGAATTCGATCCGGGGTCGACAGGCATGTACGAGGCGTGTTGTTGCTATTGCGAGGTATGGTCAAGAGCTGTGGACGAGAAATCCTGGGAGGTCACGCGGCGGCCT